>ERZ887849.1669-NODE-1669-length-20002-cov-112.662656_pt1 | contig 20002 bp, 20 predicted proteins | sample MGYA00521267_ERZ887849 | MGnify/ENA primary metagenome ERZ887849 (study PRJEB32303, sample SAMEA104408601) | aquatic metagenome | biome: Brackish water; feature: Pelagic; material: water | place: Baltic Sea | collected 2014-06-06T16:11:00 | depth 2,863 m ... | reverse complement strand
CACCACCCGTAAAGCTGAACGATGGCGGCCCACTTATGAGTGACATAGTGATCGAAGATCGCGGTTAGACACGGTGATCCTTTTTTGTGATACCTCTGCCCTTCTCAAGCTCTTCATCAGCAGGAATCGCGGTTTGCAGGATCATCTGGGCTGAGTCGATTGCTGCCTTTGCCCAGGCTCAAACCATGTTTGAGCGGGCATGGCCTGACTTTGTGATCGCTGATGTCACCCAGCCGCTAGTTAAAAAAGCCGGAATGTATGCAGAAGCATTTGCCCTGCGCGGCTACGACAGCGTGCAACTGGCTGCAGCCCACAACCTGCACCAGCACGCTGGAGGTGCTCAAGTGACGCAGGCGCCCACACCCACCAGCGCTATGGCCTGCCGCTGCCAGGGCTCGGCCCGCAGCACCGCCTCCAGGGGCAAGGGCCCATAAAGGTGGGGAAAGGGCTCCCCCCCGTCGGCTAGCTCGAAACGCACATCCAAACCGGCAGCGGCAAGGAGCTGGGGATCAATCGTGAGCAACAACACCTCAGCGGCGGGCAGATCGGCGTAGAAGCGGATAGCGGTGGCCGGCACCTGGTGCGCTGAGCTGAGGTGGATGAAGCCCACCTCCTCCAGGGAGCGCCCCCGGGTGGAGCGGCGATACACGCCATCGGCCCGGGCCGCCTGCCACTCCGGCCCCAGCGCCAGGTGATAGAGCCAGCCGGGAGAGCGCCAGGCAGCCCGTGCCGCCCAGGGCTGCTCGAGTGCAGCCGCCAGCTCTGGCCCGGCCAGAAACCTACCCAGCCAGGCCTGGAGCGCCTCGATTTGGGGCTCTGCATCGAAGCCCGCCGGATCCACCAGGCGGAACTGGCGAACGAAGGGCAGCAGGGCCCAGTCGGCCAGGGAAGGGCGATCGCCGAGCAGCCAGCCGCCGGCCTCCAGTTGCTCGTTCCAGCGGCGCAGGATCGTGAGGCCAGCAAGCCGGTTGGTGCTGGCTGGCTCCCCTGGGTAGCGATTGGGGTATTTGAAGCGATCGAGGTGCTGCTTAAAGGGGCCGTCGTTGGCGGCGATCAGTGCATCCATATCGGCCAGCTGGGCTGGGCTCCAGCCCGCCAACCAGCCGAGGGGGTCGCGGCGCTCCAGGGCCCAGCGCATGATCGCCAGGCTTTCATCCAGCACCTGAGCCCCCAGCACAAGCACTGGCACCGTGCCCTTGGCGGAGGCCTCCAGCAGCTCGGGGGGCTTGGCCTTGAGGCTCACCTCGCGCAGCTCCAGATCCTGGCCAGGTTGCAGGCCAGCGGCAGCTAAGGCCAGCCGCGCCCGGATCGCGTAGGGGCAGCGGCGAAAGCTGTACAAAATTGGCTGGTGATCAGCCAACGGGGCGCCCGCCGAGGTGGCACTCACCCCGCTGGCGAGCCCGCTCCATCTGGCGCTGACGCTCGGCGAAACGCTGCCGATCAGCGTCGCTGAAGCGCTCGAGGCAGTGGCGGCAGCTCACCCCGGCCACGTAGCTGGACAGCCTGCGATCGGCAGGCGAAAGCGGCAGGCCGCAGGCATGGCAAACGCTGTGCTCACCGGGCTCGAGCTGGTGGTTGACGGCTACTCGCTTGTCAAACACGAAGCACTCGCCGCGCCAGCTGCTTAGCTGCTCGGGGATCTCCTCGAGGTAGCGCAAGATGCCGCCCTCCAGGTGGTGCACCCCGGCAAAACCCTGCTGCTGCAGGTAGGCCGTGGCCTTCTCGCAGCGGATGCCGCCGGTGCAGAACATGGCAATCGCCCGGGGCTGGCGCTGCTCCACCAGCGGCCTGAGCTCCCGCTCCACCCACTGGGGAAACTCGCGAAAAGTTGCGGTGCCCGGATCAATCGCACCTTCAAAGCTGCCGATCGCCACCTCGTAGGCGTTGCGGGTATCGATCACCAGGGTGTCGGGGTCGGCGATCAGGGCATCCCACTGCCCAGGGGGCACGTGGGTACCCACCTCCGAGGCCAGATAGGGACTCACCTGGGGCTCACCCATGGTCACGATCTCGCGCTTGAGCCGCACTTTGAGCCGGTGGAAAGCCTGAATCTCCGAGCGGCTGAACTTGGCTTCCAACCGCTCCAGGCCTGCCACCTGCCGCAGCCGAGCCAGCAGCGCCTGCACGCCAGCATCTGCTCCGGCAATCGTGCCGTTTACCCCCTCAGCCGCCAGCAGGATCGTGCCGCTTACCCCCTCGGCTGCCGCCAGATCGCCCAGCTCGCGCTGCAGCTCTGGCAGGCCCTCCAGGGCGGCGAAGCGATAAAACGCCGCCACCAGCACACTCATCCGCCCACCTGCACGCCGGCGGCGGCCAGGAGCTCCCGGTCGGCCTCCACCGCTGGATTGGAGGTGGTGAGCAGGGTGTCGCCATAAAAAATCGAATCGGCCCCCGCCAGCAGGCAAAGAATCTGGGCTTCCCGACCCAGCTGCTCGCGGCCGGCACTGAGCCGCACCCGCGCCTGGGGCATCAGGATCCGGGCCGTGGCCACCATCCGCACCAGCTCTAGGGGGTCGACTGGCGGCAGGTCTTCTAGGGGGGTGCCCTCCACCGCCACCAGGGCATTGATCGGCACGCTCTCCGGGTGGGGATCCAGGTTGGCCAGCACCTGCAGCAGCCCGGCCCGGTCGGCGTCGGTTTCGCCCATGCCGATGATGCCGCCACAACAGAGGGTGATGCCGGAGCGCCGCACCCGGGCCAGGGTCTCGAGCCGCTCCTGGTAAGTGCGGGTGGTGATGATCCGGTCGTAGTGCTCGGGGCTGGTGTCGAGGTTGTGGTTGTAGGCGGTGAGGCCGGCTGCAGCTAGGCGCTCGGCCTGGGAGTCGCTCAGCATGCCGGCGGTTACACAGGCCTCCAGGCCCAGCTCGCGCACACCGCGCACCATCTGCAGCATCGCCTCAAAGGGAGCGCCGTCGCGGATCTCACGCCAGGCCCAGCCCATGCAGAAGCGATGGGCACCGGCTTGCTTGGCGGCCCGGGCCCGCTCCAGCACCGGCTCCACCTCCAGCTCCGGCCGGCCCGCCACGTCGCTGCTGTTGTGCATCGATTGGGGGCAGTAGGCGCAGTCCTCTTCGCAGCCGCCGGTCTTGACGCTGAGCAGGGAGGCCAGCTGCACGTGGTAGCCGGGGTTGGCGGCGCGGTGCACCTGCTGGGCCTGCCAAAGCAACTCCATCAGCGGCTGCTCCAGCAGCGCCTGGATTTCAGAACGGGACCAGTCGTGACGCGTGATCAAGGCGAGTTCAGCAGGGTTCGACACCACCAAAGCGGCGCTGGCGGCCCTGGTAGTCGAGCAGGGCACCGAGCAGGGCCGCCTGATTGAAATCGGGCCAGAGCACATCGGTGATGTGGATTTCGGCGTAGGCGAGCTGCCACAGCAGGAAATTGCTGATGCGCCTCTCGCCACTGGTGCGGATCAGCAGATCCGGATCGCACTCACCAGCGGTGTGCAGCTCGGCGGCAAGCTGCTGCTCATCGATTGCGGCAGGATCTAGTTCCCCAGCCACGCAGCGCTGGGCCAGGCGCTGGGCAGCCCGCACCAGCTCGGCTCGGCCGCCGTAGTTGGTGCAAACGTTGAAGTGAATGCCGGTATTGGCTGCCGTGCGCTCGGTGGCATCGGCAATCAGGCGCTGCAGACCCTCCGGCAGGGGCTCAAGATCGCCAAGAAAGCGAATCCGCACCTGCTCCTGCTCCAGGGCCTGAAGCTCGCGGGCCAGCACCCGCTCAAACAGGGCCATCAGAAAGCTCACCTCCTCGCCAGGGCGGCTCCAGTTTTCGGTGGAAAAGGCGTAGGCGGTGAGGGCGCCGATGCCCCAGTCGCTGCAGAGCCGCAAGGTGCGCTTAAGGGCCTCAACCCCCTCGCGGTGGCCCATCACCCGGGGCAGGTTGCGCTGCTTGGCCCAGCGGCCATTGCCGTCCATGATCACGGCCACATGGACCGGCAGGCGCGCGGGATCTAGGCCAGCCGGAACGGGCTGGGAGGCGTTCGCAGTGGTGGTCGCCAGGGCGCGACTCATCCGCGTGATTCCGGCGTGTCCTTCGCCACGCTACGCCCAACTGGCAAGGCCAGGGCCTGGCTGAGCAGGTCGTGCAAACGGCTGCTGGTAATCGGCCGCTCCAGGCGGCCCTGACTCGCCAGCGACAGGGTGCCGGTTTCCTCCGACACAACAATCGCCAGGCACTGATCGAAGCGCTCGGTCAGCCCCAGAGCCGCCAGATGGCGGGTGCCATAGCGGTTGATGCCCTGGCGCGATAGGGGCAGGATCACACCGGCGGCGACGATGCGGTTGGCCTTCACCAGCACGGCACCGTCGTGCAGCGGCGTGTCAGCGGCAAACAGGTTGAGCAGCAAATCCACCGACAGCTTGGCGTCGAGGCCAATGCCGGGATTCAAGAAGTCTTCGGGGCGCAGGTCGCTGCCCAGATCCACCACGATCAAGCCGCCGCGGCGGGCCTGGGAAAGGCGGCCGGCAGCCTCACTCAAAACCGCCACCGATCCCGATCCCAGTTGGTCTTGACTGCGGCTGCCAAACAAAACCCCGAGGCGGCCGGTGCCAAGCAGCTCCATCAGCCGGCGCAGCTCCCCCTGCCAGAGAATCGCCAGGGCGAGGCTGCAGGCCAGCACCAGGGCATCAACAAGCTTGCTGGTGAGCGGCAGGTTGGCGTAGCGCTGCACCACCCAGGCCAGGGCCACCAGCAGCAAATAGCCCCGTAGCAGCCAGAGGGTGCGGGCCTCGGTGACCCGGCCGAGCACAAGCACGCCCAGGCCGAAGGCAAACAGCAGATCAAGGAGCAGGCGCAAATCGATCAGCCGTAGCAACTCACCTAGTTGCGGCCCGATCACGTGTACTCCAGTCGATTAACTCACCCTACCGATTGCAACCGAGTTGGCAAAACGTCGTAGCGCAGTAGGTCTTCCGGCTGCTCGCGGCGCTGCACCAAATCAGCGACCCCGTCGTGGACCAGCACCGCCGCTGGCCGAGGGATGCGGTTGTAGTTGGAGCTCATCGAGGCGTTGTAAGCGCCGGTGGCAAACACCACCAACACATCGCCGCTGCCAGCTGGCGGCAGGGCCAGATCCTTGAGCAGCACGTCGCCAGATTCGCAGTGCTTACCAGCCACGGTGACGGTTTCGCTGGCCTCGGCCGTGGGGCGATCGGCCAACACCGCCGTGTATTGGGACTGGTAGGTGATCGGCCGGGGGTTGTCGCTCATGCCGCCGTCCACCGAGAGGTAGGTGCGGAGGCCGGGGATGTCCTTGCGGCTGCCCACTTCGTAGAGGGTGACCCCGGCACTGGCCACCAGGGAACGCCCCGGCTCACAGAGCAGGCGGGGCAGCTCGAGGCCACGCTCCTGACAGGCCGCCGCCACCGCCTCAGCCACGGTGCGCACCCACTCACTGATGCTCGGCGGATCGTCGCTGGTGGTGTAGCGAATGCCCAGGCCACCGCCCACGTTGAGATCAACCACCGGGTGCCCCAGGGAGCGGGCCAAGGCCAGGGCATCGGCCATCACGCCAGCCAGGTCGCGGTGGGGCTGGAGCTCGAAAATCTGGGAGCCGATATGGGCGTGCAACCCGGTGAGCTGGGCCCAAGAGCAGGTCGCCAGGTGCTGCAGCACCGCCTCGAGCTGGTCGGGATCAAAGCCAAACTTGCTGTCGAGGTGGCCGGTGCGGATGTACTCATGGGTGTGGCACTCAATGCCCGGCGTAAAACGCAGCATCAGCTGCACGGGTCGCCGCAAGTCAGGGGCTAGGGCAGCCAGCAGCTCAAGATCGCGCCAGTTGTCAGCCACCACCGTGACGCCCTGCTCGGCTGCCAGGGCCAGCTCTTCGCGGCTCTTGTTGTTGCCGTGCAGCACGATGCGCTCAGCCGGCATGCCGCCCTGCAGGGCGGTGAGCAGCTCGCCAGCAGAAACCGCATCAAGGCCCAGGCCTTCCGATGCCACCAGGGCAGTTATGGCCAAGGAGCTATTGGCCTTGGAGGCGTAGATGGCTAGGGACGGCCCCGGGTAGTGCTGGGCGAGGGCTTCCCGATAGGCCCGGCAGGTGCCCCGCAGGGTGGCTTCATCGAGCACATATAAAGGTGTGCCGTAATCGCGGGCCAGGTTGCTCAGCAGGCAGCCACCCACCACTAGGCGGCCCTCACTATCGAGGGCAGTGGTGAGGGGGGTGAGATTGCGATTAGGACTATGGGGATCCCTATCGCTTTCAAAGGGATTCAGCAGCGCAACGGGCTCATGGGAGGTCAGCATGGCTTTGGCCGCGCGGGTCAAGTGAACATGAATGTAAGGACCTCCCTGTCAGCGCTGCACCAGGCGGCGCTGGCTCCTGAGCACCTGGAGGCCTGCTTATGCCTCGACCAGGCGAGCCTCGGCGGCCTCTGGAACCGCGCCCAGTGGCAGAGCGAGCTGGCGGAGCAGCGGCGCCCGGGGGTGGGGCTTTGGCAAGGGCAGCAGCTGCTGGCCATCGCTAGCGGTTGGCTGGTGGTGGATGAACTGCACATCACCGTGGTGGCGGTGGATCCGCAGCAGCGGCGCCGGGGCTTGGGCCAGCAGGTGCTGAAGGCCCTGCTGCTGGAGGCGGGGCAACAGGGGGCCCTGCACGCCACCCTGGAAGTTGCGCCGGCGAACACTGCGGCAGTGGCCCTATACCGCCGCCTGGGCTTCCGTGATGCGGGTGTGCGTCGCGGTTACTACCGCAATGGTGAAGACGCCCTGATCCAATGGCTGCGGTTATCTGACCTCAATGATGCGTAGCGATGGTGTGGATAACCGGCTTTTCTTATTGCTAATGACCGGCAATTCAGTGATTTGTGTTGTTGCCTTCGAACGCCTTAGAGCCAGCTACCGCAGGGGATCTGCCTTTGATGCGGCGTAAACCACACCACACCTGTTAACCCTGGTAGCTTGGATGCACTTGTACCAGGCCTAGGCCAATGTTCGAGCGGTTTACCGAGAAAGCCATCAAGGTGATCATGCTGGCCCAAGAGGAGGCCCGCCGCCTTGGCCACAACTTTGTGGGCACCGAACAGATCTTGCTTGGCCTGATCGGTGAGGGCACTGGCGTTGCCGCCAAGGTGCTCAAATCGATGGGGGTGAACCTCAAAGATGCTCGCGTTGAGGTTGAAAAAATCATCGGCAGAGGTTCTGGTTTCGTTGCCGTGGAGATTCCTTTCACGCCTCGCGCCAAGCGAGTTCTGGAACTCTCCCTAGAAGAAGCTCGCCAGCTTGGTCACAACTACATCGGCACCGAGCACCTGCTGCTTGGCTTGATCCGCGAGGGCGAGGGTGTAGCTGCTCGGGTCCTGGAAAACCTTGGCGTTGATCTGGCCAAGGTGCGCACCCAGGTGATCCGCATGCTGGGCGAAACAGCCGAGGTAGCCGCCGGTGGCGGCAGCGGCAAGGGTTCCACCAAAACCCCCACCCTCGACGAGTTCGGCAGCAACCTCACCCAGCAGGCCGCCGATGGCAAGCTCGATCCGGTGGTGGGCCGTCAGAACGAGATTGAGCGGGTAATTCAAATACTGGGTCGTCGCACTAAGAATAATCCGGTGCTAATTGGCGAGCCTGGTGTAGGCAAAACAGCCATCGCCGAAGGCTTGGCTCAGCGAATCAATTCTGGTGATATTCCAGACATCCTCGAAGACAAACGAGTCCTCACCTTGGACATCGGCCTGCTGGTGGCAGGTACCAAATACCGAGGTGAATTTGAGGAGCGCCTCAAAAAAATCATGGAGGAGATCCGCAGCGCCGGCAATGTAATCCTCGTGATCGATGAGGTGCATACCTTGATTGGCGCAGGTGCGGCAGAAGGTGCTATCGATGCCGCCAACATTCTCAAGCCTGCCCTAGCCCGGGGCGAACTTCAGTGCATCGGTGCCACCACCCTTGATGAGTACCGCAAACACATCGAGCGCGACGCGGCCCTTGAGCGCCGCTTCCAGCCGGTGATGGTGGGCGAGCCTTCCGTTATCGATACGATCGAAATTCTGCGGGGCCTGAAGGATCGCTATGAAGCTCACCACCGCCTCATAATTGCCGATGAGGCCCTGATTGCGGCAGCCACCCTGGGCGACCGCTATATCTCTGATCGCTTCCTGCCAGATAAGGCCATCGACCTGGTAGATGAAGCCGGCAGCCGGGTGCGGCTGATGAATTCCAAGTTGCCTCCTGCCGCTAAGGAAGTCGATAAGCAGCTGCGCGCTGTCCAAAAAGACAAGGAGCAGGCTGTGCGCGAGCAAGATTTCACCAAGGCCGGTGAGTTGCGCGATAAGGAAGTAGAGCTGCGCGAGCAGATTCGCTCAATCCTGCAGACCCGTAAGGATGAGGAGCCAGGAGCCGAGACCGTGGCCGCTGGTGCACCCGTAGCAGTGTTTGAGGGCGCCGCCGATGGCGATCGCACCCCCATGGTCACTGAGGAGGACATCGCCCACATCGTTGCCTCCTGGACCGGCGTGCCTGTGCAGAAGCTCACCGAAACCGAGACAGCCAAGCTGCTGAACATGGAGGAGACCCTCCACCAGCGCTTGATTGGCCAAGACGAAGCCGTTAAGGCCGTGTCCCGTGCCATCCGCCGGGCTCGGGTGGGGCTGAAAAATCCCAATCGCCCGATTGCCAGCTTCATCTTCTCTGGCCCCACCGGCGTTGGCAAAACCGAGCTCACCAAATCGCTGGCGGCTTACTTCTTCGGCAGCGAAGAAGCCATGATCCGGCTTGATATGTCGGAATTCATGGAGCGCCACACGGTCAGCAAGCTGATCGGCTCGCCTCCCGGCTATGTGGGCTTCAATGAAGGTGGCCAGCTCACCGAGGCTGTACGCCGCCGTCCCTACACCGTGGTGCTATTCGACGAGATCGAAAAGGCCCACCCAGATGTGTTCAATCTCCTGCTGCAACTGCTCGAAGACGGTCGCCTGACCGATTCCAAGGGTCGCACGGTGGACTTTAAGAACACCCTCATAATCATGACCTCGAACATTGGTTCGAAGGTGATTGAAAAGGGCGGCGGCGGCCTCGGCTTCGAGTTTGGTGGTGGTGACGCGGATGAAACCAACTACAACCGGATTCGCTCGCTAGTTAATGAGGAGCTGAAGCAATACTTCCGCCCCGAATTCCTCAACCGCCTCGACGAAATCATTGTCTTCCGTCAGCTCAACCGCGACGAGGTCAAGGATATTGCCGAGATCATGCTCAAAGAGGTGTTCGGCCGGATGCTGGAGAAGGGCATTGCCCTATCCGTTACGGAAGCCTTTAAGGAACGGCTGGTGGAAGAGGGCTACAACCCCTCCTACGGCGCCCGTCCCCTACGCCGAGCCGTGATGCGGCTGCTTGAAGATTCGCTGGCCGAGGAATTCCTCACCGGACGGATTGGCGATGGCGACTCTGCCCTGGTGGATGTCAATGAGGACAAGCAGGTAGTGATCCGCAAGCAGGCAGCCCTGCCGGCCGAGCCGGAATTGGCTGCAGCTGGGGTTTGAGGGGGATTCGGGTCTAGCCCGTACCATCACTTGGGGATGAAAGCAGCAGCGGGATGAGCAACTCCCTGAGCCAACACGCCATCGCACCTGCAGAGGTGTTGAGGGGCCCTGGAGCTTGGCTCCAGGGCATCCCGCGGCTAGCGGCCCTGGGCCAACGCCCCCTGGTGATAGGTCGCAGCGCCGTAACAGCCCCGCTGAGGCAGCAACTGGTTGCCGACCTACACCAGGCTGGGCTGCAGCCCCACCAGGCCCAGTTGCAGTACGACTGCTGCGAAAAAGACCTGCAACAGGTCGCTGCGATTTGTCAAAAGCAAGGCTGCGATGCAGTTGTGGCCATTGGTGGCGGCAAGGTGCTCGATGCCGGCAAGCTGCTTGCCCACCGGCTGAGCCTGCCTTGCATCACCGTGCCCACCAGTGCGGCCACCTGCGCGGGCTGGACTGCCCTGGCAAATATCTATTCAGCTGAAGGTGCCTTTCTGGGCGATGTGGCCCTGGCCCGCTGCCCAGATCTGCTCATCTTTGACCACGACCTGGTCCGCCAAGCCCCTGCCCGCACCTTGGCAAGCGGCATCGCCGACGCCATGGCCAAGTGGTACGAGTCGTCAGTGAGCAGTGGCGCCAGCGGCGATGGCCTGGTGCAGCAAGCGGTTCAGATGGCCCGGGTGCTGCGCGACCAACTCATGCTGGAAGCCGAATTTGCCCTCCAGGATCCCCACGGCGCCGCCTGGGAGCGGGTGGCTGAAGCCTGCGGGCTCAGCGCTGGCTTGATTGGCGGTATTGGGGGAGCCCGCTGCCGCACCGTGGCCGCCCATGCCGTTCACAACGGCCTCACCCAACTGGAGGCCAGCCATGGCCGCCTACACGGCGAGAAGGTGGGCTTCGGGATCCTGGTGCAGCTGCGCCTGGAGGAGGTGCTCGGCGGCAACCAGCTGGCCGGCCAATCCCGGCGCCAGCTGCTGCCCCTGTTCCGCAAGCTCGGCCTGCCGGTGAGCCTGGAGGAGCTGGGCCTGGCTGAGGCAGGCCTGCACCAGCTGCAGCAGGCCTGCGCCTTTGCCTGCCGCGATGATTCCGATCTGCACCACCTGCCCTTTGCCGTTGGGCCCAACGACCTACTGGCCGCCCTGGTGAGCACCTGCAGCAGCGAGCGCCAGCCCGCGTGAACAGCGAGCCCACAGCCCAGCAAGCCCTGGTGGCGGCAGCGGCCAGCAGCCTGCTGGATCCCCAGGGCAGGGCCCTGGCAGCCCAGGTGCAGTGGTGGTCCCTGCCTGAACTCGGCGCGGAGGGGCCCTGGCCTGTGGCCGTGCTGGGCGAGGGGCCACCGGTGTTGCTGCTGCATGGCTTTGATAGTTCCTTCCTGGAATTCCGGCGTCTGGCCCCCCTGCTGGCCAGCGGCGTGCAGCTATTCATTCCCGACCTATATGGCTTTGGCTTCTGCCCAAGGCCCAGCGGCGGCGATTACAGCCCCAGGGGCGTGCTGCGCCACCTGGAGGTTTTGGCGCGGGAAATTGGCAGCCGCAATCCCGCCCCCCTCGGCCTGATCGGTGCCTCGATGGGTGGCTCGGTGGCGGTGGAGCTGGCCCGGCGCCTGCCCGAGCAGGTGAATCGGCTGCTGCTGCTGGCTCCAGCCGGCCTAACTGGCCGTCCCATGCCCCTGCCGCCCCTGCTCGATGGCCTGGGCGTGCGCTTTCTGGCCCTGCCAGGGGTGCGCCGGGGCCTTTGCCGCACCGCCTTCGCCGATCCAGACGCAGCCGTGGGAGCTGCCGAACTGGAGATCGCCTCGCTGCACCTGCAAAGCCCTGGCTGGGCTGATGCCCTGCGGCGCTTTGCCCGCTCCGGTGGCTTCGCCGGCGCCGGCGCCCCCCTGCCCCACCAACCAATCACGGTGCTGTGGGGCGCCAATGACCGCATCCTGCGGGCACCCCAGAAGCGGGCGGCCCTGGCCCTGTTAGGAGAGCGGGTGCGTGAGCTGGATGCCTGCGGCCACCTACCGCACCTCGACCAGACCGCCACCGTCGCCGCCACCTGGCTCGACGCCCCTTCCCAGCAATGAGCAGCAGCGACGACAAAGCAGGCGGGCCGGTGATGCAGCTGCTGGCCAGCGGCCTGCAGCTCTGGGTGCGCCAGCAGTGCCAGTCCATTGGCAGTCTCGATATCCAGCTGCAAGGAACTGGCCTGCAACTACTGCGCGGTCGCCTGGCCGGCGTGCAACTGCTGGCCAGCCGGGTGATCTACAAGGACCTCCACTTCGAGCTGGTGGAGCTAAGCAGCGGCCCCATCCAGGTGCACAGCGGCAACCTGCTCAAGGGCCAACCGCTGCAGCTGGAGCGGGCCTTCGAGATCCAGGGCCAGGTGAGCTTCACCGCCGACGGCCTCACCCGCTCCCTCAGCGCCCCCCAGTGGCGCGCCTTAGGCGATGGCCTCGGCGAAGCCCTGCTTGGCATCGTGCCCCTGGTGGAGCTGCGCATGTGCCGCGACAAGCTGGTGTTTGCCGCCCGGGCCCTCGGCACTCCCGACCTGGTCGAGCTGGCCACCACCGTGCTGGCAGCTAGGGGCAGCATCGAAATTCGCTCCGTTGACGGCAACGTCAGCAGGAGGCTGCCGATGGATCCCGGCATCCACATCAGTGATGCCCGCATAGAAGCAGGCATGGTGCAGCTGATGGGCACGGCCCAGGTGAGCCCTTAGCCCTGCGCTAGCCCTGCAAAAGGGGCAACACCAGGGTTACCAGCGAGTAAACCACCGCCGGCACAAACAAATAGCTGTCGATTCGATCCAGGATCCCGCCATGGCCAGGAATGGCATCACCGGAATCCTTTAGCCCTGCATCGCGCTTCATCATCGATTCGGTGAGATCACCCACCAGGGCAAACAGGGCCACCACCGCCCCGAGCACCGCACCGATCAGCCAGCCCCAGCTCCAGCCGATCAAGGTGCCGCCGAAAGCACCCACCGCCACCGCACAGGCCACCCCGCCCAGGGCCCCCTCCACCGTTTTGCCAGGGGAGATTGGCGAAAGCGGATGGCGCCCCAACCGGCGGCCGATCACGTAGGAGCCGATGTCGGTGGCAACGATCAGGAAGCAGGCCAGCAGGGTGAGGGCGAGCCCGGCGCTGGCGGGCCAGGGCTGGCCGGCCAGGTTGGGCGCCAGAGCGTCGCCGGCCAGGTCGCGCAGACGTATCCAGTAGCTGGGCAGAAAACCCAGGTAAAACAGCCCGAAAATTGAAGCCGCGATATCGGCGATGGTGCCGGTGACCGGCTGCAACAGCAGCCAGCCGCAGATCACCGCCCCCGAGGCCGGCAGCACCGCTGCGGCCACATCGCCGGCAAACCAGCCCCCACCCCATAAGCCACTGCCACTGGCCAGCTGGGTGGTGACCAGCAGCAGCTGCACCGCCACCAGGGTGGTTTTGGTGGCGGGCCGGATCCCCTTGAACTGGGCCATCCGGAAAAACTCCAGCAGCCCCAAGTGCACGATCACCCCCACGGCCACCGTGAACCACCAGCCCCCAAGCATCACCACCACGAAGCCAAAGCCCCCAGCCAGCCAGCCGCTCAGAAGCCGGGGCAGGGAGGTGGCGGTGCGGGGTTTAGCTGGCTGGGGAGGGGGTATCAACACGCGGCGATCAGGAGGGCTCGGAGCTAGGTGAGCGCTCGGCAGCAATCAAAAACAGTGGTTCGGCCGCAGCCAATTTGGCCTGGCTGCCGCGCCGTTGCATGCGGTGCACGGTGGCCTGCACCACCTGCACATCTCGGGCCGCCAGCTGGCCCAGGATATCGGTGGCATCCACCAAGCCCTCCAGGCTGGCGGTGCTGATCACCAAGCGCCCGCGGGGGACCAGCGCTTCCCATACCGCCAGCAGCACATCTCCCAAGGGCCGTCCCACCTCCAGCAGCACCCGATCTGGGCGCGCGGGTAGCTGGTCCAGATCATCGGGCGCAGCGCCAGCGTGAATGTGCAGGTTGGTGATGCCAAATCGGCGTCGGTTTTGCTCCAGCAACTCGATGGCATCGGGGTCGCGCTCGAGGGTATGCACCGCACCCCTGGGCATCAGCCGGGCGATTTCCAGGGCCAGGGCACCGGTGCCGCCGCCCACATCCCACACCAGGGAATCGGCGCGGGGGCGCAGATGGGCCAGCAGCATCACCCTCAGCTCCATGGGGGTGGGGCTGAAGCCCGGAGCATCTTCAAAGGCACTATCCGGCAGCCCAGGGGTGACGAAGTCCCACTGGTAGGGCGGCTGCTGGGAGGCTTGCCTGGAATCCATCGGCCCCCTATCCGGCCACAACCCTCACCGTATCAGCGATCTGGCCCGGCCAAAGCTGCTGCTGCTGCCGCAGCCAGGTGGCCCTAGCCAGATCGATCCGCTCGCCGGGCACCAGCAGGGGTATGCCCGGCGGGTAAGGACAAAGGGGTTCGGCGGCGATTCGTCCAGCTGCCGCCGCCAAAGCCACCACTTCCGCCGCAGCGCGCCAGGCCTCAGCCAGGGGCAGCTCCGGCTCCGCTACCAGCGGCAACGGTGGCGCGCTGAAGGCTGGCAGGGGTGCTCCCCCCAGGGCCCGCCGCAGGCGCAGCAGCTGCTGGGGCAGGCGCCACACAAGCCCAGGGGGCGGCGCCATACCCAAGCAAAAAGTGAGCGTCCCCGGTTCCGGCAACTCGGCGATCACACCCCGCTGCAGCAACCAGGCATCGGCCTCCAGCCCATTGATTCCCATGGCAGCGGTGTGCAGCACCAACCGCAGCGGGTCGTCGTTGGCAACTAGGGGCAAGCCCAGTGCATGGCAGCGGCGCTGCAGGCGCTCGCCGCAGCGCCATGCCGCTTGCCAGCGGCGCCGGCCCGCCGAGCTGGTGAGGTCGTCGAGGGCAGCTGCTGCGGAGGCCAGCAGCAGGGCGCTGGGGCTGGACGTTTGCAGCCACATCAGGGCCCGGGCCACGGCATCGCGATCAGCCCGAGGGCCCTGGAGCAGCAGGGCGGCGCTCTGGGCCAAACCGCCGCCAGCTTTCTGGGCTGAGAGCACCACCAGATCAGCCCCAGCAGCCAAGGCCTCACCGCGGCCGTGGGCTTGATCGACAAGCACGGGCAACCCACGGCCGTGGGCCAATGCCACCAGGGCCGGCAGCTCGGCGCGCTGGCCCTGGTAGCTCGGCGATACCAGCACCAGGGCCGCCAGGGGACCGTCCTGCTCTGCTGCTGCAAGCACCACCTCGAGATGGGCTGGACTCGGTGGCAGCCACAGGCCGCTGGCCGGATCGAAGGGCAGGTCAAACAGCACGGGCCGCAGCTGGCCCAGCACGCAGCCGTGCAGCAGGGAGCGGTGCAGGTTGCGGGGCAGCAGCACCCTGCTGCCAGGGGGAGCCAGGGCCAGCAGGGCCGCCTGCAGCAGGCCACTGGCGCCATTAACACCAAACCAAACCGCCTCCGCTCCAAGCTGGGAGGCACAACGCCGCTGAGCCTCAGCGACGGCACCGGTATCAATCAGGGGGCCACCCTGCTCCGGCAGCTCCGGCAGGTCCCAGCTGCCCGGCCGCTGGCGCAGCAGGCGCCTCAGGGCAGGGGACAAACCCCGACCGCGGCCGTGGGCCGGCAGATGCAGCGGCAGGCCCATGGCAAGAGGTGTGACGTTCATAGAGTCTGCCCAGCTAGCCACTGCTGTGCCTTGACCAACGCCGAAGCTGCCAAGGAGCTGGGTTACGACCCAGGCCGGGACCTGCGCTGGTTGCTGTTGCGCCCCTGGGTGCTGATAGCCCGGCTGTTCGTGGTGATCTGGCAGCTGTCAAGCCTGGCCCTGGTGTTGGTGGTGCAGGGCAACAGCAGCAATACCCAGGTGCAGCAAGGGCTGGGCCGGCGCATTCTGACCACGCTCACGGACCTGGGCCCCTGCTTCATCAAGGTGGGCCAAGCCCTTTCCACCAGGCCCGATCTGGTGCGGCGCGACTGGCTCGAACAGCTCACCCAGCTGCAGGACAACCTGCCCGCCTATCCCCATGAAATTGCCCTGGCAACCATTGAGCAGGAATTGGGCGCCCCGGCCGACCAGTTGTTTGAGATATTCCCCGACTACCCCGTAGCAGCCGCCAGCTTGGGCCAGGTCTACAAAGCGCAGCTCGCTGATGGCCACTGGGTGGCCGTCAAGGTGCAACGCCCCAATCTGCCCACCATTTTGCGGCGGGATCTAGTGATCATCCGCCTGTTGGCTGTGCTGAGTGCGCCGCTGCTGCCGCTCAACCTGGGCTTTGGCCTCGGCGACATCATCGATGAATTCGGCTCAACTTTGTTCGAGGAGATTGATTACCGGCTCGAGGCAAACAACGCCGAACGATTTGCCGATCTGTTCGCTAGCCAGCCCGAGGTGACCGTGCCGCGGGTGGAGCGACTGCTATCCAGCCAGCGGGTGCTCACCACCCAGTGGATCAATGGCACCAAGTTGCAGGAACGCCAGGCGCTGGAGGCTCGCAACCTGGATCCCTCAGCCCTGATCCGGACCGGCGTAATCGCCGGGCTGCAGCAACTGCTCGAATTTGGCTATTTCCATGCCGATCCCCATCCCGGCAACCTATTCGCCCTCTCCGGCAAAACCGGCCCCCTAGGCCATGTGGCCTACGTAGATTTCGGCATGATGGACTCAATCAGCGACAGCGATCGCCTCACCCTCACCGGGGCCGTAGTGCACCTGATCAATCGGGATTTCAGCGCCCTAGCCGCTGATTTTGTCAGTCTTGGCTTCCTCAACCCCAAGGCCGACCTCGAGCCAATCATTCCTGCCCTTGAGGAGGTGCTTGGTGGCGCATTGGGCGACAACGTGGGCTCCTTCAACTTCAAAGCCATCACCGATCGTTTTTCGGAGCTGATGTATGCCTATCCCTTCCGGGTGCCAGCTCGCTTCGCCTTGATCATTCGGGCGGTGGTGAGCCAGGAGGGCCTGGCCCTGCGGCTTGAGCCCAGCTTCAAGATAATCCGTGTTGCCTATCCCTACGTGGCCCGACGCCTACTGGCAGGCGACACCAGTGAGATGCGTGAAAAACTACTTGAGGTGCTCTTTGATCGCCATGGTCGTCTGCAGCTTGAACGGCTGGAAAATCTATTGGCAGTCGTGGAAAACGATTCCACCAATCCAGATTTGCTTCCAGTTGCAGGAGCTGGCCTAAAGCTGCTGCTGGGTCGAGAAGGCGGCAGCCTGCGGCAACGACTGCTGCTTACCCTGGTTCAGGGCGATCGACTTCACACAGATGATTTGCGCGCTTTGATGGGCTTGATGGGGCGTACTTTTTCACCACGCAAGTTGGTTAGTGGCATGCTGGCAAGGCTTACCCTGCAACCCGCTTAAACGATAGGTTTAAACGATAAGCTTAACCAACAGATAGCTCAGCCAACTTGGGGGATTGTCATCCAGCAGAAGGTGATAGCAGCACCACCTACCAGCACCACAACTAGTGGCCAGGTGTCATCGAGGCGATTCAGCTGCTGCAGCAATGCTTGTTTCTCAGCGATATCTTCAATCGATTCCATCACAGCATAACGACGCCCAATCCATAGGACCAATACAAAAGCCGCCAAGGTCACTACGTAGGCAACAACGTACACCTGATCAAGGAAGGTAAGAAAGGGTAAATCAGGCAGCTTATCGCGATAGGTTTGCTGCAGAAAAACCAAAGTAAGTAGCACCGTGACCGGAATACTGGCGCGGGCATCCTGCTCATCGGGCCGCACCTTAAATACCAATAACACCATGACCATCAACACGGAGAGTGGTAATAACAACCTCCAGAAAGACGCCCATGAAGAGGTGCCATAGGAAATCTCAAAGAGGATCTGGCTATAGTCATTTTCTTCGCCACCAAGCCCAAAATTTGTAGCGTAATGGTGCCGGTATTCAGAAATCGACCAGCCGGTATTTAGCCAGCCGATGATGCGAGCGTAGAGCCCCATGCCGCTATTGCGAATCTCCGGTATTAAGCGGAGATCTCGGTAGCCGAGCTCCCCATCTACGTCATTAGGCTCAATAACGACTGGCAGGCTGATATTCATGAAAGGATAGTGCCGAAAACTAGCCTTGTCCACATAATATCTGCCAATATAAGTGAATAATTGATAGTAGCTGCCATCGGCGAGCCGCACCGGGGTTTCGCCGACCGGCCCAAGGCTAGAATCCTTATCAGAAAGCAAGGTATTTAGCACAATAAACAAGCTGGAAATATCCCCGCCGTGAGTTTCCACATAGCGCTGCATAGGCTCCTCCCAGCGCAGCCAAACATAGCCACTGCTGGAATAGCTCGGCACCGTTAAATCAAGCTCATAATTACTAGTTGAATACACTCCCACTTCCACCTTATATTTGGCTCGCTCCAACTCAGCTCGATCCACCCTTTCCTCGCCGGTGCTGAGCTGGTCTCCCCGCATGGCGCTCCATTCCCCCAGGGCCGGCTTCTTACCGAGGGGCAGGGTGGTGAGGGCGCGGGATGCGGAGGAGAGACGCAGAGAGTCGCGGCTAAGCACTGGGCTCACATCAATGCGCCCGATGCCAACCATGGCCAGGATGGCTGCCAGAACAACGGCAACCATCGCCAGCACATTCCAAGGCCTTTGCCTGCGCTTCCCCATGCCCATCCCCTGCAGTTTGCTGAAGTTAAAGCTGAAAGCCGCTTGTGGGCCAGTAGGCACCGGAATGGCGCTGGCCCTGACGCTGACCCTGCCTGCCCTGGCATCAACAGAACTGGTGCTGGGGCAGTCGGCTCCCCTCAGTGGCCCTTCCGGCATGCTCGGCAGCGAATACCGAGAAGGGGCTCTGGCCTATTTCGCCGAAGTGAATCGCCAAGGTGGCGTGCATGGCAGGCGCCTCAAGCTGCTGAGCCTCGACGACCGCTACGACCCACCTCTGACCCTGCGCAACACCAAGCAGCTGATTGAGCGCGACAAGGTGTTTGCCTTGTTTGGTTATGTGGGCACCCCAACCGTCAAGGTTGTGTTGCCCTTGGTTGAGAAACAGAAAATTCCACTGATAGCACCACTCACCGGCGCCCAACTGCTACGACAGCCCCATCGCCCCATGGTGTTCAACCTGCGTACCAGTTACCACATGGAAATCGACCGGATGGTCGACTACCTAGTGCGCAGCGGCCGCCATCGGGTTGCGGTTGTCTATCAAAACGATGCCTTTGGCCAAGACGGCCTCAAGGGCTCTCTAAAGGCCTTAAGACGCCATGGCCTCAAACCAGTGGCCACTGCCAGCGTTGAGCGCAACTCAAACCAAACCGTTGGGGCTGCGAGCATGGTGCAAAACGCCAATGCCAACGCGGTTTTGGTGGTAGCGGCCTACCCGAGCTCGGCCTCCTTAAGCCGCGAGATGCGGCGGCGCGGCAGCACAGCCCAGCTGATGAACGTGTCGTTTGTAGGCACCAGCGGCCTGAGGTCCTCCCTGCAAAGCCATGAGGCCAGTGGCATTGGCGTGGCCCAGGTAGTGCCTTTCCCGTGGAACGAAAGGGTGCCAGTGGTGAAGGAATACCAGGAATTGATGCGCCGCCAGCAGACCAAACCCCACTTCGGCTTTATCAGCCTGGAGGGCTTCCTTGCCGCAAAAATGACAGTGGAAGGCCTGCGTCGGGCCGGGCCGGCACCCAGCCGCCAACGCTTTGTGACCGCCCTTGAGACCATGCGCAACGTAGACCTTGGCGGCTACCGGGTGCAACTGGGCCCCCAGGACCACAACGGCAGCAGCTTCGTCGAACTCACCTTCCTGGGTTCCCAGCGCTGGGAACCCTGAGGGCCTAGGGTCTCGGCCACCCAGACCAGTCCCAGCCGATGGCCAGCCTGCCCCTCGACGCCATGGACAGCAGCGCCCTGCCGGACGGCTGGATGTATGCCGACCTCGATGCCAGCGACATCCTGCTGGAGTATGCCCAGATCATCCAGCCCCCCTACCTAGTGGCGGGTGTGGGCCTGGCCATCGGCGTGCTCTGCGGGCTCACCTTCGCCAAATTGGTAGAAAACAAGCTGGAGGGCTGGAAACAAGATCGGCTGCCCCTGCTACCGCTTGGCAGTTTTGCAGTAACTCTGCCCTACTTCGGCGTGGTGATCGGCATCACCCTGTTTATTGGCGGCAGCCTGCAGGTATTCGGTTTCTCAGCGGGGGTTGCCCTGCTGGTTTCATTTGTGTTGTCGATTGCCACCGCCGGCGCCCTTTGGGTGCAGCTGGAACGGCTGATGGCTCAGGTAGAAGCTGGCACCTTCAGCGCAGTCGACTTCGACAACTTTGATCAGTTTTTCTAAGTTTAGTTTTTCTAAGTTTATTACCGACAATTATCGCTGGGCCAGCTCAGGCCACTAAATAACCCTCAAGCATGCGTGACTGGGCTCTTACACCTTCGAGGGCTTTGCGCTCCAGGTTGCGAGTTTTGTCGCGGCTCATGCCCAATTGCTTGGCAATGGCGCTGAGGCTCATCGGCTCCAAGCTCTTATATGGCTCCCCAACCTCAATGCCATAGCGCATCTTCAGCACCCGCCCCTGCAGCTCCGGCAGTTGCTCCAGCAGCGCTC
>ERZ887849.1668-NODE-1668-length-20007-cov-20.146702_pt1 | contig 20007 bp, 16 predicted proteins | sample MGYA00521267_ERZ887849 | MGnify/ENA primary metagenome ERZ887849 (study PRJEB32303, sample SAMEA104408601) | aquatic metagenome | biome: Brackish water; feature: Pelagic; material: water | place: Baltic Sea | collected 2014-06-06T16:11:00 | depth 2,863 m ... | reverse complement strand
CAACGTTTTCGGCTGTCCACTGCTTTGTTTGAGAAACTGCTATGCCTACTGCCTCTCGTTATTGCCACCCTAATACCTCTGTTAACATCGCTAATCTGGCCGATATCCGTCATCGGATGGCCCGTTTCACTTCGTCATTTGGGCTTATTTTGGCGCTATTATTGACGTCTTGCGGGGGGTCCGATTCCAATGCACTACCTGAGGCGGCATTACCCCCCCCCATTTCAGCTGAGCAGCAGCGACTAGAAGATTTCTTCACGGCCACTTGGGAAGAAGATCTCGTTCGTTATCCTGCTTCTGCCAGTTACCTAGGTGTGAACGACCGCCAAGATCAGTGGAATGATGTTACGGAGTCTTTCCAGCTAGCGTCGCTGGCAATCACTCGACAGCGACTGGATTTTCTCAACGGTATCGACACCTCCCAGTTATCGGAGGACCGCTTATTGTCCTATCGATTGTACCGACTTGACCTCGAGCGCACGCTGGCGGGCGCTCCTTTTCGTCATCATCGTTATGTGATCCATCAGTTTCGCGGGCCGCATACCAGCCCAGTGAGTCTGCTCATCAATGTTCACGCCATCAACTCAAAGCAAGATGCCGAGGCGTACATCGCGCGTCTGAATAATTTGCCCCTCTATTTTGACGGTGTGGTTGAGCAGATACAGATTCGTGCTGATAAAGGGCTTTTTTTAGTCGATTGGATGATCCCAAAAATCATCGAGTCGGCGAGCAATGTGTTGTTAGGGGCCCCCTTTGATGCTGGCGATGAACCGTCAGTCATTTGGGCTGATTTCAACGACAAGCTGGATCAACTGGCCTTAGCACCTGCCGAGATCAATCAACTGCGAGAGGATGCGCGGAGCGCCCTATTCAATGCAGTGCAGCCTGCCTACCAAAAGTTGATTGCGGCAGTCAGGTCACAGCAAGACCATGCCATGCCTGAGGACGGGGTGTGGCGGTTTCCTGACGGCGAGGCGTTCTATGCCAACCGATTAAACGTCTTTACTACTACGGGTTTAACGGCAGCAGAAATTCATCAAGCGGGGCTCGACAATGTTGAGCGGTTGCACAGTGACATGCGGGCTGTGATGGCTGAGCTGGGTGAGGAGGGCGACTTAACGACCTTTCTGACACGTGTCAGGAGTGATCAGGCTTTACGGTTTCCCAATACTGAGGAGGGGCGATCTGCCTACCTCGACGCCGCGAGAACGGCGATCGATGATATGGCGAAGCGGTTGCCAACGTATTTTGGCCTGCTACCTCGGGCAGATTTAGTGGTTAAGCGCGTCGAGGCGTATCGTGAGCGTTCAGCAGGTAAGGCGTTTTACCAACGCCCACCATCAGACGAATCTCGCCCAGGGATTTACTACGCGAATCTTTACGATATGAACTCAATGCCCAAAACAGACCTTGAGGCATTGGCATTTCATGAAGGATTACCCGGGCATCATTTGCAGCTGGCGATTGCTGCAGAACTGAGCAATGTGCCTGACTTTCAGCGTCATACCCGGTTCACCGCGTTTAGCGAGGGCTGGGGTCTTTATTCTGAATATTTAGCCAAAGAAATGGGCTTTTACCAAGACCCGTATTCCAATTTTGGGCGTTTGGCGATGGAGCTTTGGCGAGCGGCTAGGTTAGTGGTGGATACGGGCCTTCATCATAAACAGTGGACCCGTCAGCAGGCTGTGACGTACTTGGTCGCGAATACCCCGAATACGGTGTACGACTGTCAGCGAGCTATCGAGCGTTATATCGCCATGCCAGGGCAGGCGACAGCGTATATGATCGGCAAGTTGCGGATTGTTGAATTGAGAGAAATGGCCCGCCAAGCGCTGGGCGACCGTTTTGATATTCGGGCTTTTCACGATGTAGTGCTCGGATCAGGCGCTATCCCCCTCGACCAACTTGAAGTCCATGTTCAGAGACTGGTCCAAGATGTGCTTGCAGAGGAGCAATAGACGATGGCGCATCACCTCGGTGGGCGACTCTTAATCGATAAAATCGATTGCATTTTCCAATTTAATCAGCTTGTCAGTTTCTCTGACAGGTAGGTAGAGTTCAGGTCTCGGTAAGTCATTTTTTAGAGGGCGATATCATGAAAGGTAAAGTAATAACTTTGACGATTGCACACATGGCGTTAGCGGCGACCTTGATGACGCTGCCCGCTCAAGATGTGGTGGCGCGGAGCACACCGAAAAGTGCACAAGCGTGGTGGCCGACGAGTCTTGACCTAACTCCGCTTAGGCAGAATGCGCAGACTGCGGACCCTTTGGGCGCGAGTTTTGACTATGCGTCTGCCTTTGCGACGCTGGATCTCGAGGCATTGAAAGCCGACGTCAACGAGACGCTGACCCAATCACAAGATTGGTGGCCCGCCGATTATGGCAACTATGGGCCTTTCTTTGTTCGAATGGCTTGGCATAGCGCGGGTACCTATCGGACTAGCGATGGCCGTGGCGGTGCGGATGGTGGCCAACAGCGCTTTGAGCCACTCAATAGTTGGCCAGATAATGGCAATCTCGATAAAGCGCGACGCCTTCTATGGCCGATAAAGCAGAAGTATGGCAGCCAAATCTCATGGGCCGACTTAATGGTACTGGCTGGCAACGTTGCGATGGAAAATATGGGTTTTAAGACGTTTGGGTTTGCCGGTGGTCGCACCGACGACTGGGAGCCTGAGTGGGTCTACTGGGGCCCCGAAGCCAAGATGTTGGCGGATGAGCGTTACGGTGAGGGACGCGAATTGCGTCAGGGACTCGCGGCGGTTCAGATGGGACTGATTTATGTGAATCCCGAGGGGCCTAATGGCAATCCTGACCCGCTGTTGGCTGCTCACGATATCCGTGAAACCTTCGGTCGGATGGCGATGAACGATGAAGAGACCGTCGCGCTGATTGCCGGTGGTCACTCATTTGGTAAGGCGCACGGGGCGCATAAGCCTGATGATTGCGTTGGACCCGAGCCGACTGCCGAGGTGATCAGCGAGCAAGGGTTTGGCTGGAAGAACGTCTGTGGAAAAGGTAATGCTGAGGACACCGTAACCTCTGGTTTAGAAGGCGCCTGGACGGCTACGCCGACCCAGTGGTCGATCATGTACTTGGCCAATCTTTTTGCTTACGACTGGGAGCAGACACGCAGCCCTGCTGGGGCATTGCAGTGGCAACCGAAGGACAATGCAGCGGCAGGCACCGTTCCGGATGCGCATCTTGCTGGGGTGTCCCATGCCCCAGTGATGTTTACCACTGACCTCTCACTGAAATTTGATCCGAGCTATCGAGAGATTTCTCAGCGTTTCCTCGCAAACCCGCAAGAGTTTGAGCTCGCTTTCGCCAAGGCTTGGTTCAAGCTGACGCATCGCGATATGGGACCCAAAGTGCGCTATCTCGGTGCAGATGCGCCTGACGAGACGCTGGCTTGGCAGGATCCACTGCCATCACGGAATTATGAAGTCATCAATGATCGCGATATTGGCAAGCTGAAAATGGCGATTGCAGAGACAGGGCTCAGCGATACGCAGTTGGTGGCGACTGCCTGGGCATCTGCTTCGACTTACCGAGGTACCGACATGCGCGGCGGTGCTAATGGTGCGCGTATCCGATTGGCGCCTCAAAACCAGTGGGCAGTGAATGATCCCAATGCCCTATCTGAGGTGCTGGAGGTGCTTGGGCGAGTGCAGGATGAATTCAACGCGTCATTGTCTCGTGGCAAGCAGGTTGCCCTAGCCGATGTCATTGTCTTAGCCGGCAATGTCGGTGTGGAGCGTGCTGCAGCAGAATTTGGGGTCACCGTGTCTATTCCTTTTACACCCGGACGCGTTGATGCGCTCGAGGGCACGGTAGATAGTGACTCGATGGCAGTACTTGAACCGCAACATGATGGTTTTCGCAATTACATGGCCAATTTAGGCTTTATGACGCCGGCGCAGGCGCTGATCGACAAAGCGGATAGGTTGAACCTGACCGTGTCAGAAATGACCGTATTGTTGGGCGGTATGCGGGCGCTTAACGCAAACGCTGAGGGGAGTGCTCACGGTGTATTGACCGATCGCCCAGGGGTGCTCAGCAATGATTTCTTCATTCATTTGCTGGACATGACTACCGCTTGGGCGCCCACAGATGAGGCATATGTGTTTGAAGGGCGTGATCGTCAAACGGGCGACCTCAAGTGGACTGCGACAGAATTCGATCTCGTACTGGGTTCTAATGCGGAGTTGCGTGCGGTGGTGGAGTTTTACGCTTTCGATGAGAGTCGACAGCGCTTCGTGAAAGACTTTGCGAGTGCATGGACTAAAGTGATGGATGCCGACCGTTTTGATATAGAGGATTCGGGTAACGTCGTGGTTAGCGTTGCGCAATAACAAGGTTTGGCTTAATAAAAACCCCGCAGCTGCGGGGTTTTTTTATGGGATAAAACAGTGTGGAAGCGTCCCTATTACAGCGCTCTGCTAGACCCTCAGACGACTATAAACCGCATTGCTAATGCTTCGGCATTACTCGCGAGTAATGTCGACATCAAGGTGCACCGTCGCGGTCAATGAATTAGTGATGAGGCAGCTGTTTTCCGCTTTTTGGAGGACACGTGTAATCCGTTCTTCTTCCATATCGCTGGGCACACTGATACGAACCGCAAGGCGGATTTCAGTGAATTGGGGTGTGCGATCGACACGCTCTAGTGTGCCGGTAGCCTCGCAGTCAATGGCATGCCATGTCACGCGAGAGGGGGCTGCAATAGCGCGGAAGGTCAAGACAAAGCAGTCTGCCACGGCGGCAACCAATAGCGCTTCTGGCGACCACTGGTCGCCAGGACCACCGAATTCTTTAGGGGCGTCAGTGGTGAGGTTTGCCAGCCCATTGCTGGCCACCTGAACCACTGATTGGGTGGCATTGGCGGTGGCGAGGCAACGATAATGATGAGGAAAATCGTGCATGGGTGTCTCGCTAAAAAAAGCGAAGGCTAACATAGGCTGTTCACTTGGCGTAAGCCATACGCCATCAACCATGAAAGCCGCTGCAATTTAAAGTAACGGCATTAGAGGTGCTACACAGTCAACAGTCGCTGTCAGGCAGAAGGACGATAACCTGGCGTGGACTGACTGTTGTCGAACTGGTCGATAAAGGACCATTCAGTATGAGCGATAGGCAGTGACTCATCGACAGGTAATGGAATCGTCGCACTTTGCACACCGCCTCGTTGCTTAATAATTTTGACCTGTCGATAGCCTTCAACGTGGATTTTTAGGCTGGCGGGAGAGGGCTGTGCCAATGCTTCCGAGGAGCGGAACAGTATGGCTAATGTGCCATGGCTGGCTGCAGCTAACTGAATTTTCCGCAACTCTGCATAACGGTAATCAGTGGCGCCAAGCCAAGCAAAGACTGTACTACAGGTGCTGCTGCGTAATGCCTGCTCAACTGACCACAGTAGCTCCTCACGATTGCGAGGGTGCACCAGCATGATTTCTTGCAGATCAATCCCCTCTCCTGCAAGCAGCGGGGCATAAGGCGTATAAGGGGGGTCAATAAAGACTTGCCAGCGCGATTGGCCAGATAGTTTTTTCATGGTGGGCATGAATATCCCCATCGCATCGAGCCCACACTGGTCACTAATGACCTCGATACATCCCCCCAGCGGCCAGCCACTGTTGTACAGTTGCGCATCTAGAGTGTCAAAACCGGTTGCAATAGCTTGCTCCGAGTGCGCCCCGGCATTGGCTGACGGTGCACTGGGGTCTAAAAAAACGCGATCCTTCTGGCCAATACCCTGCCAAGTATCGGCGCGGCGAAAAATATCTTCGAGTAGATAATTCATGGCGTACTCCTGTTTTAAATGGCTGTTTTTGTTTGTCATTCCGTTGGAAGGAATTGCCGACTCAAAAGCGGCTGCAACAATACTGTATAAATAAACAGTATTTGAGCATGACAAAAAAAGCAAGCGAGGATTTTTCTGACCGTCGTGAAATGCGACAGGTGCATCGATCTGCCTTATCAGATGCGCGTTTTCGACACTATTACCCGGTGAGTTGGTTTTCGAGCCTGGGTGCCTGGTTATTGCGCTTTTTACTGGGCTGGAGCGCCTGGGAACTCACCCACTCAGCGACTTGGGTCGGTATTACAGGCGCGCTCATGTTGGCGCCCGCGCTCCTGTTGTCGCCTTGGTTTGGTATTTTGTCAGATCGCGTTAATCCGCGGCAGGGTTTGCGGCTCTCGATGCTTATTCATAGCACCATCGCGCTGGTGGGCGCGATCACGACTTGGCTGGGGTGGTACGACCGCTATGCACTCGCGGGCTTAGCCACCGCGCTGGGTATCGCTACCTCACTGCACTCACCGATGCGTCTTGCCATGGTGCCCTTGCTCGTCCCGCGGGCTGCTTTACCCAGTGCTGTCGGCTATTCCACGATGTCATTCAACGTTGCGCGCATGATTGGGCCCGCCATCGGCGCGGCTTTGGTGGCGCAAACGGAGACAGCCTTTGCTTGGCTGGTGTCTATGTTGCTCTTTATCACTTCATTTGCAGGGCTCTCCCGACTCACTGTGGTGCGCGAAGCGGCTCAAGAGGCTCCCAACTCATACTGGACACAGTTGTCTGATGGATTTCGGCACTTGATTCGTCAAACTGATCTGAAGTTACTGCTGCTGTTTACAGCGCTTAATGGCGTGCTGGGTCGCACGATCATTGAATTATTACCGGCACTGTCAGGCCAAGTGCTGAGAGGGGGGTCGTCTGAGCTGGCCATTTTAGTCGCGATGGCGGGCTTAGGTTCAGTGCTAGGCGGGCTATTGGTGAGCCGCCAGTCAGCCAACTTGGCACGTTTGCTGGGACTGGTTTATGGCGCTATTGCGCTGGCGTGTTTGACGCTGATGAGTTTGCAATGGGTCGCTGGCGTAGTGGCCATGGGCTGTTGGGTATCGTGCTTGAGTACGATGACAACGGTGGCGGGTACTGGGTGTCAGACGCTCATTCAGTTGACGGTGAACCCACGCTTTCGAGGTCGCGTATTGAGCGTATGGACGATGATGGCCATGGGGGTCCCTGCAGTGGGCGCGGCGGTCGTGGGTGCCAGCGTCGATGGCTTTGGGTTCGTATGGGTATCGGCTGTGACCGGAACGGTCGGGCTGGGTGCCCTCGGATTACTCTATTTGAAACGTTCGGTTTTACTCGCTGGCACGCCAGATCCTTGAGCCATCACGACGACCAGTGTCTCCATCAGATCCCACGGAGCGCCGGTTAAAAATCCCTTGCTGGACCCATCGGCTTGAAACGTCAATGCCTGTAGTTTTGCCAGATCTCGCCCGGAGAGTCGCTTAAGGGCCGACTGTATTAGGCCCTGTCGACTTCGCCACACACCGCGTTGATTCAGCGCCGTGTTGATAGACGCCCCCCCGGCGATATCTCGTTTGAGATTGGCGAGCAGTCTCACCTCGCGCGCTAGCGCCCAGAGCAGCACCGGCGGTTGCACGGCTTCTGATTTGAGGCCTCGCAGTGTTCTGATCGCACCCCGCGCATCACCGGTGAGGGCGACATCCACGAGCCGAAAGGCATCGTAACGCGCATTATCAGACACGGTATCGGCAATCATATCGGCCGATACGGTCCGTTCGCCATGCAATAGCCGCAGTTTTTCAATCTCTTGTGCGGCGGCCAGTAAATTGCCCTCTAAACGTTCTGCCAATAAAGCGATTGCATCAGCATCGGGTTGTAAGCCAGCCGCCTTCATGCGGGCGGCGATCCATCCGGGCAGCTCAGCGGCAGAGACAGGCCATATCGGTACGATGACGCCGGCTTGATCGAGCCCGGTATACCATTTACTTTTTTGCGATTGCTTATCAATGCGGCCACTGACGATGAGTAAGATGTCATCGGGGCTACTGGCTAAAAACTCAGTGAGCGCTTTGCTGCCCTCTGCACCGGGTTTGCCATTGGGCAGTTCAATTTCGATTAACTTATGCTCAGCGAATAGCGACAGCGCGCTGGAGACATGGCCCAGCTCGAGCCAGTCATTTTTAACTGAAATGGTAATGCGCTGCCGTTCTTGATAACCGCCGTCTCGTGCAGCCTGACGAATCGCGTCAGTGGCCTCCTGCACGAGCAAGGGCTCATCTCCGGAGACGAGATAGCACGTTGCCAATCCTTGCTTCAGCTGGCCCGCCAGTTGATTGGGTTTAAGCTGCATTAGCGAGCGAGACTGTGCCCAATTCGGCGAACAATCTGAGCGGCAAGGTCGCGCCGCATTTCTTCCCGAAGTAGTCTGAGCTCTTCGGTTTTACCTACAATGTTGCGGGGGTCGTTGAGCATTTGCCTCGAGACCGTCGCACGGGCGTTGATGGGATCTTGTTCGGCCTGTTCAAACACGAAGTCCACCGATAAGGTGAGTTCTAACTCTGCGGCGCGCGCTTGAGCGGTTAGTGAAACGTTACGCTGACTAAACTGCTCAGCTTGCAAAGCCAGTTGTAACCCCGAGACAGTGTCAGTCAGCACGACGCCTGCATTGGACAGCTCGCGGGTCAACTCTCGGGTCAAATCTGATCGCGGTTGCGCGCTGATCAGCTGAAGCTCGCGACCCTGGAGCCCCATTGATTCGCCACTTGAGTCTGCCCCCTTGAGTTGGAAACCGCAGCCCACCAGGCATAAAAAGCCAGTCAGCAAGCAAGCCAGTTTGACGAGTCGGTCGTGTTGGTACGGTATGGTTCTCATCATTGCGCAACAATATTCACGAGTTTTTTAGGCACCACCACTACCTTTTTGATGGTTTTGTCGACAAGGAAGCGCTGAACATTTTCTTGATCCCTTGCCAAGGCTTCGATTTCGGCGCTGTCTGCTGTCGCGGGCACCTTCATTTTACTCCTCACCTTACCATTGACCTGAATCACTATTTCCAATTCATCGCACTCGAGTGCGCTTTCATCGATGCGAGGCCATTCCCCCTCTTCGAAAGCCTCTCCAGACAGATGCAGCCATAAGTACTCACATAAATGCGGCGTAATAGGCCAGAGCATCTTTAAGACGACATGAACGCCTTCACTGACGATCGCGTGATCCTGCTCATTTTCATTGTTGTGTCGGCTGAGCTCATTGCAGAGTTCCATAACAGCGGCCACCGCCGTGTTAAAGGTTTGTCGGCGCCCATAGTCGTCCGTTACCTTGGCAATGGTTTCGTGCACTTTTCGGCGCAGGGTTTTTTGTGTTGGCGACAGTAGATCGGGGCTAATCGTTGTCGCACCGAGGCCGACATCATGTGCTAGCCGCCACAGCCGTTTAATAAATCGATGCGCACCCTCCACCCCTGAATCAGACCACTCCAGTGATTGTTCTGGCGGTGCCGCGAACATACTAAAAAGCCTAACCGTATCGGCGCCATAGCGATCAATAAGAGACTGTGGGTCTACCGTATTGCCGCGCGATTTGGACATTTTGGCACCATCTTTTAGCACCATGCCCTGTGTTAACAGTCGTTTAAAAGGCTCATTGCTCGAGATCAGTCCCTCGTCACGCATTAATTTGTGAAAGAATCGAGCGTAGAGTAAATGCAAGATGGCGTGTTCAATGCCCCCCACATATTGATCTACTTCGAGCCAATAGTTGGCTTGTTCATCCAGCATGCCCGCTTTGCAACCGGCACTGGCATAGCGCGCGTAGTACCAAGAAGACTCCATAAAGGTATCGAAGGTGTCAGTTTCACGGATGGCGAGAGCGCCACATTGAGGGCAGGCTGTCTCATAAAAATCACGCATGTCTCTGATCGGTGACCCGACGCCTTGAAAGGCCACGTCAGTGGGCAAGATCACGGGTAGCTGGTCGTCGGGCACTGGGACGGCTCCGCAGTCAGAGCAGTTAATGACCGGTATTGGTGCACCCCAATAGCGCTGACGCGACACGCCCCAATCACGAAGGCGAAAGTTGACGGTGCGCAGGCCCAGATCACGTTCACCGAGTGCAGCGACGATCGCATCGAATGCGGCATCAAAATCCAGACCATTAAAGCGTCCCGAGTGGATCAGTGTTCCTCGCTCTAAATAGGCGTTTGTTGATAGGTCAGCCGGTTTTTCTGTCGTGTCTGCGATCACTTGGATAATCGGTAACTGGTATTTGGTCGCAAACTCCCAATCCCGCTGATCATGCGCCGGCACTGACATGACAGCACCCGAGCCGTAATCCATCAATACAAAATTAGCCACCCAAATGGGTACCGGGTCACCTGTCAGCGGATGCTCGGCTATCAGCCCGGTGTCCATCCCGATTTTTTCCATTGTCGCCATGTCGGCTTCGGCAACCTTAGTACTGCTGATCAGGTCACAAAATGCAGCGAGGTCCGCATTCTCAACCGCAGCACTGCGAGCGATGGGGTGCTGGGGTGCGATGGCTAAATAGGTCGCCCCCATCAGGGTGTCTGGCCGGGTGGTGTAAACCTCAATGTGCTCATTGCCAAAAGGAAAATAAACGGTTGCGCCCTCGGACCGTCCAATCCAGTTGCGCTGCATCGTTTTGACTTGTTCGGGCCATTCAGTCAGCGTGTCGAGATCGTCGAGTAACTCTTGCGCATAGGCTGTAATCTTGATGAACCATTGGCTGATCGCTTTGCGCTCTACCGGGTTGTCACAACGCCAACACTTGCCGTCGACGACCTGCTCGTTTGCCAGTACCGTTTGATCGTTCTCACACCAATTCACGTCGGCTTCTTTTTTGTAGGCTAATCCGCGATCCATGAGCCGTGTGAAAAACCACTGTTCCCACTGGTAGTAATCGGGAGAGCAGGTCGCAAGCTCCCGATCCCAGTCATAAGCAAACCCGAGCCGCGCCAACTGTTGCCGCATATCTGCGATGTTTTGTTCGGTCCATTGAGCTGGAGGCACTTGATTCTGAATCGCGGCATTTTCAGCGGGGAGCCCAAAGGCGTCCCATCCCATAGGTTGCAAAACATTCTTGCCCAGCATGCGCTGATAGCGAGCGATAACATCCGCAATCGTGTAATTACGAACATGGCCCATGTGTAACTTGCCACTGGGGTAGGGGAACATGGCGAGGCAATAAAATTTCTCGCGCTGGTCGTCTGGCTGAACGGCATAACGGTTGGTCTGCAACCATTGATTTTGCAGATCGCGTTCAAGTGACTGTGGCTCGTATTCTTGACTCATGTGTCCTCTAATCGAGAGCAGGTAAAATGCTAGTGAGATCATGACGGTGCACGCAGGCACGCCAAATCCGTCTGTCCGCCAGATGGCGCTAGAAGTTTACCAGTATTACTGAGGATCTCGTCCTAGTAACAAGCTGATCAATGAGAAAATCAGAATGGGAATACTCCCAGACATAGCATAGGGGGTAAGGCCCGACCGAGGCTGAACCTGCCCACTGACGACGGCCTTGGTAAACTGAGGCGCGGTTGAGACGACCGTGCCGCGGGCATTAATGATGGCCGATACCCCATCGTTAGTGCCCCGAATAATGTCACGACCCAGTTCGAGCGCACGAAAACGCGCCATCTGGAAATGCTGCCAAGGTCCAATGCTATCGCCGAACCACGTGTCATTACTGATTGTCACAACTAATTGCGCTTGCTTGCTGCTTGCTGCGACAAAATCAGGATAAACGATCTCGTAACAGATAAAGGGTGCTATCGCGATATCGCCCATTACGAGAGGGGCTTGGGTATTGGGGCCGGGGGAGAACTGCGACATGGGAAGGTCGAAAAAACCGATGACCCCCCTGAGCCACGGTTCAAGGGGAATATATTCACCAAAGGGGACGAGCTTTTGTTTGTGATAAAGCCCGGATCCGCCTCCCAACGCCTCTATGCTGTTGTAACGTTTTTTATGGTCGCGACTAGGAATGCCTGTAATGACGGTGGCATCGTGGGCCGCTGCTTGGGTATGAATAGCGTCCAGAAAATCCCGCATCTGATCGCGATAACCGGGCAGGGCTGATTCTGGCCACACAATCAAGTCATGTGTGGCATAAAGTGGCTCGGTCGTGAGTGCTAAGTCGTTAAGAATGTCTTCTCGGTGGACTCGGCTCCATTTCTTGGCGAGTGGCACTGCGGGTTGCACAACGGCGACCGCAAGCGGATCGCCCAATGCCTCTGTCCAACTGATGGTGCTTAACAGTTGGCCCGATAGCAGGATGAACCCCGTCATACCGAGACTGATAGCCCACTGTGACATAACGTGGGGGCGTCGCAACACCGCGACCCACGAGCCAGCCATTGTGATCAATAGCCAAGAGCAGCCATAGACCCCGAGCAGCGGAGCCCACCCGCTCACGGGAGAGGCTATCGCCCCGTAGCCGGCATAACCCCACGGAAAGCCAGTGAGCACCCAGCTTCTGAGCCATTCGAACAGCACCCATAACGAAGCGAACTGAACGACTCGCCAGTATGCATGCCGGCTCGAGAGGCGCTGAAAGCAATACAGTTGCGCACCAAAAAATAGCGCGAGCCCAGCGCAGAATACAAAAGTTAAGGTGACCGCTAACCAAGCGGGCGTTGCACCGTAGGTATGGATGCTGACATAAACCCATGACACCGCAGTACCAAAGAAACCGATGCCATAGAGATAGCCGAGACGAAAAGCGGGCTGCGATGGCTGCCATTCACACAGCGCGAAAAGCACTCCGGCACTGAGAAGAATAAGAGGCCAGAAACCTGCCGGTGATAGCCCGAGCGGAAAGAGCATGCCTGCTAACAGAGCAATGCCAAGGGTGAGCGTTCGGGTAGAAATCACTATTCGCCTGAATCAATATCAGTGACAGGCCTCACCCGAAGACTAGAAAGGCGACGCTCGTCCGCACGAATGACGCTGAACTCAAAATCATTGAGCTGTATTGATTGATTGCGACTGGGCAGCTGGCCGAACGCATTGACGATAACGCCGCCGATGGTGTCGAACTCATCATCGCTGAACTCGGTATCAAAAAAGGCGTTAAAGTCGTCTATAGCCGTGAGTGCTTCGACAAAAAAGCTGCCGTCGTTCATCGGTCGTATGGGCTTTTTCTCCGCCACATCTGTCTCGTCTTCGATTTCCCCGACGATCTCTTCCAGTACATCTTCGATCGTGATCAATCCTGCGATGCCACCGTATTCGTCGATGACAATGGCCATATGATTTCGATTTTGCCGAAATTCCCTCAGCAAGACGTTCAGGCGTTTACTCTCTGGAACGGCGGTCACTGGACGCATTAATTCGCGTAGGGCGGGAGGGGCGCTGTCGCTTTCAACCAGCGGCAACAGGTCCTTAGCGAGCAATATCCCGATGACGTCATCGATGCCATCCCCAATGACCGGAAAGCGAGAGTGTCCGGCATCAATGATCTTAGGTAGTGCCTCTTGCACGCTTTCATCTGAATCGATGACGATCATTTGCGCTCTTGGGATCATGATGTCGCGCACCTGCATGTTAGTGACAAGCAACGCGCCTTCCATTATTTTGCGCGCATCTTGATCAATGATCTCGTGCGCTTCCGCCAGAGAAAGAACGTCCTCTAGATCTGATTTTGTCTGTGGTTCACCGCTGATGAAATGTGTGAGTCGGTCCAGCCAAGATCGCTCTTCCCCCTCTAGTTTCCGATCATCGTTCATGATTACGGACTCTCCAACGGTGCTTGGCTGTCATAGGGATTTGCATAACCGAGACTGGCCAGCGCGCTGATTTCTAGCATCTCCATTGCCTCTGCCTCAGCGGCAGTCTGATGGTCATACCCCAACAGATGTAAAACGCCATGCATCACCAGGTGGGCCCAATGGGCATTGGTGTGCTTATCTTGTGTTTCAGCCTCCTTAATAACAAGTGGTGCACAGATAACGAGATCCCCCAATAATCCAGAGTTGCTTTCGGGCGGTGGTGTGGCTGGAAATGACAACACATTGGTCGCACCCGTCTTGGCACGATAAGTCTCATTAAACTGCGCTGCTTCGTCAGTATCGGTAATCCGGATGGAAAGTTCCGGTGATGGGGGCAAACTGCGGTTTGCCGCTGCTACCGCTTGTGTCACCCAGAGCTGTATGGCGGCATCTTCTGGGGTTTGGATGGCAGTGTTGCGCTCAACGGTCATCAGGAGGTTCATGCCTTATCCCCCCTTGGTTGAGCAGCCGCTAACTGCTCGTGCGCTTCATAAGCGCTGACAACGCGCTGCACCACGGGGTGACGCACGACATCTTTGATCCCAAATTGCGTAAAGGCGATCCCCTGTACGTCTTCCAGCACCTGCGCTGCATGCGTTAGCCCGCTTTGGGTGCCTTTCGGGAGGTCAATTTGGCTGGTATCCCCTGTGACGACTGCGGTAGAGCCAAATCCAATGCGCGTTAAAAACATTTTCATCTGTTCGCGCGTTGTATTTTGTGCCTCGTCAAGAATGATAAAGGCATGGTTGAGGGTTCTGCCTCGCATAAATGCCAAGGGAGCCACCTCGATAATATGGCGTTCGATGTACTTGCTAACGGTCTCGAATCCGAGCATTTCATACAGCGCATCGTAGAGGGGCCTGAGGTAAGGATCCACCTTTTGGGACAGGTCGCCAGGCAAAAACCCAAGACGCTCTCCCGCTTCAACGGCGGGGCGAACGAGCAAAATGCGTTTGACCTGCTCGTTGAGAAGCGCTCGCACAGCGCAGGCAACCGCTAGGTACGTTTTACCGGTTCCAGCCGGCCCGATGCCAAAATTAATGTCGTGATGGTTGATTGCCGCCACGTAATCACGTTGATTCTGGCCTCGGGGTCTCACAGAGAGACGTTTGGTTCGAATAAGGCTTGTTGCCTCGATATTCGCATCCGTCGTCTCAGTCTCGTTGAGCATTTCTAGGTCGGCGTCCTGTAATCGAAGGTGAATGCTGTCGGGACTTAGCTGTGTGCCATTGGTGATATCGGCGTAGAGTGATGTGAGTAACGAGGCACCCATCTTGCAGCGAGCGTCACTGCCATGCAGCTCAAAGGTATTCCCGCGGTTATAGATTGCAATGCCCAAACGACTTTCGATTTGGCGTAAATGGGTATCCAGTTGCCCACAGAGGACCGCCAGATTTCGCGCATCATTCGGTTCGAGAGAAAAAGTGGTGGGTGGTGTCAAATCCGAAGACGCGTCTTCGGGCGACAAAAGGTAGGTGTCCAACGGTTTTCAAGCCGCCTCTTTCACTATGGGTAACGAACGATACTCGCCCTGTAGACGGAGTCAACTCCCTCTTTGGTCTTTAAGTGGCTGCTGGCAGATGGCCGAGTAATGAGTTGCGGTAGGCCGCTGTGATGTCTACTTCGACAAAGTCGCCGATGAGCGTCGTATCATCACAGGCAAAGTTGACCACGCGATTATTTTCTGTCCGCCCGGAAAGTTGCCCTGGATCCCGTTTTGCGTGGCCAGTGATTAATATTTTTTGGCGCGTACCCACCATATTATCCGCAATGAGTTGCGCTTGTTGTGCAATGCGCGCTTGCAAAATGTGCAGCCGCTTTTTCTTCACTGCCTCGGGCGTGTTATCGGGTAACTCCGCCGCCGGTGTACCGGGTCGTGCGCTATAAATAAAACTAAACGAATTATCAAAGCCCACTTCGTCAATTAATCGCATGGTGGCGGCAAAGTCTTCTTCCGTTTCTCCTGGAAACCCAATGATGAAATCTGAGGAGAGAGAAAGATTGGGTCGTATTTTGCGCAGTGCCCGGATAATCGCTTTGTACTCGAGCGCAGTGTGGCCTCGCTTCATGGCCATCAAAATACGGTCAGAGCCGGTTTGCACGGGTAAGTGCAGGTGATCAACTAAGGCAGGGATCTCTGCGTAGCAGGCCACTATTGCCTCAGAAAACTCCATGGGATGAGAAGTGGTGTAGCGAATGCGATCAATCCCCGGCACGAGATTCACCAAATGGAGTAACTCCGCAAAATCCACTATGTCGCCAAGGTGATTCACGCCTCGGAAAGCGTTGACATTTTGGCCCAGCAAATTGACTTCTCTCACCCCGCGACTCGCCAAACTGGCCACTTCAGCAATGACATCATCAACGGGCCGGGAGACCTCCTCTCCGCGGGTGTAAGGTACGACGCAAAAGGTGCAATATTTGCTGCACCCCTCCATGATAGACACAAAAGCAGTGGGTCCCTCTACACTGGGTTCTGGCAGGCGGTCGAATTTTTCGATTTCGGGAAAGCTAATATCGATGACGGCAGCGCTACCACGTCGCCGATCCTCGATCATTTCCGGCAGTCGGTGCAGCGTCTGCGGACCAAAAATGAGATCGACAAAGGGAGCCCGTTTGCCGATTTCGCCACCTTCCTGACTGGCTACACAGCCCCCCACACCAATAATCAGGTTGGGATTTTTTTGTTTCAACTGTTTCCAGCGGCCCAGCTGATGAAAGACCTTTTCTTGCGCTTTTTCGCGAATGGAGCAGGTATTGAGCAGGATGACGTCGGCTTCCTCGGCACAATCGGCTTGCTCGAGGCCATGACTGGCCTTCAGCAGATCGGCCATTCGCGCAGAATCATATTCGTTCATTTGGCAGCCGTGGGTCTGCACAAATAGCTTTTTGATCGATGAGGTGCTCATAAGTTTGTCGGGTGTGCGCCCTTAAAAACGAGTCAGGGCGCGGAGTATAGCCTCTGCTCGTTAAAAATCCCTCTTGTTGCTGGAGCTTTGCGTGCAAAGTGTTACCATTTCGCCCCTTTTTGCCTGCCACCATTCAAAAAACTCGGAGCAATAATGCCGTCTCAGCCCATCTATAAAGTGATTTTCCACAACGGGGGACAGGTGTATGAGGTCTTTGCTCGTCAAATTTATCAGAGCGATATGTGGGGCTTTGTCGAGATCGAAGAGCTTGTTTTTGGCGAGAAATCGCAAATTCTCGTCGATCCCGGAGAAGAAAAGCTCAAAAATGAGTTCTCCGGTGTAAAAAGAAGTTATATCCCCATGCAGTGCATCGTGCGCATCGACGAAGTAGAGAAAGAGGGCGCCGCGCGTATTTCTGAAGCTGGCAGCGCTAAAATTGCGCCGTTTCCCGTATCGCCACAGCCAATGGCGCCTTCCCGCGGAGACGATTGATCGTTTTTATTTGTCCATCGTTGCTTGCCCGGGGGGCATTCCCGAACGACGAGTGACTTGAAAAACAACCACCTAGACCTTATTTCTTCTCTGACTGAAGATGACAGCCGCACTAAGGCGCAGAGGTCAATGTGGACCACCCAGACGAGATACAGCGAGAAGGTGAGATTTTGCCGCCTGAGGCAGAACACGGCGCTGCGGGCGATCATCCGACTCCTGCCGTGGCAGACGAGGTGTTGCCGGATACGCTGGTATTGCTGCCTCTTCCCGGCCGCCCGTTTTTTCCAGGCCAAGTTCAACCAGTAGCGTTTAATCCGGATAATTGGCAAGCGACGCTGGATGCGATCGCGGAGCAGGGATCAGGCTTGCTGGGACTAGCCTTTGTCGACGCAGCCGATCCAGCAAGCGTGGAGGCGGACCAGTTTCCTGCCATGGGTTGCGCAGTCCGACTGCATCGCCCACCGGGTGTTGCTGACAATGCGGGCCAATTTTTGGCGCAAGGTCTACGGCGATTCCGCATTGTGCGCTGGCTCAGCGACCAGAGTCCGTTAATTGCTCAAGTCGAGTATCCGCATTCAGAGCGCGATCGCGAGAGCGATGAAGTCAAAGCCTATGCCATGGCGATCATTGCAGCCATCAAGGAACTGCTTCCTTTAAACCCCCTGTATAGCGAAGAGCTCAAGCACCACATTGGCCAGTTTAATCCTAATCAACCGAGCTTATTAGCGGACTTTGCTGCGGCCCTGACCACGGCGAGTGGTGGTGATCTTCAAGGCGTACTCGACACCTTGCCGCTGACCGCTCGGATGACAAAAGTCCTTGAGCTACTCAAGCGGGAGAAAGAGGTCGCAACATTACAGGGGCAGATTACGTTTCAGGTCAATGAGAAAGTCTCGACCCATCAGCGTGAATTTTTTCTGCGTGAGCAGATGAAAGTGATTGAGAAAGAGTTGGGACTTTCCAAGGACGACAACACCTCCGATATGGACAGATTTCGGTTGCGTTTAGAGGGGCTGACGCCGCCACAGAAGGTGTTGGATCGATTGGAAGAGGAGTTCAGTAAATTGCAGGTGTTGGAGTCGGGCTCGCCCGAGTACGGCGTCACCCGCAATTACCTTGATTGGGTGACGTCAGTGCCCTGGGGCGTTTTGTCTGAAGATAATCTCGACCTGTCACATGCCCGCAAAGCGCTAGAGGCCCACCACGATGGGCTGGAGGATGTGAAGAAGCGCATTATTGAATTTATGGCAGTGGGCGCATTTAAGGGTAGTATTAACGGTTCTATTTTGCTGCTGGTGGGCCCGCCCGGCGTGGGTAAAACGAGTATCGGCAAATCGATTGCCGCTGCTCTCGGCAGACAGTTTTATCGTTTCAGTCTGGGTGGTATGCGAGATGAAGCCGAAATCAAAGGCCATCGCCGCACCTATGTGGGGGCGATGCCGGGCAAACTAGTGCAGGCACTGAAAGAGGTAGAGGTGTCTAACCCTGTCATTATGCTGGATGAGATTGATAAGATTGGCGCTAATTATCAGGGTGACCCGGCCTCTGCTTTGCTTGAGGTCCTCGACCCTGAACAAAACAGTGACTTTTTAGATCATTACCTCGACCTGCGAGTCGACTTGTCAAAAGTGCTCTTCGTGTGCACGGCCAATCAGCTCGACACGATTCCTACCCCTTTATTGGATCGCATGGAGGAAATTCGATTGTCCGGTTACATCGCCGAAGAAAAATTGCTGATTGCTAAAAACCATCTTTGGCCCAAATTATTAGCGCGACATGGCGCGCAACCCGGTCAAATCAGGATCAACGATGCGGCTTTAAAGCTCGTGATTGACGCTTACAGTCGCGAAGCAGGCGTGCGTGGGTTAGAGAAGCGGTTAAGTTCGTTAATGCGTGCCTCCATTATGGAACTCGTAGAGGGCGAGCACACCCGTATCCGCATCGGCAAACGAGAGGTAGAGCAAATGCTTGGCCAGCCCACGTTCAAACCCGAACGCGCTCTTAGGGGTAAAGGTGTGGTTACCGGTCTCGCCTGGACCGCGATGGGTGGAACGACGCTCAGTATCGAGTCATCGAAAATTCATACGCTGAATCGAGGCTTTAAGTTGACCGGGCAGTTGGGTGACGTGATGAAAGAAAGCGCGGAAATTGCCTATAGCTACGTCGTGGCTCATCTGTGCGAACTGGGCTGCGAGGCTGATTTTTTTGACCTCTCGATGGTTCACTTGCACGTGCCCGAGGGAGCGACGCCGAAAGATGGGCCCAGTGCCGGCGTCACCATGGCGACGGCGCTTGTCTCATTGGCGCGCGGCGATCGTATTCGACGTCCACTCGCGATGACGGGTGAACTGACACTGACGGGTCAGGTTCTGCCGGTGGGCGGGATCCGAGAGAAAATCATCGCGGCGCGCCGAGCCCGCATGGCCGAAGTCGTTTTGCCTTTTGGCAATAGAGGCGATTATGAGGCGCTACCGGCATACTTGTGTGAGGGGATAAAAGTGCATTTTGTGCGCCATTTTAGGGATGTATTCGATATCGTTTTCGAATCCGCAGCAGACGGTCGGCAATTACATTAGGTCTACTACCCTGGCGCTCTCGCTGTGAGGATCGCTCGTCTTGGTGCGGGGTAGCCCTCCACCGTAAGCCGATGGTCTTCAGGGTCTAAAAATTCAGACAGCGAGTGAAACGTCATCCAGGGTGTACTGCGTTGCTCCTCTAATGACGTTGGGCTGACATCAACTACTGTCGCGTCGAGCAGACCGGCTTCTGTCATCCAGCGGCGCGCAAGGTATGGACTGGGCAGATGCCATACGTTACCCATGCGGGCATAGCGTCCAGCAGGCTGCAGTACAGTGTTGTGGTCGCCTTCAACGACCAGGGTTTCCAGTAGCAGTTGTCCCCCGGGCGCGAGCTTGCGCTTTAGGCTGGTGAGGTGGGCGAGGGGATCACGCCGGTGATAGAGCACTCCCATTGAAAAGACTGCATCAAAGGCCGGCAAAT
>ERZ887849.1666-NODE-1666-length-20021-cov-59.187869_pt1 | contig 20021 bp, 20 predicted proteins | sample MGYA00521267_ERZ887849 | MGnify/ENA primary metagenome ERZ887849 (study PRJEB32303, sample SAMEA104408601) | aquatic metagenome | biome: Brackish water; feature: Pelagic; material: water | place: Baltic Sea | collected 2014-06-06T16:11:00 | depth 2,863 m ... | reverse complement strand
ATCTAAAAGATCTCCTAGATAAATTTTCTTAATTTAATTATTTTTTTTGCTAATAAAGTTAAAAGACAAATCTTGAATAATTCAGCTAGTAAAAAAGGTGTTACACCTAAACCAAGTATTGGTTTATCCCATCCAATCAAAGTCCCAAGCCAGATTGCTCCAAATATATAAATTATTGAAACTGAAAATATTAATTTAGTAAAAATTAAAAAAATATTATTTTTCATATTGAGATATCCTGCAAAAAAAACTGCAAATAAAAAACCTATTAAGTACCCCATTGTTGGACCGGTAAAATAAACTAAACCAATACCTTTTTCTGGGGAATTAGAAAAAACAGGTATTCCAATAATTCCTTCTAATAAATAAACACCTACTGTTGCAAGACCAATTTTATACCCAAATGCTAATCCTATGAAGAGTACAACAAAAGTTTGCATCGTCATTGGCACTGGATAAAAAGGTATTTTTAATTTAGCAGAAATAGTTAGAGCAATAGTTCCTAAAAAAATTAATATAAATGTTTTTGTAACTTTTTGAATTGAGTTTGTTTTTAATAGATCCATAAGTAAAATTTACTATTTATTATTATAATAATCTAGTTTTTTATTAGTCTTAAAAATACATCTTCTAAATCACCATCATCAGTTGATATATCAACAATTTTGACGTTGTTTTTCTTTATTAAGTTTATTAATTTTTCCATATTAACTTTGCTCTTTTCGTAAGAGACGCAAACTTCATTGCCTATTTTTGATATTATTTCAAGAGATTCAAGGTCATTTTTTTGAATATTAATTTCTTTATCTGTTTTAAAAGTAACTTTTTTTGTTTGAATTCTATTTAAAAGATTTTTAGTACTATCTAGGGCTACTACATTTCCTTTGTTGAGAATAGCTATTCGATCACACATTTCTTCTGCCTCCTCAAGATAATGTGTTGTCAAAATAATAGTAACACCAAGTTTGTTAAGCATTCTTACATTTTTCCATAAATTTTGTCTCAATTCGACATCAACTCCAGCGGTAGGCTCATCAAGAAAAACGAGAGGAGGCTGATGAACTAACGCTTTAGCCATTAATAATCTTCTTTTCATTCCACCAGATAAACTTCTGGCATAACTATTGGCCTCTTTTTCTAAAGACACTAGATTTAAAATTGTATCTGTAATTCTATCTTTTTCTTTTACACCATATAAGCCTGCCTGAAGTTCTAGTAGTTTTCTTGGACTAAAAAATGGGTCTAAATTTACCTCCTGAGGAACTACTCCAACTGAAGCTCTAACCTGTCTGGGATTTTCATCTAGATCAAATCCACATACATTAACTTCACCCTCAGTCTTAATGACTGTCCCAGCTAAAATATTTATAAAAGTTGTCTTACCTGCTCCATTTGGACCCAGAAGGCCAAATATTTCTCCTTCTTTCACGTCTAAGTTTAAATCATTTAAAGCATAAGTTTTTCCATTATGTTGTTTAGAATAAATTTTTTTTAGATTTTTAACAGAAAGTATATTTTTTTTGTCCATGTGCGTTAATACATTTATAATATCTAAAATAATTAAGATAACATTAATTTAATGGATAAAATTAAAAAAACAGATCACTTTTATTTAATTGATGGTTCAGGTTATATCTTTAGAGCTTACTACGCTCTTCCACCCTTAACCAGGAAAAGTGATGGACTGCCGGTTGGAGCAGTAAGCGGATTTTGTAGTATGTTATTTAAATTATTAGAGGATTCAAAATCAAATGAAAATTTACAAAAACCAACTCATTTTGCAGTAATTTTTGACTCAGCTAGAAAAACTTTTAGAAATGAAATTTATTCAGATTATAAAGCAAATAGATCAGAAGCACCCGATGACTTAGCACCGCAATTTGAATATATAAGAAAATCAGTCCTAGCATTTAATTTACCATCAGTTGATCTTCCAAATTATGAAGCTGATGACTTGATAGCAACTTATACAGAACAGATATTAGCAAAAGGAGCTAAGGTTACGATAGTTTCTTCAGATAAAGATCTAATGCAACTATATAGAAAAGACGTTCGTTTATTTGATCCCATGAAGAATAAATTTATTACCCCAGAAGACATAATGAATAAATTTGGTGTGGAGCCAAAAAAAGTAATTGATGTTCAGTCATTAGCTGGAGATAGTAGTGATAATATTCCTGGAGTTCCAGGCATAGGTGTAAAAACTGCTGCAGAACTCATTAATCAATACGGAACTCTTGAAAAATTATTAGATAATGCTCATGAAATAAAACAAAATAAAAGAAGAGAAACTCTTATAGAAAATAAAGATAAGGCAATTATTAGTAAAAAACTAGTAACCCTTATGAAGGATGCTCCAGCTCAAAGAAAGATAGAGGAATTTCAATTAAAAGAAATAGATAAGGAGAAACTATATAAATTTTTAAGAGAAATGGAATTTAATAGACTTCTTAGCTCAGTCATTTCTGCGTATGGTGAACCTAAATTAGTAACCACTAAAACAGAAAGCTCAGTAAAAGAAAAACAACAAAATATAAGTAAGAAAAATTACCATCTTATTAGTAACGAAGAAGAGATAGAAGAATGGATTAATGAAGCTGAGGAGGCTGGTGAATTAGTAATAGATACTGAAACAAGTTCACTGGATGCACATCAAGCAGATCTTGTTGGAATATCGCTAAGCACAAAAATTGGAAAAGCTTGTTACATTCCAATAGCACATAAATTTGATGGATGCTTAGATAAAAATATTGTAATTAAAAAATTAAAGCCACTTTTAGAGGACAAGAGTGTAAAAAAAATAGGCCAAAATATTAAATTTGATTTTATTGTTTTGTACAAGCAGGGAATAAAAATGAATTCAATGGAAGATACAATGCTGATGTCTTATGTGCTTGATGCGGGAAAAAACAGACATAATATGGATACATTATCTGAGATCCACTTACAGCATAAAACAATTTCATTTAAGGAAATAGTGGGTACCGGAAAAAAAGAAATCAATTTCAGCGATGTCGAACTTGATAAGGCAATGGAGTACGCTGCTGAAGATGCGGATATTACTTATAGATTATATAAAATTTTTAATAAAAATCTTAAATTAGAAAAATTAACTAATATTTATGAAATTTTTGAAAAACCTTTAATTGAGATACTAGCCTTTATGGAAATTGAAGGGATAAAAGTTGATAATAAATTTTTGAAAGTACTATCCGAAAAATTCGAGAAAAAAATCAATAAAATAGAAAAAGAAGTTTTTAAAATTTCAAAAAAAGAATTTAATATTGCCTCACCAAAGCAATTAGGTGAAATAATTTATAATGAATTAAAAATAGCTGCCCTTAAGAAAACAAAAAAAGGAAGTTTTGCAACAAATGCAGGTGTACTTGAAGATTTGGCATTTAAAGGACATAAATTCCCACAATTAGTTTTAGATTGGAGACAGGTATCTAAACTTAAAAATACATATTCTGATGCATTACCAGAACATATAAATCCTTCCACAAAAAGAGTACATACTTCATTTTTATTAGCTGCAACAACAACTGGAAGATTAGCTTCAAGTGATCCAAATTTACAAAATATTCCTATTAAATCAGAAGATGGTAAAGATATAAGAAAAGCCTTTATATCCGAAAAAGGGTTCACATTGATCTCAGCCGATTATAATCAAATTGAAATGAGAATTTTAGCTGATTTAGCTGATGTTAAGGAGTTAAAAAAAGCTTTTAAAAATAATGAAGACATTCACACACTTACAGCTAGCCAAGTTTTTAATATTGATATTAAAAAAGTAGACCAAGATATGAGACGAAAAGCAAAAGCAATAAATTTTGGTATTATTTATGGAATTTCACAATATGGTCTTGCAAAACAAATTAATGTTTCAAATCATGAAGCTAATGAATTTTTAGAAGCATACTTTGCTAAATTTCCAGAAATAAAAGTTTATATGGATGACACTATTAAATTTTGTAGAAAAAGTGGATATGTAAATAATGTTTTTGGAAGACGATCACACTTTAATGGAATTAATGATAAGAATTTTAATGTTAGAAATTTTCAAGAGAGAGCTGCAATTAATGCACCAATTCAAGGTTCGGCATCTGAAATTATGAGACTTGCAATGATTAGAATTGATCAAAAGTTTAAAGAAATGAAAAATAATAAGTCAAAGATACTTCTACAAATTCACGATGAGTTAATTTTTGAAGTTCCAGAAAAAGAGGCAAAGAATATAACAAAGATCATCAAAGAAGAGATGACCAGTGTTACGAATAGTGATTTGCATGCTTTTTCAATCCCATTAACAGTGGATATAAATACGGGTGATAATTGGGGAGTACTTCATTAATTAATGAACATTGCCTAAATTAGAACAATTTAGTATTTTTAAAGTAGATTATGCAAACACAAACAATCGCTTTAATAGATGACGATCGAAATATACTTACAAGTATAAGTATTGCGCTTGAAAAAGAAGGTTTCAAGGTTCAAACTTATATTGATGGCGAGAGTGCATTAATTGGACTAAGTAGAACACCACCAGATTTAGCAGTAATTGATATTAAAATGCCAAAAATGGATGGTGAAGAACTTTTAAAAAAATTAAGAAAAAAAACTTCTCTGCCAGTAATTTTTTTAACATCGAAAGACGATGAGATAGATGAACTGTTAGGGTTAAAATTAGGAGCAGATGATTTTATAAAAAAATCTGGCGGATTTTCCATAAAAGTTTTAATTGAAAGAATAAGAGTTCAGCTAAGAAAAAAAGATATCAATGTTAACCTTGAAGAGACCAAGAGTATAATTTCTCATGGAAGACTTAAACTTGATCCTTCACAACTGGAATGTGAATGGAATGGGAAACAGTTACCAGATAAACTTACAACAACAGAATTCTTAATAGTTAAAGAGTTAGCCAAAAGACCAGGCATAATCAAGGAACGTGCACAGTTAATGGACATAGCCTATAGAGAAGATACTGACATTGAAGATAGAACTATAGATAGCCATGTCAAAAGAATTAGAAAAAAATTTAAAAAAGTTGATCCTGATTTTACTGCAATTGAAACAAGATATGGTAGTGGATACAGATGGAACGTTAGTTGATGTTCACAAATTTCATAAAAAGCTTATCAATTTTAAAAAAATTTTTATTTATAAATTTAATAATTTTTTTAGTAATTGGTAGTCTGGCATTTTTGTATATTAGCAATGTTAAACCAATCTTAATTAAAAATAAAACTACCAAACATATTAAAATAATCAATAATACCATTGAACACATACTTCGATTAAATATAAAATTTGAAGAAGAAGATATTAGAAGATTTTTATTTTCAACAAGATTTTTATTTCAAAATTTAGATAGAGTTATTCTATTTGATAATCAATTTAATCTAGTGGGAGATACTGATACTCTAGATTTAGACCCAAGATCATTTTCAAATAGATTAGACATTGTTCAATTAGAAACTTTAAATGAAGAAAAAAGCAATAAAATAGTTGAAACGAAAAATATAAATAAGGAAAAAACCATTTCTTTAAAAGATATTTTAACAAATTATTCATGGTCTAAGGATTATGGAAAACCTTATACTTTTGTACAAGAAGGGTATGACCAGTTCCTACTGACAACAATAAACAATGTAATATTGGATGGTAAAAATATTGGCTATTTAGTAATTACAGAAAATGCCAACGATGTAAAGTTAGCTATTGATGAGAGAAAAACTTTTATTTTAAGAACAGTAATTTTTATTGTTATTGTTATTTTTATCTTTTCTTTTGTATTAAATAGATATTTTTTAAAACCAATAAAAAGTTTAGTAACCTATACAAAAATAATTAAAGAAAAGAGCAGGAAGAAAACAAATATAAACGAACTGAAAAATCGAAATGATGAATTGGGAACTTTATCAAATTCTTTAGATGATATGACAAATGAGCTTCAAAAAAGAATCTCCCATGCAGAAAACTTTTCAACGGATCTTGTTCATGAAATAAGAAACCCCTTAACATCATTAAAAAGTGCATCTGAAATTCTAAACGAAACTGTTGATCAATCTCAAAGAAGTAAATTAATTGACATTCTTAATCATGATGTTCAAAGAATTGAGAGATTAATTACTGATTATTCTCAAATGTTGAAGGACGAGGTCGCTTTAAGTAAAGAAAAGATGAAACGAATTAATCTTAAAACAATAGCACAATCTGTTGTAGATGATTTCAACAATATTTATGAGGCTAAAAGGGGCATAAAAATAATACTAAATGATTTAAATAATCATGATGAATATTATATTAATGGAATAGAAAATAGAATTGAACAAATTATTGCAAATTTGCTTGATAATTCAATTTCATTTAGTGAGGACAATAAAAGAATTTTAGTTGAAATTTTTAAAGATGATAAAAATGGTATCATTTTAAAGGTTATAGATGAAGGTAAGGGATTTAAAGAAACTAATACAAAAAAAATATTTGATAGATTTTATAGTAATAGACCAGATAATTTTGGTGAACATTCAGGCTTAGGTTTAAACATAGTGAAAAATTTAGTTGAACTACACGGTGCTTCAATCAGTGCAGCTAACAATACAGTACAAAAGGGTGCAAATATTGAAATTATGTTCCCCAAAGCCTAAACATAAGTTGATAAATCAATTTTTTATTGCTAGAAGACCGTTCGATGGATGATTTTAAAGTAAAAGATATATCACAAGCAGAATTTGGTAGAAAAGAAATTTCTATTGCAGAAAGTGAAATGCCAGGACTAATGGCTTTAAGAGAGGAGTATCAAGGAAAAACTCCTTTAAAGGGTGCAAAAATTCTTGGTTGTCTTCACATGACAATTCAAACAGCTGTTTTAATTGAGACACTAGTTGAGCTTGGAGCTGAAGTGAGATGGTCTTCATGTAATATTTTTTCAACTCAAGATCATGCAGCGGCAGCCATAGCAAAAGCAGGTATACCAGTTTTTGCGTGGAAAGGTGAGACAGAAGAGGAATATCTTTGGTGTATAAAACAAACCATTGAAGGAAAAAAAGATTGGAAAGCTAATATGTTATTGGATGATGGTGGTGATTTAACTGCAATTATGCATAACGAATACAAAGATTTATTAAAAGAAATAAAAGGTGTTTCAGAAGAAACTACTACAGGAATTAAAGCACTGAATAAAATGGAAAAAGAGGGTTCTTTAATGATCCCTGCAATTAATGTTAATGATTCAGTTACAAAATCAAAATTTGATAATTTATATGGTTGTAGAGAAAGCTTGGTTGACGGTATTAGAAGAGCTACGGATGTTATGATGTCAGGAAAGGTTGCAATTGTTGCAGGCTTTGGTGATGTTGGCAAAGGTAGTGCTGCATCATTAAGAAATAGCGGTGCTAGAGTAATGGTCACTGAAGCAGATCCAATTTGTGCGCTTCAAGCAGCAATGGAGGGATATGAGGTTGTGTTAATGGATGACGCTATTGATAAAGCTGATATCATTGTAACAGCAACTGGGAATAAAGATATTGTTACAGCTGATCACATGAGAAAAATGAAGGATCGAGCAATACTTTGCAATATTGGACACTTTGATAATGAAATTCAAGTTGATGCTTTAAAAAACTATAAATGGTCTGAAATTAAACCAGAAGTAGATGAGATCGAGTTAGTTGATGGTAAGAGAATTATTTTATTAGCCAAAGGTAGACTAGTGAATTTAGGTTGTGCAACGGGACATCCTAGTTTTGTAATGAGTGCATCATTTACAAATCAGGTAATGGCTCAGATAGAATTATGGAATAACCATAAAAATTATGAAAATAAAGTTTATGTATTACCAAAAAATTTAGATGAAAAAGTTGCAATGCTTCACCTAAAAAAAGTGGGTGCAAAACTAACCAAACTATCTAAAGAACAAGCAGATTATATAAGTGTTGAGACAGAAGGACCATTTAAACCAGATGCCTATCGCTACTAATAGCGAAAAACTAGATATCTCATTAGAAGATAGAACCTCAGAGTTAGCTAAAAAAATCTCAATATCATTAAATAAAGCTGATGTTGTATTATTTCATGGTGAAATAGGTGTTGGTAAAACAACTTTTATAAAACATCTAATTAATAATTTACAAAAATTAAATAATATAAATCAAACAGAAATTACAAGCCCTACATTTAATTTAGTAAATGAGTATGATGTTGGAAAATTTACCGTTCAACATTATGATCTTTATAGACTAAAAAATATTGATGAGATAAAAAATATTGGTCTATTAGAAAATAGAAAGGAAGTTTTAACCTTAATTGAATGGCCAGAAAAAATAGAAAAAAATATTGAAGATAAGATAGAATTATTTTTTGAATATAATGATGATTTAAGTAAGAGATTTTTAACTATCAAAAATTTAAAAAACTAAATGCTGCCTTATAATTATAAATTAAAAAAATTAAAAGGTGACGCATCATTTAGAACCTTTTATAGACAAATTAAAGAAACAAAAAAATCTGTTATAGTTCATGCATCTAAAGAAAAAGAAAAAAATTTATTAATTTATGATGCAATTAATAGATTGTTAATTCAAAATAAAATTTTAGCCCCTAAACTTTATAGTGAAAATTATAAACAAAATTTTATAGAAATTGAAGATTTTGGTGATCAAACAGTTTTTAATCTATTAAAAAAAAATAATAATCAACAATTAAACTTATTTAAAAAATCAGTTCAGCTTCTTCATAAAATTCAAACAATTAAAAAAAATAAAGTTATAAATTTTAAAAATAAAATTTATAAGATACCCCGTTATAGCAATAGTATATTGCACGAAGAAGCCAATTTATTTACCAAATGGTATGCTAAAAAATTTGTAAAAAAAAATAAATTTTTAAAGTTTAAAAGAGAAATTAATAAACAAATAATAATTTTATCAAGAAATTTAAGATGTAAACATAATGTTTTTGTTCATCGAGATTTTCATGTGTCTAATTTAATGAAATTTAATGGAAAATTAGGAGTTATAGATACACAAGATGCATTGATAGGAAATAGAGCTTATGATTTAGCATCTTTAATTGATGATGTTAGATTTAAAACCAGTCAAAAGTTAAAAGAAGATATATTTAGATATTATATAAAATTGAATAAAAAAAATATTGATAAGTATAATTTAGTTAATGATTTCGAAATTTTATCAATTCTTCGAAATATGAAGATAATTGGAATTTTCACAAGACTGGCTATTAGAGATAAGAAGTTAAAATATTTAAAATTAATACCTTATACTTGGAGATTAATAGAACTAAGAATTAAAAAAAACCCAGTTTTTAATGATTTAAAGAAAATATTAGATAATAATTTTTCAAATAAAATGAGAAAAATTTAATGAAAATTAAAACTGCATTAATTTTGTGTGCCGGTTATGGAAAGAGGTTAAATCCATTAACACTAACAACACCAAAACCACTCTTAAAAATTAATCAAATTACATTATTAGAGAATTGTATTAACTTAATAGTATCATTAGGCATAAAAAAAATTCTAGTAAATACTTTTTATTTAGAAGAAAAAATCAAAAACTTTATAGAAGAAAAAAAATTTAAAATTGAAATTAAAATAATTAAAGATGGAAATAATATTTTAAACACAGGAGGAGGAGTTTTAAATATGGTAAATTCTTCAAAAGACATGGATTTTTTAGTTTTTAATCCAGATACTGTGTGGGGTGAAAATTATAAAAAAGATATAGAGGGTATGGAAAAACTATACTTCTTAAATAAAGTTAAGAATATACTTTTATTAGTAAATAAAAATTTTAGCTTTGATAAAAATTTGTCAGGTGATTTTAGCCTTAATAATAATGTGATTAAAAAAGATAAATTAAATAATTTAATTTATACAGGATGCCAAATTATAAATAAGGATTTATTTAAATCTTATTCAGTTCATAATTTTTCAATATCAGAGATTTGGAATAATTTAATTGAAAATAATAGTCTTTATGGTTTTGAAAGTTTAGAAAATTTTTATCACTTAACTAATCTCGAAGTTTACGAGAATTTATTAAAAAACTAGTAAATTTTTAGCTCTTTCTTTATCTAAATAAAAACACTCCTTAATATTAAGTGAAATATCTAAATCGATTAAAAGTGGATTGCCCGTAGGTATTTCTAATAATGATATTTTGTCTTTATCTAATTTAAATAAGTATTTACATAAAGCTCTAATAGAATTTCCATGTGCTGAAATTAAAATATTTTTATTATCCAAAAGTTTATTTTGTATTTCATTTTTGTAAAATTGAATGACTCTTTCATAAGTATCTTTAAGAGACTCTGTGTCAGGAATATTTTCTTTTGGAATATCCTTATACACTTCAATATTTAAAGGATGATAAGGGTTTTTTCTGTCTAATGGATCAGGTCTAATATCCCAAGATCGTCTGAATTCATGAATTTTTTTTTCACCAAGTTTTTCTTTCATCTCATCTTTATTTAATCCAGTTAATGAGCCATAATGTCTTTCATTTAATTGCCAGGCTCGAATGAATTGTTTTTCATCCCCCAGTGTATTTCGAATAAATTTTAGTGTGTTAATGGCTCTTAATTGAAATGATGAAAAAAAATAATCGATATTTATTTTAATTTTTTTAATACTTTCTCCCGCTTTAAGTGCTTCTTGCTTTCCTTGTTCTGTGAGATCAACATCCACCCAGCCTGTAAATCTTTTTTTTAGATTCCATTCACTTTGTCCATGTCTAACTAAAATTAAATGAGGCATTTGATATATTTTAATAACTTATATAACCTATAAAATGAATATAATTATCATGAATAATTTAATAAAATTTTTAAAACTCATATTCTATTTTTTAAACACAATATTAATTATACTCTATTTGTTTCCAGGCAGTATTTTTGGGTATTTTCTTTATAATGACTTAAATATTCAACCTCAAATAACTAGAGATTTTATTATATCTAGTAATCATTTTTATGCTTTTGCTTTACTTTCTTTTTTTGGTTTTTTTGCTTATCATAAAACTAAAAATTTAAATTTTTTATCTTTATATTTAATATTTCTATCAATTATTCTAGAATTTTTTCATCTTATTATTCCTAACAGAGGATTTGAATTTAGTGATTTATTTGGAAACTTAGCAGGTGTTATATTTGTAGTTATTATTTATAAAGTGATAAGTAGATATGCTTAAAATTAAAAATTTTATTTTTTTTTCAATATTTGCTTTAATTTTAGGCTGTTCTTCAATTCCACAAAATACATCAAATAGTTGTTCAATTTTTAATGAGAGATATCTTTGGTATAAACACGCCAAAAGTACTGAAAAAAAATGGGGTACCCCAATTTATGTTCAACTGGCAATAATAAAAATGGAGTCTGATTTTGACTGGTTAGCAAAACCAGAAAGACAAAAGCTATTTAAAATTATACCTTTTAAAAGACCCTCAAGTTCTTTTGGTTATTCTCAAGCAGTCAAAGGAACATGGGAGCAATATAAAAATGAGACAGGTAATAAATTAGCAACAAGGGCAAGATTTAAGGATAGTGTTGATTTTATTGGTTGGTATACAGATAAAACAGAATCTCTCCTAAAAATTTCAAAACAGGATGCGTTTAGACAATATATTGCATATCACGAAGGTTGGGGTGGTTATAAAAATTATAAAAATAATCAAAAAGTTATAGGATTAGCAAAAAGAGTTAAAAATCAATCTGATAAATATAAATCTCAACTTAGAGAATGTCAGAAAAGATTAAATAAAAACAAATATATTATTTTTTAACGAAGCTGTTTTTTTAATTCAATGTCAACAGAATCTATTCGTTTAGTATTTTTTGCTAATACCAAATACATAGTTGGTGTCACATAAAGAGTAAACAATGTTGAGATGATCATTCCTCCCAAGATAGTTGCTCCTACTGCTAATCGTGAAGCTTCTCCTGCTCCAGGGCCAATGTTTCCAATAACAAGTGGTAACATTGCTATCATCGTGCTCATTGAAGTCATCATTATTGGTCTAAATCTTAATTGGCAAGCTTCTTTAACTGATGTTTCAATATTTTTACCAGCTGTTCGGAGTTGGTTTGCATAATCTACTATAAGTATACTGTTCTTGGTAGATATTCCAATTAATATAACAAGAGCAATTTGTGAAAAAATATTTATGGAACTGTTTAAGAATAAAATAAAAACTAATCCACCAAAAAGAGCCAGCGGTACAGTTAACATAATTATGAAAGGGTGAATGAATGAATTAAAAGTTGCTGCCATTACCAAATATGCCGTTAAGAAAGCCAAAGCAAAAATAATAAATAATTCATTACTAGTTTCTTTTAATTCTTCTGATTTACCTTTCCAGGTAATTTGATTTTCTACTCCAAGATTTGAGATTGTTTGTTCCAAATAAGATATAGCTTCACTTAATGTATAATTTTCTGAAATATTTGCAGATATAGTTACTGCACTTTGTCTATTATATCTTGCTAGTTTTTTAGCAGAACCTTCTTCTTTAAACTCTACTAAATTTGCAAGAGAAATTAATTTTCCAGTTGTATCAGATCTTACAAATATTTTTGCTAAGCTCTCTTTGGATCTTCTATCCTCCAAGTACTGCTGTAAAATAATTGGGTATTCTTTACCCCGTTGATCAAATTTTGTAACAGTTTTGCCCCCATAAAGTGTCTCTAACGTTTTACCAATTGAGTCTGTTGATATTCCTAAGTCTTTAGCCTTATTTTTATTGATAATAAGTTTAATCTCAGGCTTATCTCTGGAATAATCAGACTCTATTCTTGAAAGTTGTTTATTTTTTCTAAGCTCTGATATTATCGTATTTTGAACTACTTCTAATTCTTCGTAAGTTGAGCCTAATATAACCATTTGAACTGGTTTATTAAAATTAGAAACACGAATTGATTGAGGTGATATTGGAAAAGCTACAGTTTCAGGAACAGTAACAATTTTTCCAATAGCTTCTCTCATCACAGTTTGTGAACTTTTTTTTCTATCAGCCCAATCATCTAGTAGAGCAATAATTATGAAACTATTAAATGAATTTCTATTACTTCCAAAACCTGGAACTCTCATAATAAATCTTTTATACGGACTATCTTTTGCCTGAAGAAGAGGTATTAATCTTTCTTCAACATCTTGAGCTCTTTTTTCCGTGTATTCAAATGAACTTCCTTCATCAGTGAAACCAAGAACAAGATATACACCTCTGTCCTCTAAAGGTAACAATTCTTTTTTTGTAAATGTATACAAAATACCAGAAGCCAAGATAGTTAAAATAATAAATGAAATTATAATTTTCTGTTTATTAAGCCAATAACTTAAAGTTTCTTCATAAAATTTTGATAATGATTTAAAAAAAGCATCAAATTTAATCACTACTTTATTTTGTTTCGGTTGTTTAATTAAAAATTTGCTTGCTAACATAGGAGATAATGTAAGAGCAACGAATGATGATACGACTATAGAAACAGACAGTGCTATTGCGGTCTCTCTAAATAATGTTCCAGCAATTCCATCAATAAATATTAATGGTAGAAAAACAGCTACCAGGATTAATGTTGTAGCAATAATTGCAAAACTTATTTGTTTTGATCCCTTATAAGAAGCTACTAGTGGATTTTCTCCTTTTTCAATTCTAGAATAAATTGCATCAGTCATTATTACAGAGTCATCAGTAATAATTCCAATAGCTAAAATAAAACTTAATAAGACAAAAATATTTATTGAAAGTCCAAATAGATAAAGCCCTAAAAAAGAAGCAATTAAACTTACAGGTAGAGCAATTGCAGGAACAATTACCGCTTTTATATTTCCAAGAAATAAATAAATAATTATTACAACTAAAATAAAAGCTACCAGAAGGGTTTTGTAAACTTCATTAATAGCTGAAGCAACATAGTCAGCTCTATTAAAAGCAACTTCAATGTTAACTCCTTCAGGTAATGTTTTTTTAATTTCAGTTATTTTTTTTTTAATTGCTTTTGATAGTTCTACTGTTGAAGCGCCACTTTTTGCATAAATACCAATACCTACAGTTTTTAAATTTAAAGCTTCTTTTGTTTGAGCTTTAAATAATGTTTTTTCAGAAACTGGTCCAAATTCCACAACTGCGACATCAGAAAGTTTAACAATGCTATCTTTTAACATTTTAATTGGTAACTCTTTGATGGAATTAATATTATTATAAGACTTATCTAAATTTAAAGTTAAATCTATGTTGTTTGCCTCAAGTGTACCAGCAGGCAAACTTACATTTTCATTTCTTAATGCTCTCTCAACTTCTTGAATTGTTAGATTGTTTGCAGCTAGTTTTATAGGATCTATCCAAACTCTAACACTTAATTCTCTTAATCCTCCAGTTCTAATTCTACCAACATTTTTAACACTTGAAAACTGGTCAACCAAATATCTTTCTGTGTAATCTCCAAGCTCTAAATCACTCCAATTATTAGAAGTTACTGCTAACCACATTGTGGTAGTAAACCCAGCAGATTGTTTTAATATCTGAGGAGCATTTGCTTCACTTGGAAGATTATCAACAACTCTTGCAACTCTTTCTCTGATATCATTTGCAGCGTCGTCTAAATCTATATCAGTATTAAATTCAATATTAACAGAGCTACTCCCATTTTCAGATGAAGAATCTATATTCTTTATTCCTTCAGCTCCTCCAATAATATCTTCGATTACTTGAGTGATTTCCTGATTAATGATTGATGCAGATGCTGATTTATAATCCACTCTAACCTGTACCACAGGTGGTTGTAAGCCATCAGGATTTTCTCTAACAGGTAATTCAAAAAAAACAAAAATACCAAATACAACTAATATAAGAGACATTACCCACGCAATAACTGGTCTTCTTATACTTACTTCTGTTATATACATTATTTTTTAATTGGTTTAATTTCACCTTTAGGTCTTACTTTCTTTAGCCCTTCAGCAACAATAATTTCTCCTTCATCAAGACCTGATACGATTTCAATAAATCCATTATTTCTAATTCCAATTTCTATTTCAATTTTATTTGCAATATTATCTTCAGACACTTTATAAACAAAATACTTGCTACCCTCTACCATCATGCTTGTATCTGGAATCCCAAGAGAGTTTCTTTCATTGTAATTAACATCAATTTCTAGAAGGGACCCTGGAATTAATTCAGAATTTTCATTTTGAATTATAACTCTTGTTAATAAACTTCTTGTTTCAGCATTAATTCTACTTGAAACAGCATATATTTTTCCATCATATACTTTATTTTTCATACCTGAGAATTTTGCCTTAACAGGTAAATCTTTTTTGATAAAAGAAGCAAATGTTTCAGGGATTTTAATATCAGAATATAAAATTGAATTATCATCTAATGTTATAATAATTGAATTATCCGAGCCAAGAATATCTCCTGTAATACCTCTATATCCAAGCACACCATCAAATGGAGCAACAATGTTTCTATCTTTAAGCTGAACTATTAAATCTCCTTTTTTTACATTATCTTTTAAAGTTAATTCACCAGTTAAATCATCTTTTTTAATTCTAAAAGACTCAGTTCTTTTTGAGACTGCAGTACCATAACTTTCAATTTTTTCAGAAAAATCTTTATATGAAACTTCTTTAACGATTATTCCTGGAGGCGGTCTTTTACTAAACTTTTTCGCAAAATGGTTACCAATCATTGTTCTTCCAACAATCACAATTGTAATAATTAAAAAGAAAGAAATGATTGCTGAAGTAATTTTTGTTGATCTTTTCATATTTTAGCTTTTTCCGTATTCACTCCATGAACCATCATAGATTACTGGATTATATTTATTATCTATTAAAGAATAAGCAAGTGCCAAAACAGCAGCAGTAACGCCAGATCCGCATGTAAATACAATGTTTTTATCTAGGCTACTTTTTATTGAGCTAAACTTTTGAAAAATTTTTTTTTTATCAATAAAAGTATGATCAGCATTTATAAGTTCAGAAAATGGAAGGCAATAAGAATTATTTATAGAACCACTTCTTAAGCCTTTTCTTGGCTCAGGCACCACACCTTCAAATCTCTCTTTACTTCTTGCATCAATAACTAAAAATTCTTTTGTTAAAATATTTTCATTAATTTGGGCTTTATTTTTTACTAATTCTATTTTTTCATTGGCAGAATAATGAGAAGGTTTGATATTTACTATATCATTTGTAGTAGGTTTTTTTTCATTAACCCATTTTTTTAAACCACCGTCTAATACTTTTATCAAGTTTGGATTATGTCCAAAATAAATGAAATTATACCAACATCTACATGAGCTAATTACATCTGAGTTATCATAAACAATAATCTGATCATCATTTTTAATGCCCATATTTGAAACAATATTCTCCCAAGATTTTTTATCAATTAGCATATGGGGTAGGTCAGTATCTTTTTTTGAATTTTTATCTAAATCAAAATAAATTGCATTTTTTATATGTTGTTTTTTATACTCTTCGAAACCATTTCTTTTGGTTTGAGGCATGTGCCATGAACAATCAATAATTTTTACTTTATCAAGGTTTGCCATCAACCAATCAGTACTTACTAATGACATCTTATCTTTTTTCTAAATACCGTTGATGATATTCTTCAGCTGGACAATAATTTTTCACTAAAGAAATCTTTGTAACTACTTTACCAGATAACCTTGAATTTTCTTTATCAATTATCTGTTTGGCAATTTCTTTTTGCTTATCATTGAGGTAAAAAATTTCACTTCTATATTGTGTGCCAAAATCAGGCCCTTGCGAGTTTAATGTTGTTGGATCATGTATTTCAAAAAAATATTCTAAAATTCTTTCATAAGAAATAACGTTTGGGTCAAAATCTAATTTAACGACTTCAGCATGATTGGTATTTCCTTCACAAACTTCTCTATAATTTGTTTCCTTTTTGTCACCACCACAATATCCAACTTCAGTTTTTATAATACCTTCAAGTTTACTAAATTTTATCTCAGGCCCCCAAAAACATCCTAATCCTAAAACAGCTATTTCCATTGATTATCCTTTAATTTGATCTACAAATTATTCCTATGTTAACTAAAAATCAATTAGGTTTATTGTACATGTTTTTGTCTGTTTGTACTTTTTCTATAATGGATTTGCTTGTAAAATGGTCAGGGGATTACCCCACAGGACAAGTTCTTTTCTTTAGAGGTTTTTTTGGTCTCCTCCCTACTTACTTTTTAATACCAAGGGATCAATTAAGAACTTTTTATAAAACCAAAAGACCTACTGAACATATTTTTAGATGTGTTATGGGTTTAATTGCACTAGTTGCAATAGTAATAGCTTTGAGGGAACTGCCTCTTGCTGTGGTGGTAAGTCTTTCTTATGCTGCTCCACTTTTTATCACTATTTTATCAATTTTTTTATTAAGTGAAAAAGTTGGTATTTTTAGATGGGCAGCAGTTATTGTAGGTTTTATTGGAGTGATTGTAATTTCTGAACCTGGGTTTGTAGAAATGAATTTTCTTTATTTTCTACCAATAATTTTTTGCATTGGAATGGCATTTGTAACTATCACAATTCGAAAATTATCTACAACAGAGCCAATTTGGCTTATTTCTATTTTTTTTACAATTACAATATCTCTTGCAGGCTTAGCAACAATTCCATTGGGCTGGATAATGCCTAATTTTCAAGATTTTATTCTTTTAGCTTTAATTGGAGTTACTGGAGGTACTGCAAATTTATTATTAACTCAATCCTATAAGCTCTCTGAAGTATCTTTGGTTGCTCCACTAAAATATTTGTCATTAGTTTTTGCTATATTTTTTGGTTACATGATGTGGAATGAGATACCAACTTTTAAAACATTAATTGGTGCATCACTAGTAATAATATCTTCCCTTGTAATTTTTAGAAGGGAAATTTACTATAAACAAAAAATACCTTCAAACATCAGACATGACTAAAACTCCAATATATTGGAATAAGGCTAAAAAATATTTATCTAAAAAGGATAAAATTATGAAAAAGTTAATAATCAAATATAAGTCTCCATCTGAAACCATACTCACTTCCAGAAAAGATATTTTTTTTTCATTATGTAAAAGTATTATTGGACAACAGATAAGTGTTATGGCGGCAAACTCAGTTTTTTTAAAATTTAAAAAAAAATGTAAAAATAAAATAACGGCAAAAACAATTTCCAAATTATCAGTTACACAGCTTAAAAGTTGTGGTTTGAGCAGACTAAAAGCCATAGGAATTAAAAGTTTAGCAAAACAAACCCTTGATAAATCATTTAATCCAAAATTAATTCCAAAAATGTCTGATGAGGAAGCTATTGTCTATTTGTCTAACTTAAGACAAATAGGTAGATGGTCAGCAGAAATGATTTTATTGTTTACTTATAATCGTTCGAATATTTGGCCAATTCAAGATATTGGACTTCTTAGAGCAATTTCAAAAAATTATAAAAAAAAATATTTTCCACCAGAATCTTATGTAAGATTATTGAATAAAAGATTTACACCTTATTGTTCCGTTGCTACCTGGTATCTATGGAGAAGTATTGATCCAGAGCCTATTCAATATTAACACCCTCTATAATTTGTAAATTTCTTTCAGTGGTATCTTTTGCTAAAGCCCATCCAGCTTGATATTCTTTTGAGTCATGACATTTGATAGCTTGCTCATAGCTTGGAAATTCCCAAATGACAGTCCTTGGATAATCCTCACCTTCTAGGGTTTGAAATTTTCCACCTCTAACCAGTGGTTTTCCACCATAATTTTTTAAAATTTCTGTAACTTTTGTTCCATAATTTTTAATATTTTCTTGGCTTCCTATTTTTTTGTATAAAGCTATCCAGTATACTTTCATATTAGTCCATCCATTTTTTAAGTTTATTTTGATTTTCTTGAATAAATTGAGGCAATTTATTTAAATCATATTTTTCTAGTTTTTTTCTTTTATCATTTCCATACTTTTTTGACTTTTTATCACCAAACATATCATAAATTGTTTTGTTACTTTTAATCAATTCTTTTATTCTATTACTACCAAGTTCTTCAACTTCATAGTCTCTATGATGTAAATATGATTTTAATTTTAATTCAATATCATCAGCATCCTTAATATTTGAAAAATGCCAACCTCCATTTTTTATATAAATTTTATTGATATATTTATTTTTAGAAAAAAATGTATCTATACGCCAGAAAGGATATTTTTTATTCTTAATATTTCTTAGCCACTGAGGACTTTGCAGATCTTTTTTTCTACAAGCTTTTGTTCCAAACCATTTAAAATTTGTAAGGTACCTGTTAAATTTATAGTAAAATATTTCTTGCTCAAACATGATAATTTGATTTTTTATTTTTGATAAATTTATTGAATTAAAGTTTGGTATTTCATCCACATCAGAAATTAATATTAGGTCATCATTTTTTGCTTTTTTTAATCCATTTAATATATGGTTTCTTTGGTCATTTTCTCTCAAATGAGCATTATGTATTAATTTGTAGGATTTTATACTTTCATTATCTGTTTCATTTAATTTAGAAATTTGATCAGGTTCATTTTTATGCTGTATATAAATAATCTTATCTTTAAATTTATTAAATTTTTTAATGTCAAATTTTAACTGTCTTTTAACACCATTATGATAAAATTGACTTTCAACTATTACAAAGAAATCAACGTATTTATCTAGAATATTTAATCTTATATCAAGTAAAAGCTCTTCATCATAAAACATAAAACAATCAAATATTTTCATAATTTTTTTTATTTCTTTTTAAATTCTTTTAATATGATAATAAAATTTATGGCTGACAAATTAATTATCAATTTTGACCAGTATACAAAAATTGTTGAAAAATTAGCAATAGAAATTCATAAAAGTTATAAACCAACAGTATTAGTTGGAATTATGAGAGGTGCAGCACCTATATTGGATATTCTTTCTAGAATTTTAAAATTACCAATCGCTTATATTGTTATCCAGAGCTATTCAGGAA
>ERZ887849.1665-NODE-1665-length-20024-cov-8.151234_pt1 | contig 20024 bp, 20 predicted proteins | sample MGYA00521267_ERZ887849 | MGnify/ENA primary metagenome ERZ887849 (study PRJEB32303, sample SAMEA104408601) | aquatic metagenome | biome: Brackish water; feature: Pelagic; material: water | place: Baltic Sea | collected 2014-06-06T16:11:00 | depth 2,863 m ... | reverse complement strand
CTGAACCTTGCCGATCACGAGCGAGGACGAGGTGTTGGCAAAAGCGTTCTGGATAACGGTCATCATCAGAATCCCCGGCGCGATGAACGTGGTGAAATCAACGCCCATCACATCGCCACGACGCGGACCGATCGCGATGGTAAAGATCACGAGGAAAAGCCCGGCCGTCACCAGCGGCGCCAGAAGCGTCTGCGTCCAGACCGACAAAAAGCGCTGCCATTCGCGGATGCAGAGCGTGTAGAGCCCCAGCCAGTTGACGGCCCCAAACCGCCGCGTGCCCATTTGCGAGATGTCATGCATGTGCGTGGCCTTTACTTGCCTGATTCGATGCCTTGTAACTCAGGCTTGAGTGATTAAAATAGGGGGAGACTGAAATTGGCAGGGTGGTGCGCGTGCCGGACCGCCCTTTTGGATTGGAATGACGGATGTCCTGGAGCGATGAGCGCGTAGAGCTTCTCAAGAAAATGTGGGGCGAAGGTCAGTCGGCCAGCCAGATCGCCAAGGAATTGGGCGGGGTCACACGCAATGCGGTGATCGGCAAAGTGCACCGTCTGGGCCTGTCGAACCGTAATGGCGGTGGTGGCAACAGCACAGCATCGGCCAGCACCGAGGCGAAGGCCAAGCCCGCACCAAAAGTGGCCAAGCCCGCCAAGCCCAAAGCCGCGCCAAAGCCCGAGGCCGCCCCAGCGGCGGCAGAGGCCCCTGCCCCCGCTCCGGCTGTCGTGACACGGATCAAACCGATCATTCCTGCGGGGCAACCTTTGCCGCCGCAGCCGTCCACCAACGAGATCGATCCCAAGGCGCTTGCCAAGGTGACCGAGGTTGAGAAGAAGGCCAAGCGTTTGAACCTGATGGAGTTGACCTCGCGGACATGCAAATGGCCAGTGGGCGATCCGGCAACGGATGATTTTTGGTTCTGCGGCCTGCCCTCACAGGCCGGAAAACCCTATTGCGAGGCGCATGTGGGCGTGGCGTTCCAACCGATGAGCGCGCGGCGCGACCGACGGCGGTAAACACCTCCTTCTTGCAGCGAACTCGGGTCAGTCGAAGAGTTTGAACAGCTCTTTGACGACCGTATCCTCAACCTCTTTCTTGATTGCGTCTTCGACGGATTGACCCTCTTCGCGCGTCACGCCGAGTTCCTTTTCGACAAAGCGGTCGACCTCTTTCTCGACCTCATCCTTGACCTCCTGCTCAAGCTTTTCGGCCTCTTGCTTGAAGTTGAGATCCAAAGCGCCTTCGAGATCGGGCCAGATGCGCGGATCGGCCCAAGGCCCGCGGATTTTGACCGGAATGGCGAGACCTCGGCGGCTTTCACCCTGAAGCAGGACGGGCGTGAAGACATAATCAATATCCTGCGCACCAAGGCCGATACGGCCCTTGCCCGTGGCCGTGGCCAAGGGCAGCGACATACTCAGATCGTCGCCGACCATATTGCCGCCCGCAATTGCGAAAGTCGCGCTCATCGCGTCGAACACCGTGGTGCCGCCCATGCCGTCGCCCGAGCGCATGAGCTTGTCCAGATCAAAGCCCGAGATCACGCCGCGCCCAGTGCTGAGGCTGAGATTGCCCTTGAGGCTTTTCATGATCTGATCAACCGAGCCCCCAACCCCTAGAAAATCAAGGCTGGCGGCACCCGTGGTGGCAAAGCGGGTTATCCCGGCCGCATCCGTCAAAAGGCGCTCCATATCCATGCCTGTGGCGCTCAGATCGCCACCGACCGAGAGGCCCGCGCGGTTGTTGGCCACAAACTGCCCGGTGATGCGCCCGCCATAGCCCTGAAGCTCCTGAAATTGGAAAACGCCGCGCGCGCGATCCACGGTAGCGAGGATGCGCGTGGCCCCAAATTGCAGCGTGCCAAGGTCGAGACTATCCGCGCCGAGCGAGATTTCCGCATCCACAAGCCCCAGCGCACTGGCGTCGATTGGTGTCTTGGACCAACCGTCACTTACCGCCGTGCCGCCGGTGCTACCTCCGCCACCGGACGTCGCGGCGCTGGAGCCACTTTCGAGCGAGGATAGGTCCAGCGCACCGGCCTTGAGTTGCGCCGTGACGCGCGGGCGATCCGCGGCCAAGCTGATATCCGCCGCCCCGGTCAGACGGTTCTGGTCCAGTGTGACGCCAAGATCGCGCAGGGCGATGCGATCACTGCCCGTCACGGTGATCTGTGTCTGCGCATCGATGGACTGCCCAAAGCCGCGCGGGATGTCTGCCGCCGCCACGCCGAGGCTGGCGAAGAAGGTCTTGGTATCACTCAGCTTTGCGATGAGCCGCCCGTCAAGCTGCGGTGCCGAGCTGCCGCGTCCGACAAACTCCACCGTGCCGCCTTTGGTGCTGACGGTCGCCGACAGGCCCGAGACGCCGCCCGCGATCATCGTGCCCACTTTCTCGATGCGACCCTCGATCGTTACAGCCGTGCCGGCGGGGCGCAGCGTCGCCTCGAATGTCGCCTCGCCCTCATAATCAGGCCAGCGCAGGTCGAGATCCATACCCGTTTGTGAGGTCCGGGTCCCCGCCACGCGGTCCACAAAAGTGATGGACGCGCCGCGAATGAGTGCGCGGTCCAGCGTCAGCGCAAGCCGTTCAGAAGTCGCGGGTGCCACGCCGTCCGACTGCCCCGAGGGGGCCACGCCATCCACACCGATCTCCCAGTTCACGCGCCCATCGGCGCCGCGCTCCAAATAGATCGCAGGCTCCACCGCCTCCAGCCCCGTGATACGGATATCCCCGCGCAAGAGCGCGAGAGGGTCCACGCCAACTTTGAGGCTTTGTGCAACCAGCATTGCGGGCCCCTCGGACCACTCGGCCCCAGCGATGGTGGTGGGGCCGGTGCTGATGCCAAGGATGGGATAAAAGCTGATCGCGGTGTCGCCGGTCATGGTGACCTCGCGGCCCATGATGCTGCTGATCTGGTCGGCGGCGATGCGTGCAATCCGGTCACCCGGCAGGAAGAAAAGCGCGCCGACCATGATGAAGACGGCCACGAGGGCGAAACCAATGAGTTTGGCTAGAAATTTCATGTGCAGTCTGCCTTTCGACGTTTGGGCATAGTGTAAACGCGCAGCCCTCGCGCGCAACAAGCGTTTGGCCTTTTCCGAAGCCTCACGGGGCGCTATAGGAGCGCCATGAGCACAAATCCCCCCGAGCTACGCCCCGATCTCGCCCGCGCCTCCCTGCAAACGCAGGAGGGCGCGTCCGGTTCCCTGCGGCGCAGCGGTCAGCCTTTGATCGGCATGGTCAGCCTCGGCTGCCCCAAGGCTCTTGTGGATAGTGAACGTATCCTGACGCGGCTGCGCGCCGAAGGGTATGGGATTTCGCCCGATTATGCGGGGGCGGATGCGGTGATCGTCAACACTTGCGGGTTTCTCGACAGCGCCAAGGCCGAGAGCCTTGAGGCCATCGGCGAAGCAATTGAGGAAAACGGGCGCGTGATCGTCACCGGCTGCCTCGGGGCGGATGCGGACTACATCACCGGCGCGCATCCCCGTGTGTTGGCTGTGACCGGTCCGCACCAATATGAGCAGGTGCTGGATGCGGTCCATGCCGCCGTCCCGCCCAGCCCCGATCCCTTCATTGATCTGCTGCCCGCTTCTGGCGTACGCCTGACCCCTCGGCACTATTCTTATCTCAAAATTTCCGAGGGTTGTAACCACAAGTGCAAGTTCTGCATTATCCCAGACATGCGCGGCAAACTGGCCTCGCGCCCGGCCCACGCGGTGATGCGCGAGGCCGAAAAGCTGATCGAGAACGGTGTTCGGGAGCTTTTGGTGATCAGCCAGGATACCTCCGCTTACGGCGTCGATATCCGCCATGCCGAGGCCAAAGGGCACCGGGCGCATATCACCGATCTGGCGCGCGATCTGGGGTCACTTGGCGCGTGGGTGCGGCTGCATTACGTCTACCCCTACCCCCATGTGCGCCAGCTTGTTCCACTTATGGCCGAGGGGCTTGTGCTGCCCTATCTGGACATTCCGTTCCAACATGCGCACCCGGACGTGCTGCGCCGCATGGCGCGACCTGCGGCGGCCGCCAAAACGCTGGATGAGATTGCCGCTTGGCGTGAGGTCTGCCCCGATATCACCCTGCGAAGCACGTTTATCGTCGGTTATCCCGGCGAGACGGAGGCGGAGTTCCAGACGCTGCTGGATTGGATGGACGAAGCTCAGCTCGATCGCGTGGGCTGTTTCCAATACGAAAACGTCGATGGCGCGCGCTCAAATGCCTTGCCCGACCATGTGCCTGCAGATATCAAGCAGGAGCGTTGGGACCGGTTTATGGAAAAGGCACAGGCCATTTCTGTGGATAAACTTGCCGCCAAGGTTGGCTCTGTGCAAGACGTACTCATCGACGATATCGACGAGGATGGTATCGCCACCTGCCGCACCAAGGCGGATGCCCCCGAGATAGACGGCAACCTCTTCATCGACGAGGGCACCGACGGGCTTGCCGTGGGTGATCTGGTCCGTGTGACGGTGGACGAGGCCGGGGAATACGACCTCTGGGGCGCGCGCCTGCCCTGAGCCTGAGCGTTTAATTCACCGCTTTTTAATCCCTTTTTCGTCATCCTGTCGCCTTTGAGGTGCCTTATCCAGATTTCCGGGCTAGGCTGAGGAGGTATGAGTGGCATGTCTTATCCAGCATATACGCGCGCCGAGCGTCTCGCAGATGGCGCGGTCCATGTCTTGGGCGTGGGCGCGGCCCTGATCGGGGTGGCCGGGCTTTTCTGGCTCCTGAGCGCGCGGATGGATTGGGGCCTCTTCACCGCCGTCATGGTCTACGCTGCGGGGCTGTTGGCGATGCTCTGCGCCTCGGCAGCCTATCATATCCTCGCCGACACACCGGCGCGACCCGTGCTGCGACGGCTCGACCATGCGGCCATCTATGTGAAAATCGCAGGCACGATCACGCCGCTCAGCTTTTTCCTCGGCACGCCTTTCGCCTATGTTGTCTTGGCTCTGGTCTGGGGTCTGGCGCTTGGCGGGGCACGGGCCAAGCTGCGCGCGGCGCGGGGGCGGATGACAACCGGATGGGCGCCTTATCTTGGGCTTGGCTGTCTGGGGATCGCGCTGATCTGGCCGCTGTCGGAGATGCTGCCGACGCTCAGCCTCGGGCTGATGCTGGGGGGTGGCGCGCTTTATACGGCGGGCATCGTGTTTTATGCGTGGGAACAGCTGCGTTTTGCCAATGCGATCTGGCACAGCTTCGTGCTTGCCGCCTCGGCGTGCTTCTTCTTCGGGATCAGTACCGCCGTGACAGCAGGCGTGGCCTTTTAGGCCGATTTCCCCGATTTGAGCGTCTCGAAAAGATCGCCATTCCGGCAATAATCCGGCGCGCGCTCAACCACGCTCTCTTGGGCCGCTAGCCATTTCTTGCACGCTCCGGGTGCAGTGCAACCCGTGCAGCTCAAAACCGCATCACCCAGCGTGCTGATCTGAAGCTGAGCCCGCAGGATCATCTCTTCCAGATCGACACCGACGGTATCGGCCATGCGATCAACAAGATCGGCGTGACGGCGAAGTTGGGTCGTATTGGGCATTGCGAGGCTCCTTGGCTGGATCGCATCTCAGGTGCGCCCCAACCTAAAGGCACCCGCGACAGATGCTTTGATCCAGATCAAGCCGGGAAAGCGGCGAGATAGGCGTGCACACAGTCCTGGACATGGCGGAACCGATCGCCACCCAGATGCTTGCCCCCATACCAGCGCGTGACGATGATCAAGTGATCCATGCGCCCCTCTCGCTCCAGCATGCGCAGGATCACCATACCCGCACCCGCCTCGCCATCATCGCCCTTGAGCGGAGCGCCGTCTGACATGAGCACCGCCCACGTATTATGCGTGGCCTTGGCGAATTTCTTATCCCGTTTGAGGACTTTGAGAGCGGCATCCACCCCTGCGCGTGACGAGACAGGGCCACCCGAGACCGCGTATTTCGATCCACGATCGGTGATCACGCCCGTCAACTGATTCAGGCGCGGGGGCATCAGAGCGGACGCAGGTCAGAGCCCGGCATTGACGCGGCGCACCGTTTCGATCCGCTGCGCGTTGGGCGGGTGCGTGCCGAGAAAACGATCGCCGGGATCGGGCGCGCGGTCAAAATAGGCCACGCCGCGCACCGGATCATACCCGGCCTTGCGGGTGATGACGGTGCCCAGCGCATCGGCCTCCAGCTCAAAATCCTTGGAATATGTGCGCGCACCCACGGAGGCTCCCATATTGATGGCCTGATCGACGGCTGCCTGACCACCCCCGGCAATCGCCGCGAGGCCGCCCATCAGAATCGCGCCCGCGGCCGCACTTTGTTGTTTGCGCGCAAGGTGCCCACGGATGTGGTGCGCGGCCTCATGGCCCAGAACGAAGGCAATTTCGTCGCGGTTCTGCATCTCAGCGATCAGTGCGACGTTAAAGCCGATAATGGGCCGCCCGTCCCGGTCCAGCGTCTGAAACGCGTTGGCGGGCTGATTCGGGCGATCATCCACGACGATCTTGAAATCACAGTTGAGCCCTTGGGTGCGGGCCTTACATTCACGCTCCGCCACAGGCTCGACCCGGGCCACCACCGCTTTGAACTGCGAAACGGAAGCAGAGGAGAGCTGTTTGGCCTTGGGCGCTGCTTGTACGGCGGGCCGGGGCTGGCTTGGGGCCTGAGTCGTGGTGACGCACCCCGCAAGCGATAGCGCGCAGGCCAGCGCGATCAGGGGGGAGCGAAGGGGAGCAAAAGAGCGCATGACGCAGCCTCATTGGAACGAACTGCGCCATGCTACCCCGGCCTGCGGCGAAGGGCCAGATGCATCGCGCATCGCTTGCAAAGAGCCGCCAATCGGCTAGGGTTCCACGCATGTTTTCAATTGAGCATGAATTTGACGCGACCGTTGTGACCCTCGTTGATGAGGGCAGCGGGGCCTTGGAGGAAGACGTTGTGATCAACGCGTTCTCAGAGTGTATCACAGTCGAGCAGGTGGATGCGCGCACGGGCCACGTGCAGAAAATCACGCTGTCGATTGGGCAGATGCGGGACTTGGCAGCGGCGCTGGATCTGCCCGAAGGAGTATATGCGCGGGTCGCCCCCGGCTAGGGTTGCTTCACTCGGTGTCCGCCACGTCCTTTCAGGGTGCGGACCTTCTTAGCGTGGCACAGCCCTTGACCCCTGCTGCGTTGATACAGACATAGACAGTCAGTGCAGCATCCCGGAGGTCTCATGCCCGATCCCATCCCCGCCGTTCTCGATTTCCTCGCCACGCGTCGCTCGCGTCCGGCCAAGACGCTGAGCCTGCCTGTGCCCGACCGTGCCGCGCTGCGGCCAATGCTGGAGATGGCCGCGCGCAGCCCCGATCATGGCAAGCTGGAGCCGTGGCGGTTTATCGTGCTGGAGCGCGCGGCGCTGGAGCGGCTGGGTTCTTTGGTGGCCCCTTGTGGCGCCGCGTTGGGCCGCACGCGGGAGGATATCGAGAAGGCCGAGACGCAGTATCTACAGGCGCATCTGGCCGTCGCTGTGATCAGCGTACGCCGCACGTCAGAAAAGATTCCCGCCATCGAGCAGACCTATTCCGCCGGGGCTGTGTGTCTTGCTCTTTTGAACGCAGCGTTGGCCAGCGGGTGGGGGGCCAATTGGCTCAGTGGCTGGCCCAGCCATGACCGTGGCTTCGTGGAGGCGGGGCTGGATCTTGGCCCACATGAGCATGTGGCGGGCCTGATCCATATCGGCACGCAAACCGCCCAGCCGCCAGAGCGGCCTCGCCCTGACATGGATGCCATCACGACGTGGCTTTCGAAATGATCTTCACTTCGTTTTTCAAGGCTTTGGCGCAGATGAGCGACCCGCGCTTTCGCCGGGTTTTGCTGATGGGGGTCGGCCTCACGATAGCGCTTTTAGTGGCGGCCACGGCAGGTGTGCTGGGCCTGATCGGCTGGCTGACGGGGGATACGAGCACGTTGCCTTTCATCGGTGAGGTGACGTGGGTCAATGACGTGCTCAGTTGGGGCGGGCTCGCCTTGATGTTGGTGCTGTCAGTCTTTTTGATGGTGCCCGTGGCCTCGGCCATCACATCGCTTTTTCTGGAAGATGTGGCGCAGGCCGTGGAGGATCGGCACTATCCCGGGCTGCCGACCGCACCCCGCGTGCCGCTGGGTGATGCGCTGCGCGATACGGTGGGGTTTCTGGGCATTTTGATAGGCGCAAACATCGCAGCCTTGTTGCTCTATGTCCTGCTGCCCTTCGCCGCGATCCTCATCTTTTGGGGGCTCAACGGCTATCTTCTGGGGCGGGAGTATTTTCAGCTGGCTGCGATGCGCCGGATCGGGCGAGCGAATGCCAAGGCGCTGGCCAAGCGTAACCGTGGCAAAATCTGGCTCGCCGGGGTGCTGATGGCCATGCCGCTATCCATTCCGCTGGTGAACCTCGTGATCCCGATCCTTGGGGCCGCGACGTTTACTCACCTGTTCCATTCGGCTCAAACGTGCCGGGACCAAAGCGTGCATAAAGATCAATATCGTCAAGGCTGATCACGCCACCGAGGATGACCCACGCAAGAATCGCCCAAATCACACAGGAGATTCCTGTGGTGATCCATGCTTTTTTCTTCAGGTCGTGCCGCTGGGGCGAGCCGCGATGCGTGCCGGGCACGGTCGTGCCAGCTTCGCCTTGCGTCTGAAGCTTGATGGGGATCGCGATCAGAAAGGTCATCGACCAGATGATTGCATAGAGAACGAGGCCAGAGACGGGACCCATCAGACCTGCTCCAACTCAACAAGGCAGCCGTTGAAATCCTTGGGATGCAGGAAAAGCACAGGCTTGCCATGGGCACCGATCTTGGGTTCACCACCGCCCAAGACGCGCGCTCCCTCGTTCAGCAAATGGTCGCGCGCGGCAAGGATATCGTCCACCTCATAGCAGACATGGTGAATGCCGCCCGACGGGTTTTTGTCCAAAAACCCCTGAATAGGGGAGTTTTCTCCCAGCGGGTAGAGCAGCTCGATCTTGGTATTGGGCAGCTCGATGAAGATCACGGTGACACCATGATCCGGCTCATCCTGCGGCGCGCCGACAGTGGCACCCAGAGCACTGCGGTATTGGTTTGCCGCCGCCTCCAGGTCCGGCACGGCGATGGCAACGTGGTTCAGGCGTCCGATCATGGCTGTCTCCCTCATATCTGGGTCATGTTATGGGGCGACAGGGGTGGCAAGACAAGGACGCGGGGTGCCGCAGGCAATTCGTTTCAAATTTAATCGGGCGCGTTAACCGCTCGTTAGCCAACGAGACGTAACGATTGGGGCCTATGCAGCGACAGGAGACAGACATGGACGATCTTGCCGGACTTGCCCCGACACTCAACCCGACGGCGGCGCGCCCCCTTTTGGGCATGACGATTCTGGTGGTGGAGGATAGCCTTTATGCATGCGATGCGATGCGGCTGATGTGCCTTTACAGCGGGGCACGCATCCGGCGCGCCGATTGTCTGCGATCCGCGCGGCGTCATCTTCAGGTCTATCGCCCCTCGGCGGTGGTGATCGACGTAGGCCTGCCCGATGGCTCCGGGGTGGAGCTTATCCGCGAGTTGGCCAATGCACGGCCGCGCGTGACCTCCATCCTGGCCACCAGTGGCGAAGACACCGCCCGCGCGGCCGCCTTGGGGGCCGGCGCGGATGGGTTCCTGCCCAAACCGGTGCTTAATTTCGGGGCTTTCCAACAGGCGGTTCTGGCCACCCTGCCCGAGGATCGCCATCCGTCCGGACCGCGTGTGATTCGGGATGAGTTGATCTCGCCCGATCCGATGGCTTACCGCGATGATATGATCCACGTCTCCAACCTGCTGGATGCAGCGCCTGACAAGAGGGCTGTGGGCTATCTCGCGCAATTCATAGGCGGGGTCGCGCGCTCGGCGGAAGACGCGCAACTCGCCGCCGCTGCGACGGAGCTCAGCGAAGCGGACAGCGATGGATCGGGCCTCGACACCCGGCTGGCGCGGGTCGCGGGCCTGGTGCAAGAGCGGCTGAATGATCGCGCTGTGATGTAGGCAAAAGCGCTTCAGGAACAGGTGCAATCGCGCGCGCCCTTGCCTATATTGTGGACGGGTGGGTGCGAGGAGCAGTGCTGTGTTTGACCCTGAGCGCGCGGAAAAGCGGTTTGGCTGCGGCTTGGCCCGCGGTATTGCGGGGCCATCAAGCGCGGCGGCGATGATGGAACGCCTGCGCGCGCCAGATGAGGCGGGTGCGGCCTTTCCCATCCAAACGTTTTCACAAGTGCTGCCTCGTCTGCGAGATCTTCAATTGGCGCGGCAAGCCCGCCGAACCGCCACCACAGATGCGGCGCGCGATGAGGCGCTTGAAAGCTACCGCGCGCTACGGAGCACGCTCCGTCAAGATGCCGCGCGCTGGGGCGGGCATGTGCTTTTGCGCCGGGCGCTCACCCGCGATGGATTGCGCGAACGGCTCACCGCGTTCTGGGCCGATCATTTTACCTCACGCGGAGATGGCCAGCTTTGGGGCCTCGTGCAGCTGCCCTATGTGGAGGAAGCGGTGCGCCCTTATGTGACAGGCCGCTTCAAGGACATGTTGCGCGCAGTGATGACCCAGCCTTTGATGCTGACCTATCTCGATCAACATCGCTCGGCCGGACCAAACAGCCCTGTAGGACGGACCCGTGGGCGCGGCCTGAACGAAAATCTCGCCCGTGAAATGCTGGAGCTTCACACGCTCGGAGCGGATGGGCCCTATAGTCAGACTGATGTGACCGAACTTGCCAAGCTGCTCACCGGCCTCACTTTTAATATGGAGCGTGGGTTTGAGTTTCGCCCCCGTCTGGCAGAACCGGGGGCGGAGACGGTGCTCGGCATCAGCTATGGCGGCGAAACTGCCCGGCTGGACGATATCTTTGCAGCCGTCGACGCGCTCGCCACGCACCCAGCCACGGCCGCGCATATCGCGCGCAAACTGGCCGTGCATTTCGTCTCGGACATGCCGGACGCCGGGCTGGTGGATGCGTTGAGCGATGTTTTCACGGCGACGGGCGGTGATCTGGCCTCGCTTACGGAAACGCTGCTTACCCACCCAGCCGCTTGGCAGCCCGAGGCGCGTAATGTCAAACGTCCAGTGGATTTCATCGGCAGCGCCCTGCGCGCCCTCGATCTCGTGCCCCGCCACATCCCCCTCAGTGCCCCGCGCAAGATGGACGCACTCTTTGCAACGCCGCTTACGCTTATGGGCCAGCCACCGGGCCAGCCCCCCGGCCCCGATGGATTTGCCGAGGATGATTTCGACTGGATCACACCGCAGCGTCTGGCCGCCCGTATCAGCTGGGCCATGACCGCCCCCTTCCAGATCCGCCGCGCCCTCCCCCGACCCGAGGAATTTGCCCGCGCGGCCCTTGGTCAAGACATCCCTGCCCCCGTCCGATCCGCCGCACGTGGCGCCGAGACGCGCGCCGAGGGGATCGGCCTCATCCTCGCCTCGCCCGCGTTTCAGAGGGTCTGAACCATGCCCACACTCACCCGCCGCCACATGCTCGCCTTGGGATGCTCCGCCGCCGCCAGCCCCTTGATGACGCCCGTCACCTTCGCCAGCGCACCGGGCGAGAACCGCCTCGTCGTGATCATTCTGCGCGGCGCGATGGATGGCCTTGATGCGGTACGGCCTATCGGCGATCCCAGCCTCGCCGCCTTGCGGGATGGGATGGGAAAAACCGCTGATCTGGATGGATTTTTTGGCCTGCACCCAGCGCTAAGGCCCCTTCTGCCGCTTTGGGCCAAGGGCCAGCTCAGCGCGGTCCACGCGGTCTCGACCCCTTACCGCGACCGGCGCAGCCATTTCGATGGGCAGGACCTTTTGGAGGCGGGCATGGGCATGGACGCGCTCGGGCAAACGCGGGACGGCTGGCTCAACCGCTTGCTCAGCCTGATGCCTGGCGCCGAGGCCGAGACGGCCTATGCCATTGGCCGCGCCGATATGTTGCTCACGCGCGGCGCGTCTCCCGTGGCCAATTGGGCGCCCGATGCGGCCCTCACGCTCAGCCCGCAGGCCGAGATGCTCTTGGAGCGCGTGCTGCATGACGACCCGCTCTTTCGCAGCGCCGCACTGGAGGCGATTTCTTTGTCGCAAGCGGGCCTGCCTGAGGGGGGGAGATCACCGAGGGCGATATGATGAACGCAATGGCGCAGAGCAGTCGCAGCGCGCGGCGCGGTGCGGCACCGTCGGAGATCGCCCGCTTCGCCGCCTCGCGGCTTCGCGGCGACACACGCATCGCGGCCTTCTCCTTGGCCGGTTTAGACACCCATGCGCGCCAGGACCGCAGCCTGCCCCGCGCGCTGGACCGGTTGACTGAGGCGGTCCTGACGCTTGAGGAAGGCCTTGGGCCAGTCTGGGAGAAAACAGCGATTGTCGCGGTGACGGAGTTTGGCCGCACCGCGCGGCTCAACGGCTCGGGCGGGACGGATCACGGCACGGCGGGGGCGATGATCCTCGCCGGGGGTGCGCTGCGCGGCGGGCGGGTGATTGCCGACTGGCCGGGGTTGGGGGAGGCGGATCTCTACCAACGCCGCGATCTGCGGCCCACCCGGGACTTGCGCGCGCATCTTGCGTGGATGCTGCGCCCGATGTTTGGCATCTCGCAAGCCGATCTTACCCGCACGGTATTCCCGGGCCTTGATATGGGCGACGATCCGAAAATTATCCGTTGAAAATCCGCTTTTCTTCCCGGCTGCGCCCTGCATATCATCACGCAGCACACGAAGGATCACCCGATGACAAACCCCCGCCCCGTTGGCCCTCTCCTGCCCGGGTGGACGCCGCCACCCGCGCCGACCGGCGCAGCCATGGAGGGGCGCTATGTCCGGCTGGAGCGGCTGGACGCCGAGGCACATGCCGCGCTGCTTTTTCGTGCGTTTGACGGGCATGACTGGGTTTGGGATTACATGCCCGCCGGGCCTTTTGCCTCCTCGGCCCAGTTTCACCGCTGGATGAAGGAGGTGACCGCGTCCGGGGATTTCATGTTTCACGCGATTTTCGACAAGGAAAGCGGCGCGTATGGCGGCTTTGCCTCGTATCTGCGGATCGCGCCTGCGGCGGGGTCCATAGAAGCGGGTTGGATCGCCATGGCCCCCGCGCTTCAGCGGACGCGCGCCGCGACCGAGGCGATGTATCTGATGATGAAATGGGCGTTTGAGGCGGGATACAGGCGCTATGAGTGGAAATGCGACGCGCTGAACCGCCCGTCGCGGGGCGCGGCGCAGCGGCTTGGCCTGACCTATGAAGGGGTGTTTCGGCAGGCAACCGTGGTCAAGGGGCGCAACCGGGATACGGCGTGGTTCGCGGCGATTGACGCGGAATGGCCGGCTCTGGACGAGGCGTTCCGGCTCTGGCTCGATGCGTCGAATTTTGACGACAGCGGCCAGCAGCGCGAGCGGCTCAGCGATCTCACCCGCCTTGTGCGCGGCGGGGAAGACCCTCTTCTTTCAACGCGTTAGTCTTGCGGTATGACGCGGAGATGCAGGTCCATCAGCTGATCCGCGGTGGGCTCTGAGGGCGCGTTCATCATCAAATCCTCGGCGCGTTGGTTCATTGGGAACATGATGACTTCGCGGATATTCGCCTCATCGGCCAGAAGCATCACGATCCGGTCGATGCCAGCCGCACAGCCCCCATGCGGCGGTGCGCCGTATTGGAACGCGTTCACCATCCCACCGAAGCGTTTCTCGACCTCATCCTTGCCATAACCGGCAATCTCGAAGGCTTTGAACATGATCTCGGGGCGATGGTTGCGGATCGCGCCCGACACAAGCTCATAGCCGTTGCAGGCCAGATCATATTGATAACCCAGCACTTTCAGCGGATCACCCTCAAGCGCCTCCATCCCGCCCTGGGGCATGGAGAAGGGGTTGTGCTCAAAATCGATCCGGCCGGTTTCCTCGTCCTTCTCATAGATCGGGAAGTCCACGATCCACGCAAAGGCAAAGCGGTCCTTGTCGGTCAGGCCAAGCTCATTGCCGATCTCAACGCGCGCCTTGCCCGCGACAGTCTCGAACGCCTTGGGCTTGCCGCCCAGGAAGAAGGCCGCATCACCCACACCAAGGCCAAGCTGCTGACGGATTGCCTCCGTGCGCTCGGGGCCGATGTTCTTGGCCAGCGGGCCTGCGGCTTCCATACCGTCACCCTGATCACGCCAGAAGATATACCCCATACCCGGCAGGCCCTCTTTCTGGGCAAAGGCGTTCATGCGGTCGCAGAACTTGCGGCTGCCGCCACCGGGCGCGGGGATGGCGCGGATCTGGGTGCCGTCTTGTTCCAGCAGCTTGGCGAAGATGGCAAAACCTGAGCCCGCGAAATGCTCGGAGACGACCTGCATCTTGATCGGGTTGCGCAGGTCGGGTTTGTCGGAGCCATACCAGAGGGCGGCATCGGCGTAGGAAATCTGGGGCCAGTCCTGATCGACTGTGCGCCCGCCGCCGAACTCCTCGAAGATGCCCGTCAGAACGGGCTGGATCGTGTCGAACACGTCTTGTTGCTCGACAAAGCTCATCTCCAGATCGAGCTGGTAGAAATCCGTGGGAGAGCGGTCGGCGCGCGGGTCCTCATCGCGGAAACACGGCGCGATCTGGAAATACTTGTCAAAGCCCGAGACCATGATCAGCTGCTTGAATTGCTGCGGGGCCTGCGGCAGGGCGTAGAACTTGCCCGGATGCAGGCGCGAGGGCACGAGGAAATCGCGCGCGCCTTCGGGGCTGGAGGCGGTGATGATCGGCGTCTGGTATTCGCGGAACGCCTGGTCCCACATCCGCTTGCGGATGGAGGCCACCACGTCCGAACGCAGGGTCATGTTGCGCTGCATCACCTCGCGGCGCAGGTCGAGATAGCGATAGCGCAGGCGGGTTTCCTCGGGGTATTCTTGATCACCGAAGACGATCAGCGGCAGCTCCTTGGCGGAGCCGAGCACTTCGACCGCGCGGATGAACACTTCGATCTCGCCGGTGGGGATCTTGGCGTTGATGAGGCTTTCGTCGCGGGCCTTCACCTCGCCGTCGATGCGGATGCACCATTCCGAGCGGAGCTTTTCCACATCTCCAAACGCCGCGCTGTCGGGATCGCAGAGCACTTGGGTCATGCCGTAATGATCGCGCAGATCGACGAAGAGCACCCCGCCATGGTCGCGGATCCGGTGGACCCAGCCCGACAGGCGGACCGTCTCGCCGACGTTGGATTTGCTCAGACCGGCGCAGGTATGGCTGCGATATGCGTGCATTTTTCTTCCCCTCATGCGCCCGGCGGGGCGCGACATCAAACTGGGGCCGATACACCGCGCCCGGCACGATAAGTCAAGGGGGCCATGCCTCAGGCCGGGGTGTTGACCGGGGCAAGCGCCGCCGCAAAGCGGGCCTTCCAGAGGGCTTCTTCATACTCAGCCGCCGCCGTGCTGTCATAGACCACGCCGCCGCCCACGTTCAAAGTGGCGCGCCCCTCATCCAGCAGAAGGGTGCGGATGGCCACGTTGAACTCTGCCTGTCCGTCCGGGGCCGCCCAGCCGATCGTGCCGCAATAGATTTCGCGCGGGGCGGGCTCCAACGCGGCCAGGATCTGCATCGCGCGCAGTTTTGGTGCGCCGGTGATGGAGCCGCAGGGGAAGAGCGCCTGGAAGATATCCGTGAGGCTCGCGCCCGGCGTCAGCGTGCCGGTGATGCGCGAGGTCATCTGGTGCAGGGTCTCATAGGTCTCGACCGTGAAGAGGTCCGGCACCTTCACGCTACCGGGTTGGCACACGCGTGAGATATCGTTGCGCAGAAGGTCCACGATCATCAGGTTCTCGGCCCGGTTCTTCTCATCGGCAGACAGAAACGCGCGGCGGCGCGCATCCTCGGCGGGATCGGCATTGCGGGGTTGCGTGCCTTTCATTGGGCGGGTCTCAATGCCGCCTGCGCCGTCAGTGCGAAAGAAAAGCTCGGGCGAGCGTGACAGAAGCGCCGGGCCCTCCCCTTCAATCAATGCGCCAAAGCGCACCGGCTGCACCTCGGCGAGGGCGGCGTAGAGCGCGGGCGCGGCCCCTTGCGCCGTCATATGAAGCGGGAAGGTCAAATTCGCCTGATAGATATCACCTGCGCAGATGAGCCTATGCGCCGCCTCAAACGCTTGGGCGTAGCGCGCGGCACTCCATTCCGGCATGATCTGGCCCAAAGCGGCCGACCCCGGGACCAGATCAGGCGCCTCCACGGGCGCCTCATAGGCCCCGAAGCGCATCAGCGGCAGGCGGCGTTTTGCGGGCATCAGGGGGGCCAAACGCGGCTCCAACGTATAGCCAAGCTCGTAGCTCGCGAACCCCGCAAGCCACAGGCCCTCGGCGCGCGCGGCCTCCAGCGCGGCAAAGGCGACAGGCACGCCGGCAGGCTCCCACGCCTCGATGATACGCGTGGGCGCCACGAACTGGCGCGCCCCGCCACCGGGGCCATGATCAAAGCGAATCTGCAACCGTGCGCTCCTTGCTCCAAGCTTGCGCCGGATAGGTAGTGCGCGGGGACGCGGAAAAACAGGGGAAATTCGCGCGAGGCCTCGCCCTGCCCCCTTGCGCGCGCGGCCCCTGAGGATATAACCGCCTCCAATTTGCGCCCATCTGCGCGCGCGCTGCCCCGGGGACCCTGACATGCCGAAGCGAGACGATATTTCCTCCATCATGATCATCGGGGCGGGCCCCATTATCATCGGACAGGCTTGTGAGTTTGACTACTCCGGCGCGCAAGCCTGCAAAGCGCTGCGCGAAGAGGGCTACCGGGTCATTCTGGTAAACTCCAACCCCGCGACCATCATGACCGATCCCGGCCTTGCTGATGCCACCTATATCGAACCGATCACGCCCGAAATCGTGGCCAAGATAATCGAAAAGGAACGCCCCGATGCGCTCTTGCCCACGATGGGCGGGCAAACCGGGCTGAATACCGCGCTGGCCGTGGCGGATATGGGGGTGTTGGAGAAATATGGCGTGGAGCTGATCGGGGCCAACCGCAAGGCCATCGAGATGGCAGAGGACCGCAAGCTTTTCCGTGAGGCAATGGACCGTCTGGGCATCGAGAACCCCAAGGCCACCATCGCCAACACGATGGAAGAGTGTATGGCCGCGATTGATTATGTGGGCCTGCCCGCGATCATCCGGCCCGCCTTTACGCTTGGTGGCACGGGTGGCGGCGTGGCTTACAACCGCGACGATTATGAGCATTTCTGCAAGACGGGCCTTGATGCGTCGCCCGTGTCTCAGATCCTGATCGACGAGTCGCTTCTGGGATGGAAAGAATTCGAGATGGAGGTGGTGCGCGACACTGCCGACAACGCGATCATCGTCTGCGCGATTGAGAACGTCGATCCCATGGGCGTGCATACCGGCGACAGCATCACCGTGGCTCCGGCTCTGACGCTGACGGACAAAGAATACCAGATCATGCGCAATCAGAGCATCGCGGTACTGCGCGAGATCGGCGTTGAGACAGGTGGTTCCAACGTGCAATGGGCGATCAACCCCGCCGATGGGCGCATGGTGGTGATCGAGATGAACCCGCGCGTCTCACGCTCCTCCGCGCTCGCGTCCAAGGCGACGGGTTTCCCGATTGCCAAGATTGCAGCGAAGCTTGCCGTAGGCTACACGCTCGATGAGCTCGACAATGACATCACCCGCGTGACACCTGCGTCCTTTGAGCCGACGATTGACTATGTTGTCACCAAAATCCCGCGCTTTGCGTTCGAGAAATTCCCCGGCTCCGAGCCACACCTGACCACGGCGATGAAATCCGTGGGCGAGGCAATGGCCGTTGGTCGTACGATACACGAAAGCCTGCAAAAGGCGCTGGCGTCGATGGAGACGGACCTGACGGGCTTTGATGAGATCGAGATACCGGGCGTTGCCGACCTGGGGTCGGACGCGGCTCCCGACGTGGCCGCCGTCACACGTGCGCTCGCCAAGCAGACCCCCGACCGGATCCGCGTGATCGCGCAAGCCATGCGCCACGGCCTCAGCGATGATGACATCCACGCCGTCACGATGTTCGACCCGTGGTTCCTCGCCCGCATCCGCGAGATTGTGGAGGCCGAGGAGGGTGTCCGCGCGAGTGGCCTGCCAACCGACGAGGCCGGGCTGCGCCGCCTCAAGATGATGGGCTTCACCGATGCGCGTCTGGCCAAGCTGACCGGGCAAACCGAGATCGAGGTGCGCCGCGTCCGCCGGGCCGCGGGCGTCACGGCCGTGTTCAAGCGGATCGACACCTGCGCCGCCGAGTTTGAGGCGCAGACGCCTTATATGTATTCCACCTATGAGGCCCCGATGATGGGCGAGGTGGAATGCGAAGCGCGGCCCAGTGACCGCAAGAAGGTCGTGATCCTCGGCGGTGGCCCCAACCGCATCGGTCAGGGGATCGAGTTCGATTATTGCTGTTGTCACGCCTGCTATGCCCTCACCGATGTGGGTTATGAGACGATCATGATCAACTGCAACCCCGAGACCGTCAGCACCGATTACGACACGTCTGACCGGCTCTATTTCGAGCCGCTCACGTTCGAGCACGTGATGGAAATCCTCGACGTGGAGCGCCGCAACGGGACGCTGCACGGCGTCATCGTGCAATTTGGCGGGCAGACCCCGCTGAAGCTTGCCAATGCGCTCGAGGCCGAAGGGATCCCGATCCTCGGCACATCGCCCGATGCGATTGATCTGGCCGAAGACCGCGAGCGTTTTCAGGCGCTGGTCACCAAGCTTGGCCTCAAGCAGCCCCATAACGGGATCGCCTCCACCGATGCCGAGGCGCTCAGCATTGCTGATGCGATTGGCTTTCCGCTCGTGATCCGCCCCTCTTACGTGCTGGGCGGACGTGCGATGGAGATTGTGCGCGATATGGCCCAATTGGACCGCTATATTGCCGAGGCGGTTGTGGTGTCCGGTGACAGCCCCGTCTTGCTGGATGGCTACCTCTCCGGCGCGATTGAATGTGATGTTGATGCGCTTTGCGATGGTGAGAACGTCCATGTCGCGGGCATCATGCAGCATATCGAAGAGGCGGGCGTGCATTCGGGCGACAGTGCCTGCTCCATCCCGCCCTACACCCTCCCCGCCTCTGTCTTGGAAGAGATTGAGCGCCAGACCGTGGCGCTGGCCCGTGCGCTGAAGGTGGTAGGCCTTATGAACGTGCAATTCGCGGTCAAGGGCGATGATATCTACCTCATCGAGGTAAACCCGCGCGCGTCGCGCACCGTGCCCTTCGTGGCCAAGGCCACCGATAGCGCCATCGCATCCATCGCCGCCCGCCTTATGGCGGGTGAGCCGCTGAGCGCCTTCCCGCATCGCGGTGGCTATCCTGAGCACGCGGTTCCGGGCAGCCTGCCCATGGCGGATCAGATGACGCTGGCCGATTACCGGATGCCGTGGTTTTCCGTGAAAGAGGCCGTGCTGCCCTTCGCGCGCTTCCCCGGAGTGGACACCATCCTCGGGCCCGAGATGCGCTCTACCGGCGAGGTCATGGGCTGGGACACCAGCTTTGCGCGCGCGTTCCTCAAGGCGCAGATGGGCGCGGGCGTGGACCTGCCCGAGGGCGGCAAGGTGTTCTTCTCCATCAAGGACAGCGACAAGACCCCGCAGTTGATCGAGACCGCACAGATCCTCGTCGCTCTGGGCTTCTCCATCGTGGCCACGCGCGGCACCGCCAGCTTCCTCGCGCAGAGCGATATCACCTGCGAAGTGGTGAACAAGGTCTATGAGGGACGGCCCAATGTGGTCGATATGCTCAAGGACGGCGAAATCGCTCTGGTGATGAACACGACCGAAGGTGCTCTGGCCGTTGAGGACAGCCGCGAGATCCGCTCCGTCGCACTCTATGACAAGATCCCGTATTTCACGACAGCCGCCGCGGCGCTCGCCGCCGCACAAGCGATGCAGGCACGCCGCGAAGGGGATTTGCAGGTGATGCCGCTTCAGGGAGTTGGGGCGTAAGCGAGCGCAGGTAGCAGGCCGAAGTGTGGCTGTCTGACGTCAGCGCTTATGGGTCCAAATAGCGGTATTTGATAAGAGAGAGTT
>ERZ887849.1661-NODE-1661-length-20046-cov-8.442449_pt1 | contig 20046 bp, 16 predicted proteins | sample MGYA00521267_ERZ887849 | MGnify/ENA primary metagenome ERZ887849 (study PRJEB32303, sample SAMEA104408601) | aquatic metagenome | biome: Brackish water; feature: Pelagic; material: water | place: Baltic Sea | collected 2014-06-06T16:11:00 | depth 2,863 m ... | reverse complement strand
GCGCAAGGGTCGCGATCGCCGTGGCGATCAGCGGACCAATGCCCGGCACCGTCATCAGCCGTCGCGCGGCCTCGTTCTCCTGAGCTCGACGGGTTATCTCGGCATCAAGCTTAACTATCTGTGCCTCCAGCTGCGCCAGTGCCGCGACCAGGACCTTGAGCGTGGGGATGGCATCGGCAGGCAGACTGCATTCCGGCTCTTCGACAATTGCAATGAGCTTCGATGCATTCGCTGCCCCCTGCGGCACGATCTGCCCGAACTCGCTCAGATGGCCTCGCAGGGCATTGATGGCCTGGGTCCGCTGCCGGATCAAAAGTTCACGCACGCGAAACACCATGGCCGCGCCTTGTGTCTCCTCGCTCTTCACCGGAACGAAGCGCATCGTCGGGCGCGTCGCCGCTTCGCAAATCGCCTCGGCATCGGCCGCATCGTTTTTCTGACGCTTCACGAAGGGCTTGACGTAGGCAGGCGGAATGAGCTTCACCTCATGGCCTAGTTCGCTGATCTCGCGGCCCCAGAAATGCGCGCCACCACACGCTTCCATGGCAACGACGCAGGACGGCAGCCGCGCGAAAAACTCAAGGACCTGATCTCTTCGAAGCTTCTTGCGCAGCACCGCTTGGCCCGACGCATCGGCTCCGTGCGCTTGGAACACATTCTTCGCCAGGTCGAGCCCGACCGTAATAATCTCCGACATGACCGTCCTCCTTTGTGGATCATCGCAGACCCACCTTGGCACATTGATGCCGTCGGGGGGCGGTCACATCATCAGAGGCATACCGCTTTCTAAGACCAGCCTCATCGAAGAGGCGGGGTTATCATAAAATATAATATATTATATTGACAAAACGTAAGAATTTTCTAATGTGCGGGGGTCGAAAAAGAAAATATGTCGCGTTGTGCGATTGGGAGGATCACATGAGAAAGCCAATTCAACTCACTGCTCCCGCAGTGGCAGCTTGCCTGCTAATCGGAACGCCCGCCTTTGCGGAGCAACGGCTTAGTATGGCCACTTCTTGGGGGGGCGGGCCGCCGCTGGAGTGGGCGCAGGGTTTCGCCGATCTCGTGGGCGAACTGACCGACGGCGAAGTCACGATCGAAGTCTTTACGGCTGGCACCTTGGGTAGCCCGCTCCAGGTGACGGATACGGTTCGCAACGGTGTCGCCGAAGTCGGCCACACTTTCAGTGGATACGACTACGGGGCGGACAAGACGAGCGTGCTTTTTGGAGGCCGCCCCGGCGGTCTGAGCGCCGAGGAGATGCAACACTGGCTTAGCCAAGCAGGTGGCAACGAGCTTTGGCGCGAATGGAGGCTTGAAACTGCAGAGGTCGTGTCCATGCCCTGCGCCTATGTGCCGCGCGAAGGGGGCATGTTCTCCAGCAAACCCGTCCGGACGGTCGAAGATTTCGACGGCCTGAAGTTGCGTACCGCCGGTGCCTGGGCCGAAATCGCGGATGGCCTGGGGGTCGCGACTGTCGTAACGCCGGGTGCCGAAGTCTATCAGGCCCTGGAACGCGGTGTCGTGGACGCCGTTGAATGGTCGGCGTTGTCGCTGAACCAGTCCTCGGGCTTTCACAAGGTGGCGCCCTACATCATCCTGCCAGGATTCCATCAATCCACCGTTGTCATGGAGTGCAGCTTCAACCAGGAGGTCTGGAACAGCATCAGCGAGCGCAACCAACGCATGATTGAGCTGGCCGCCTATATCCGGGCGCACCAGGTTTATGAGCAGACTGGCAACTCAGATGCGGATGCCTATACGTTCTTTGAGGAGGCGGGCTCTGAATTCATCACGGTCGATGACCAGGTGCTTGAGAAAGTCGCGCAGCTCACGACCGAGTGGGAAGATGCCAACGCAGCGGAACTCGGCGGCTGGTTTGCCCGCGTGCTCGAAAGCCAGCGCGAATTCCAGGCACGCTGGGCCAACGACCACGAATATCGCGACAGCAAGCCCTGATAATGAACAGCTTGTCACTGTCGAACGGCAGCGATCTGCCGTTCGACGTATCCTAGCCATTCAAAGTTCCTGAAAATGCTCACACGTTTTGCCCGATCCGGTCTGGTGCCGCTGGTGCACTCGATCGACACTCTCACACAGTCGATTGGCAAGGCCGTGTCATGGCTGATCATCCCATTAGCTCTTTCGATGCTTTGGGAGGTGATCTCGCGCTATGCCTTCAGCAAGCCCACGATCTGGGCCTATGAGGCCGCTTACATGCAAATGGGGGCGCTGTTCATCCTCGGCATCGCATATGTCAGCCAGGTCGATGCGCATGTCCGAGTTGACCTGTTTTACAGAAATTTCTCGGAACGGCAGCAGGCGCTGGTAAATCTGATCGGCCTGCTGCTCATCGCGCCGCTGGCGGTCTGGCTGTGCTTCGGTCTGTGGTGGTATTTCGAGCGTGCCTATCAAAGCGGAGAGGGGTCCGGAGCCAGTATCTGGAACCCGGTCGTCTGGCCCGCGCGGCTGATTTTCTGGCTTGGGTTTGTTCTGTTCGCCGCACAGATCGCGGCGGATATCGCCAATGCGTTTCACACGATCATCACCAGGCAAAAGATTGAGCGGAGCAGCTGATGGACCTCGCCTTGTTTATGTTTCCGGCGCTGCTTGGTTTATTGCTAATCGGGATACCGGTGGCCTATTCGCTCTTCTCAGTTGCGCTGATTTTTGGCTTCCTGCGATTTGGCGACAAGGCGGTCTTTCAGTTCGTGTCGAAGGTCCAGGACGTCGGCGGCAACTACCTGCTCGCCGCTGTGCCACTCTTCGTCTTCATGGGCTGCATGCTGGAGCGGGCCGGGATCGCCGAGCGGTTGTTCGAGGCGCTTTACCTCTGGACCCGCAAATTGCCCGGAGGCCTTGCCGTGGGGGCGGTCCTGCTGGGCGTGATCTTTGCCGCGGCCAGCGGTGTCGTGGGCGCGACGGAAACGGTCATAGGCCTTCTGGCGATCCCGATCATGATGAAGTACGGCTACAACAAGCCGCTGATCGCTGGCACGATCTGCGCAGGGGGGTCCTTGGGCACGGTCATTCCACCGTCCGTCCTAGTCGTCATCCTGGCGCCGATCGCGGATGTGTCAGTGGGTGATCTGTTCGCCGCGCTGCTCTTTCCCGGGCTGCTCATGGCCACGCTTTTTGTACTCTATATTGTCATTCGCTGTGCAATCAGCCCGTCGCTCGCGCCGCGTCCGGCCGTGGACGATGGCCCGCAGGTCTCCTGGGGGGAAATGATCCGCCTGACCGTGGTGGCGATCATTCCGCCGCTGTTCCTGATCTTTACCGTGTTGGGCACCATACTGATGGGGCTTGCCACTACAACGGAGGCGGCCGCCTGCGGGGCCGTGGGCGCCGCGATCCTGACCCTTTTGAACCGACGGCTGACTGCCGCAACGATGTCTGATGCGGCCATCAAGACCCTGCGGATCACTGTCATGATGCTGACGATCCTGCTTGCGGGGAGCATGTTCGCAGGCGTCTTTATCGCGTCAGGAGGCGTGCGGGACGTGCAGGGGCTGCTGGATGCAGCCAACCTGTCGGCATGGAACACGCTGCTCTTGATCCTGTTGATCGCGTTCATTGCTGGTTTCGCGCTGGATCTGGTGTCGGTAGTGCTCGTGCTGATCCCGATCTCGATGCCCATCATTACCGGCCTTGGGTTCGATCCGATCTGGTTCTGCATCCTGTTTTTGGTGATGATCCAGACAAGCTATCTTACGCCGCCGATGGCCCCCGCAATTTTCTACCTGCGCGCCATCAGCCCGCCCGAGATCACGCTTGCGGATATGTACAAGGGTGTGATCCCGTTTATCGCCTTACAGCTTCTGACGCTTGTCCTGATCCTGTTCTTTCCGCAGATTGCCCTTTGGTTGCCTGCGCAGATAACGGGCTTCAAATAGCGCCGGTCTGCGCTCAGGACTTCAGGAATGCCTTGATGTTTTGGCTGGTGTCGGCAATGTCATCCGGGTCGGGCGATTTCCCTGCTTCGATGAGCCGTTTCGCGACCATGTAGGTCTTTGGCTCGTTGATAACATCGACGGAAATCAGCGCGTCATCCCTGTAGTACCAGTACGAGATCGCGCCATCCTTCGCACCGTCGCGCGCAACGATCCGAGTATGACCCTGGTTCAGCCCGACGATCTGGAGCTTTGCGTCGAACTGGTCCGACCAGAACCAGGGCGTCACCTCAAAGGGGCGTCCGGCGCCCATGATGTTCTCCGCGACGCACTCACCCATGGCAATAGCGTTGCCCACGCTTTCCAGCCGCATGGGTCCGTGCGGCGACGGGAAACGGGCGCAATCGCCCGCAGCCCAGATGCCGGGCCGGGAGGTTTGGCATATGTCATCCACCACGATCCCGTCGTCGATTTCGAGGCCCGCACTCTCTGCAAGGCCCGTGTTCGGCGAGACCCCTATACCCACGACAACGCAATCGGTGGCGAGGCGCGTTCCGTCAGACAGGGTCGCACCCGTTACGTGGCCATCGCCCGTGAATGCGACGATCCGGGTGTTTTCGTGGATATCGACGCCTTCGTGCCGGTGCAGCGCGCGGATGATATCCGCCGTCGGCGCAGCCGCCACGCGGCCGAGGATTCGTGGCGCCGCTTCCAGCACCGTCACCTCCAGCCCGCGGCTGCGGGCGGCGGCAGCCACCTCGAGGCCAATATACCCCCCACCGATGACCAATACACGTCTCGCAGCCCGGAAGGCGTGCTCCAGCGCCTGCGCGTCCGAAAGGTCGCGCAATCCGTAAATACCGCCAAGGTCGCGCGTCATCTGGTCGGGCAGGGGCCGGATTGTCGCCCCGGTTGCCAGTATAAGAGCATCATATCCCAGCTCTTCCGGCCCGATCTCGACCGTCCGGTCCTCGGGACGGATCCGCGTGACCTGCGCCGACACGTGAAGCTGAATATCCCGCTCTTCGTAGAACGCTCTATCCTGCAAGCGGACATCATCGGCCGTCTTTTCGCCCTTCAGGATGTCCTTGGAGAGCGGTGGGCGGTCATAGGGCGCCACCGCTTCATTTCCGAAGAGCGAGATTGCTCCCTGATAGTCTAGTTCCCTAAGCCTGCGGGCAACGGTGAAACCGGCAAGGCCCGCGCCGACAATAACAACGCGTTTCATGGCGCGGTCATGGAGTGTCCGCGCGCGCGAACAGAGTCATTCGGGGATTTTGACATAGACGTTCCCATCCTCGACCTTGGTGGGAAAGGTGTTGAGATCGACGCAAACAGGGGCAGACAGCGCTTTGCCATTGGTTACGTCAAAGCGGCCCTGATGCAGAGGGCACTCGATGACTGTGCCGATGACCAGCCCATCTTCGAGGTGGGCAACCTCATGCGTGCAAATGCCATCGGTGGCAAAAAATCCCTTGGGGGTGTTGTAGATAGCGTATTTATGACCGTTCAATTCGACACCGATGACATCCTCTTCATCGATGTCGTCGGCTGCACAGGCCAAGGTCCAGGCATCACTCACAACGTACTCCTTCTTTTTCAGTGGCTCGTCGGCATTTTCATCGCGTCTTTTTCTACGCTCAGATGCCGGTTGCGCATGGCCTTGTAGACATCCGCCGTGATCGGCAGCACGCCCTGCGGCTCGGGCAGCTTGTCCTTGATCTCTGCGTTTAGGGCAGGCAGCGCGTGAAAGGGCACCGTCGGCGCAAAGTGATGCTCGATATGGTAGGACATGTTCCAGTAGTAGAGGTCCATGAACCAGTTCGGCTTGATCGATCGGGTGGTGTGGGCGAGGTTGAGATTATCCTCTGCCATCTCGAAATGCTGCGTGCCGACATAGGTCATGTTGATCATGTCGCCGACGATTTTGGAGATCACGTAGAACCACACCAGCGCCAGACTTTGGAAGTAGATGGATACAGCAATGGCCCCGACCCAGATCGCAACGAAGATCATCGAGTTACGCTGCATGGGCCAAAGTTCGGTTTCGGGCGTGAAGCCCCTGGTCCGGTCGGAAAACTTTCCGAACGCGTGTAGAACGGCGATCTTGATAAAGAGGTAGTGATATTCGAGGGATGTGTACCAGCGCAGATATTCCCAAAGCCCGACCTTTTGCCGTACCGTGAAAGGCATCTGCGCGTCTTTTTCCCAGAACCATGTATAGGTGTGATGCTCGGCGTGGCTGTAGCGGCGATAGATCGGTTCCTGCCCAAAGAGGATGGAAGAAAACCAGAACACCGCCTCGTTGAGCCACCGCGTTTTGAACGCCGTTCCGTGCGCGCATTCGTGACTGAGCGAGTACGCGAAAAGCGACATCGTGCCGCCGAAGAGGATCACCGTCGGAATAACCCACCAAGTGCCCCACGAAATGTAGTACAGCCAACCGTAAAACGCGATCGAGGTCACGCACAAGGCAAGCCTGGCGAGTGGAATCGCATCGCTGCGCCGCATCAGTGACTTCAGCTTTTTACGTTCGACATTCGTGCCTTCCAGGCTGGGCGGCACCCAAGGTTCTGCGTTGATGGCTGGTCGCGACATGACGTTGGACTCCCTTCGAAGATCGGTCAAAAATATTATATTATATATTATTGTCAAGCTCAAGCCCGCGATCGGTGCGCGACCCGAATGCTGCTGTTGATTTCAACGCACCAGCTTGCCGGGGTTCAGGATCCCCTTCGGATCAAAGAGCTGTTTCATATCGCCCATCACGGCCCAGGCCGGCCCGTGCTCGGCCTCCATCAGGTCTTTCTTTCCGAGGCCGATCCCGTGTTCCCCCGTAATGGTTCCGCCGGCGCTCAGGGCGCGTTCGGACATCCGGCGCGCCAGGCCCTTTGCGATTTGCAGATCTGCCTGATCACCGTCCTTGACCATCAATTGCGCATGAAAGTTGCCATCGCCGACATGCCCGATGACGGCACCGGGAATCTCCGAGGCCGCGATATCCGCGCGCGCGGCCTCGATCATCTCCGACAAGCGCGACACCGGTACGCAAACGTCCGTGACGACAGACCGGCGGCCTGGATGCTTGGCGCACATCGCCTCATAGGCGCCGTGGCGCGCACGCCAGAGCGCGTTGCGGTCTTCCATAGTTGTCTTCCAGGAAAACGCCGAACCGCCGTGCTCCTCGGCGACTTGCCGCAGGGTTTCGGCAACTTCTTGGACGCCGGTTTCCGAGCCGTGGAATTCGAGAAACAAATGCGGCTTGCGGGGCAGGTCCATTTGAAAACTGTGATTCAACGCTTCTGCGTAATTGGTATCCAGAAGCTCCATCCGGGCGACGGGGATGCCCATCTGAATTGTCGCGATGACCGTCTGAACAGCCGCGTCGACATGACTAAAGCACACGACCGCGGCCGACACCGCTTCGGGGACCCCATGGAGTTTGACCGTCAGCTCCGTTATAATCCCCAAGGTGCCTTCCGAACCGACAAAGGCGCCGGTCAGATCATATCCCGATGACGATTTTCGGGCCCTGGACCCTGTTCGAATCACTTGCCCGTTCGCCAGAACGACTTCCAGCGCACGTATGTTGTCGCGCATCGTTCCGTATCGCAGCGCCGTAGTGCCGGAGGCGCGGGTCGCCGCCATTCCGCCGAGTGACGCATTCGCCCCAGGATCGACTGAAAAGAACAGCCCCGTCGCGCGCAAGTCTTCGTTCAGCTGTTCCCGGGTGACACCGGGTTCGACGACCGCATCCATATCCTCGGTGTGAACGGTTTTCACGCGGTTCATTTCCATCATGTTCAGCGTAATGCCGCCAAAGACGGGAAGGTGCTGACCTTCCAGCGCCGTGCCGGCCGCCCATGCCGTGACCGGACAGCCCTCGTCATGGCAGATGGCGAGAACTTTCGACACCTCTTCGGCGGTCCGAACAAATGCCACGGCATCGGGAAGCGCCGGGCCGAAATGTGCCTCGTTTCTGGAGTGTTCGGTCCGCACGGCCATCGACTCGACCAGGGCAGAGCCCAGAACCTCTGCGATACGTGCCTTCGCACGTGATATATCCGCGATGTCTTTCATCTTCATCGGCCCGCTGTTGTTGAGCCAAGGATAATATATAATATAATAAAATGAAAGGCCGTTAGAGACCGTCCGAACGTTGGATTGGGCACTTTATGGTGAGACGGTATCGCGCGTCAGGTTCTTGATATGATCAGACAGGCAAGCCAGCAGGCGCGCGCGGTCACGTACCTTCATGGCCTCGATCATCTCATCGTGTTGAGAGACAAGTGTGCGCAAACCGATCGCTTCTGTCGTGACATCGCGGGCGAGTTGAAAGTGCATGTTGCCGAACGCCAGATCGGCATAGAGCGACGACAGATACGAATTTCGTGTCAATCCGACCAGCACCTGGTGAAAATCCGAATTCAGATTGCCCCATTCCACCATGACGTCTTTGCGTCCGGTCTCGGCGATCTTGCGCATGCTTTGGTTCAATTTCTCAAGCTGGCGAATGTCTGTGTCGGTCACATTGTCGAAACCACGCGCGACGGCGGTCGTTTCAAAGAGCTCTCTGGCCTCGACAAATTCGGCAAATTCACTCTGGGACGGTTTCGAAGCAACAAAATAGCCTCGGTTTGCTTCGACCCGAACGAGCCTTGAGGCAAGAAGTCGGGCAAGGGCCTCACGGACCGGAATCATGCTGACACCGTATTCATCCGCGATCTTCTTGATCCCGATATGCGAGCCGCTTTCCAGCTCTCCTGCAATGATCGAGTCCCTGATCGCGGACACAAGCCGGTCGACCAGGCTGACAGGCTCAAGCTGCTTCGCGGTTTTCTTTGCCAAGGCGCTTACACTCTTCGGTAATTCTTTTGGGGAACCATAGGATAAACTTCCGATGGCGTAAATTCCGGTTTGCGAAACAAAGATATACCCGAGACCGTCTACACCTTGCACCGGATCGAAACCCTTGCGGCGAGATGCGCGGGACCGCACTCCTAACCTGACCCGTCAAGCAGTGCGCGAAACCGATCTGCTTCCTGTGAGTTCATCTTATACGTATGGTCGTCATCGGGAAACGCCCCGGACCGGACCTCGGCGGCATACTCTTCGAATGCCTTTTGCGCCACCTCAGCGATATTGCCGTAGCGCTTTGCAAATTTCGGTTTGAAGCTGTCGAACGCGCCAATCAGATCGTAGCCGTTGAGCAACTGGCATGACCCGGCAGACCCCGCTCCGATCGAAAAGGTAAAGATGTCGATGGCGTCATCAACAGCTTTGCCGACCTCGTAAGGCATGGCCTCGATTTCCAGGCCAACAGCGCCTGCCGCCGCAATCGCGCGCGCGTTCTCGACGATTTCCAATGCGGCCTCGGCTGTTCGGCCCTGCATTTTGAAGCCGCCCGCCATATGGACCCGGTGGGGCAGGAGGCCAACATGGCTCATGACCGGCACGCCGGCATCTGCCACAGCTTTGATGATGTGAGACCCTTCGCGACCGCACTGGAGCTTTACCGCGTCGGCGTTACTTTCCTTCATCAGCCGCACGGCGTTTTGGACCGCATTGTCAGGCGTTGCGTAGGAGCCATACGGCATCGAGACGAGAACAAATGTATTCGGAGCCCCCCGGCGCACTGCTAAACAATGGTCGATCATCTGATCGACTGTCATGGCCAATGTGTTGCTGTGCCCGTGCAGCGTCATGCCGAGACTGTCGCCGACACCGATGATGTCGATGCCCGCGCGTTCCGCCCAAGTGGCCGTCAGGACTTCACCGACGGCCACCATCGCCAGTCTTTCTCGGGCTTTCTTTTTTTCGGCTAGGGCGGGAATGGTCAGCTTTGTCTTCATGGCAAGCTCCAAATCATCTTGATCACCTCGGCATTCCTATATTATATATTATATCTAAACCAAGTTCTAACCATCCTCAACTTTAAACGAGTGCACCATGCTGGATATCAACACTCCTATCGTGACAACGCCCGTTTCAGTACGGTTGCGCAGGTCGCCGTTCTGGGCGCGCTCGCATGCCGCGGGCGGAACCAACTACACAAGCTACAATCACACGCTTCTGGCTGCCGATTTCATGGGCCCCGAAGAGGATTATCACCACCTGAAACGCGCAGTTCAGCTTTGGGATGTCGGTTGTGAACGTCAGATCGAGTTGCGAGGACCCGACGCGCTTCGGCTTGTTCAGATGTCCACCCCGCGCGATGTCGAACGTATGAAGGATGACCAGTGCTTTTACATTCCGACAGTTGATGCCGATGGCGGGATGACCAACGACCCGGTTCTGATCAAGGTTGCTGAAAATCACTTCTGGGTCTCGATTGCCGACAGCGACATGATTCTGTTTTACAAAGGCGTCACCGCTGCTCTTGGACTTAACGTCTCTATAGAAGAGGCCGAAGTGTTCCCATTGGGCATTCAGGGCCCCAAAGCAGATGAACTGGCCGCCCGATTTTGGGGCGAAGATGCAACGGACATGCGTTTTTTCCGCTTCAAGCGCGTTGATGTCCACGGCAAGTCGATGATCCTGGCGAGATCGGGATACTCGACCCAAGGCGGGTTCGAGCTCTACTTCGAGGGGACAGACGGCGGCACCGAACTGTGGGACGAACTGATTGAGATGGGCGTAGATCTTGACGTGCAAGCTGGCTCGCCCTGTCAGTCAGAGCGCATCGAATCAGGCATGTTATCCTATCGGTCGGACATCACTTCCGACATGACACCTTTTGAGGCCGGTCTCGGAAAGCTTTGCGAGATGGAGCGCGATATCGGCTGCCTAGGGTGGAAAGCGCTTCGCGAGAAACGGAACCCTGCGCGTCAGATCCGGCCTGTCGAAATCTTCGGGGATGTCTTGCCGCCGATGCGCGAGTTCTGGACCGTTACGGACGAAACCGGGGCGCGAGTCGGTCGAATATCCTCAAGCTGTCGGTCCTGGTCCTTTGAATGTAACGCCGCAATTGGCCTAATTGACCGCAGCCACTGGGACCCAGGCACCAGATTGGTTGTCCACGCACCGGACGGTGCGCGGGACGCAATCGTTCAGGAAAAATTTTGGGGTCGCTGGACCTGATCCACGCGCGTGAGAGGTAACTATGCCCACTGATTTGTCCGACCTGCGGCAGGTGCATCTGGCAGACAAGTTCGACTTGACAAAAGATGACGTCTACCTCACCGGGACGCAGGCTCTGGTGCGGCTCTGTCTGATGCAGGCCGCGATAGACAAGGCGTCCGGTCTCAATGCAGCTGGCTACGTCACCGGCTACCGAGGCTCGCCCTTGGGCGGGCTTGACCAGCAATTCTCATCAGCACGCAAAATATTGGAGCGGGCCGGCGTCCTGTTCCAGCCGGGTCTCAACGAGGATCTGGCCGCCACGGCGGTTTGGGGTACGCAGCAGGCCGGGATGCGGGGCGAAGGAACCAAGGACGGCGTTTTCGCGCTTTGGTATGGCAAAGGGCCGGGCGTTGACCGGACTGGAGATGTCTTTCGGCACGGCAACCTCGCGGGCAGCGCGGAACAGGGCGGTGTTCTGGCCCTGTTGGGCGACGATCACACCTGTGAAAGCTCGACGACCTGCCACCAGAGCGAATACGCCCTCGTTGATGCAATGATGCCGATTCTCAACCCGGCAAACATCGAGGAGATCGTGGAATTCGGTTTGCACGGTTGGGCGCAGAGCCGGTACTCTGGCCTCTGGGTTGGCCTGAAATGTGTGAAAGACAATGTTGAAAGCAGCGGGTCCGTTCGCCTGCCGCTTGATCGACCGCCGCCAAGAATACCCGAGATTGACCTGCCTATTGGTGGTTTGAGCATCCGCGCCAGCGATGATCGCCACGAACAGGAACGGCGTCTGCATCGCTACAAACTTGAGGCTGCGAAAGCATATGCCCGCGCGAACAGACTCGATCGAGTTGTTTGGCCGGGCGGGAATGCCCCCAGAATCGGTGTCGTCAGCACTGGAAAAAGCTGGATGGACACGCAAACCGCCTTTGAAATCCTCGAGGTGGATGCGGCGGCGGCGGCTGAGGCCGGAGTTGCCAGCTATAAGGTCGGTATGGTCTGGCCGCTGGAGCCTGAGGGGCTGATTGCTTTTGCGGAAGGGCTCCATCTGTTGATTGTTGTCGAGGAAAAACGCGGCTTGATCGAGGGTCAGATTCGTCAGATCCTCTATGATCTTGACAGGCCACCCGCGATCGTGGGCAAGCAGGACGAAGAAGGGCGGCCGCTGTTTCAGGCAGATGGGGCGCTCGATCCCGTGCAGATCGCTAGCGCGCTCGCCAATCGCGTTCCTGCCTGGAACGATCAGTATCGCGCTCTGATCGACCGGGGCGCGCCGAAACAAAAGGCGCTTTCTGTCGCGCGGACGCCCTATTTCTGCGCCGGGTGTCCTCACAACAGTTCCACGGTTTTGCCGGATGGCGCGCGGGGATATGCGGGAATCGGGTGTCACTGGATGAGCCAATCCATGGACCGCGCCACCGAAGGTTACACCCATATGGGCGGGGAGGGGGCAAACTGGATCGGGGAGGCGCCTTTCTCCACGCGCAAACACGTGTTCCAGAACCTCGGCGATGGGACCTACAACCATTCCGGCCTGATGGCCATTCGCGCCGCCGTCGCCTCTGGCGTGAACATCACCTACAAGATCCTCTATAACGACGCCGTTGCTATGACCGGCGGACAATCACACGAAGGGGGCCTGCCCCCCGCCCAGATCGCCGCCGAGGTTTTGGCGGCCGGGGCAACCCGTCTTGAGGTTGTGTCGGACCAGCCCGATGACTTTGATCTGACGGGTTTTCCGGCGCAGACCAAGGTGCATCACCGCGGCAATCTGCAAGCGATCCAATCTCAACTGGCGCAGGTCGAGGGCGTCACGGTTCTGCTCTACGAGCAGACCTGCGCGACCGAAAAACGCCGCCGCAGAAAGCGTGGGCTCATGCCGGACCCGCCTCGCCGGATCATGATCAATCCCGACGTGTGCGAAGGGTGCGGCGATTGCGGAGTACAATCAAATTGCGTTGCCATCCTTCCGCTGGAAACGCCCCTGGGCACGAAACGTACGATTGATCAATCGTCCTGCAACAAGGATTTCTCCTGTATCAAAGGGTTTTGCCCCAGCTTCGTGACCATCGAAGGCGGCACGCTGCGCAAGGCGGCGCAGGTCTCTGCCGCCCCTGAAAACCTGCCCCTTCCTTCGCCCGTCCTGACGCTGGATCAGCCGCGGAGCATCCTGCTGACAGGTGTCGGTGGGACCGGCGTTGTGACGATTGGCGCCCTGATCGGCATGGCCGCACATCTGGAAGGCAAAGGCGTCGGTTTGATCGACATGGCGGGACTGGCGCAGAAAGGTGGCGCGGTGACAACACATGTCCGCCTCGCGGCCCGGCCCGATCAGATCAAGGCCATCCGTATTGCACCGGCAAGCGCGGACGTGATGCTGGGCTGCGATTTGCTGACAAGCGCAAGCTCCGGAGTTTTAGGTCTGTTGAAGACAGACGCGCATATCGTGGCCAACACCCATGAGATGATGACCGGAGCTTTCGTGAAAGACCGGAATTTTCATTTTCCGGGGCAAGACATGCAGGACCGGCTGAGCGCAGCTGTGCCGGGCACGCAGTCTCACCTCGTGAATGCGACACGATATGCCGAGGCGCTGCTTGGTGACACCATCGGTGCCAATCTCTTCATGCTGGGGGCAGCATGGCAACTTGGTCTTGTTCCCTTGGGCGAGGAGGCGTTGAAATCGGCGATCCGCCTGAATGGCGTTGCTATTGATCTGAACTTGGCCGCCTTTGCGTGGGGCCGGGCTTGGGCCATCGACCCGTCGAAACTGTCGTCATCCGCGCCTCAGAGGTTGCAGCCAAAGAAATCTCTGAGCGACATCCGCGCGGACAGAGTGGAACGGCTTGAGACCTATCAGAACGCGTCCTATGCGCAGAGCTATGCCGCTTTTGTCGACAAGGTGGCCGCGCATGACCCCGATCCATCGCAGGCCTTGGCCAAAGCCGTCGCGCGCAATCTGTTCAAGCTGATGGCCTTCAAGGACGAATACGAAGTTGCGCGTATGTTGTCCGGCACCGGATTTCACGAACAGATCCAAAAGCAATTCGAGGGCGACATACGGATCATCCACCATCTTGCGCCGCCGATGCTGCCGGGCGTTGATCCAGCCACCGGACGGCCCAAAAAGCGTCAGTTTGGTCCCTGGGTCCAGCCCTTGATGCGTGTTCTGGCGCGGCTTAAGCGGCTGCGCGGCACGTGGGCTGATCCCTTCGGCTATACGGAGGAGCGGCGCATGGAGCGCGCCCTGATCACGCGCTATCGCAGTATGATCGAAGACGTCCTCAAAGAGGTTTCGCCGCAAAGCTATGATCTCTGTGTCGAGATTGCCGAGACGCCCGATGACATTCGGGGGTACGGCCCGGTCAAGCACAAGGCCTGCAAGGATGTCGCAGACCGGCAAAGAAACCTGATGGCGCAACTACGCGATGGCGGCCTGAAAGAAGGCAAGGCGGCCTGAATCGTTCCGATGGAAAACAGGTAGTGGGAGTGGATGGCATGGATGGGCACAACAGGGGTCTTTTGACATCCAGCCACTGGGGCACCTACCGGGTGGACGTTGAAGACGGGCGCGTCAGCGGATTGCGGGATTTTGAGCAGGACCCCGACCCGTCGCCCATAGGCCATGGGATCGTCGATGTGCTGGACGGACCGCAGCGCATACGGTGCCCGATGATCAGGAAAAGCTGGCTGGAGGGCGGACCGGGGGCCGCGACGCATTTGCGCGGCGAAGACACGTTTGTCGACGTCAGCTGGAACGAGGCGAGCGCGTTCGTCGCGCAAGAGCTTGATCGGGTGCGCTCAGAGTTCGGGAACCAGGCTATCTTTGCCGGGTCCTATGGTTGGGCCAGCGCGGGGCGTTTTCACCACGCGCAAAGTCAGCTGAAACGGTTTCTCAACCTGATCGGAGGCTTCACCAGCTCGCGCAATACCTACTCCTTTGCTGCGGCTGAAGTTCTGGTGCCGCATGTGCTCGGGTGCTTTCGCGAACCCTTGGACACGATGACAAGCTGGGACAGCATCGCCAGTGACTGCGAGCTCTTTGTGGCGTTTGGTGGCATACCGCTCAAGAACGGCCAGATCAGCCAGGGCGGCACCGGGGCGCATGTCCAGCGGCAAGGGCTGATGGATGCGCACGCTGCCGGTGTCTCCTTTGTGAGCATTTCGCCGATCAGGTCGGATCTTCCGGACGGTCTGGGGGCTGAGTGGCACGCCATACGCCCCAACACCGACGTCGCGCTGATGCTGGCCCTGGCGTATGTCCTGTTGGACGAGGACCTGCACGACCGCTCTTTTCTGGCGCGCTACACGGCCGGGTTCGAACGCTTCGAGGCCTATCTCAGGGGGGCTACGGATCAACTTCCGAAAACGCCCGAATGGGCCAGCGGCATCTGCGATCTGGATGCACAGGACATTGCGGCTCTTGCGCGCCGGATGGCGGGAGGCCGCACCATGATCTCGGTCTCCTGGTCGTTGACCCGGCAGGACCACGGAGAGCAGCCGTTTTGGGCCGCCATCGCCTTGGCCGCGATGCTGGGCCAGATCGGGTTGCCGGGAACCGGTATCGGCTTTGGATACTCGGCGATGAACAACAACGGGCTCAATCGGCACCACATCCGCTACGCCGCATTCCCGCAGGGGCGGAACCCGGTTGAGGCGTTCATCCCTGTCGCGCGCATCACTGACATGCTGGAAAATCCGGGCGGCGAGTTCGAGTATAACGGCAAATCCTATTCATACCCGGACATCCGCCTCATCTGGTGGGCCGGGGGCAATCCGTTTCACCATCACCAGGATCTCAACCGGCTGCGCCGCGCCTGGTCGAAACCGGACACGGTCATTGCGAACGAGTGGTGTTGGAACCCGTTGGCGACACATGCCGATATCGTCCTGCCTTGCCTTCCGTCGGCCCCGGACAAGTACTGGCTGATGTTATCGGATCCGACGCGATTCCGGTTGTGCGGCTGACCCTCAACGGCCTCTCGACAATCACCCCAGAACAGTTGGAGCTTTTCGACACCCCCGACCTACCAAATCCCGCCTGACCCCCTCTCGGCAGTCACAAAGTGGCTTATCTCGCCACAACAATATCAATCACTTATTTGATTTACGGTTGAACTTGGGGGCATCGGCAGACTTCTTAGTCGGCCCGCCATCACGAACGGCGCAGCCTGTACCCGGCTAGTAAAGCATTGTCAGCTAAAGACGAAGGGTAGCATTCAAGGCGCTGCAAGCCGGGCGAGTGCGCGACCTTCGTTCAAGCGCCGGACCAAATCTTGGCCGTCAAAACCCGTGCGCCGACCGAAGTCGTCGGTTTGTTTGGGTAGAAGGAACGGCAATGCGGACTTCGCAGCCATGATCCGCGCGGCAACAGGCTGTGTCGGGTCGAGGGCGATCCTTTCAAGTTCGGTCAGTAGCTGATGACCGCGCTTGTGTACGGCGCTCTGAAGCTGATCAGCATCGTCGACGTCAAGGATCTCCGCGACCGCCTCCTTGGCGATCGTTGACTTGTTCTTCGACCCCTTCGGACGGCCTGCCCCCGGACGGTAGCCACCAATTTTGCCCGCCATCTTGGCCTCCTTTTGCTCGTATCGCGCTGCAGTTTATCACAGAACAATCAGGGAACAAATGCTTCCTCGGCTGGCAGCAAATTCGACCGGGTTGCCTCCACCCCCACCCTTGGGCCGTAATAGTAACCACTGGGGGGTGGGGCACCCGTGCTTCCGCAAAGCTACGCACGAGTGCCCATTAGGCAGTGGGGTCATCATAAGAGTAGTAAGAGTGCTGAGGGGTCGTTCAATGTCTTGTCGATTGCGCTCTGGTCGAGAACCCATACCTGACGCCCTTTCCCATTGGCGGTGGGCTCCTTGTCCGCCTTCAGCGCTCCAACACGTTCAAGTTTAGGAAAGGCCTTGGCGATCTGAGACCGCAACCGGTTTTGCTCTGGAGAGCGCTCCGCCTTCTTCAAGCCTCGCCCCACATCCAGTGACATCTGTTCTGCAACGGAGAAACCAAGCCAATCGGACGCTTGTTCGGAACGCGCACAGACCTCTGGGACTTTTTTCAAGGCTTTTAGGACATCAAGGGCGAACATGCTTCTTTCATGGATGGTTTCTTCCGTGAACTTCGCCAATTCGAGCACGCCAACGCTGTCGCCCTCGGGATACTCGGGGGTGCCGTTCCCCAGATCCTTTGATTGGATGCGGAACCAACGCTCGGAGCTGTCGTTTGCAGCGTAGTTGCTCTTGTCCGATGTTATACGAACGTAAGCCCGCCCATCGACCACACTCCTCTTTTCGGCATCTTCTTTGCCCATCGTGGATAGAAAGCGCGCTGTTCGGGCCTTATCGATCAAAGCGCTCGCACCCCTCGATTGCGCAATGCCCAGATTTCCCGATTTCCCCCCTACCCGCGCGTCCTTGGTCGCGTGGTGCACGACCTCGACGGCGCAGTTCGCTCGCTCAGCAATGGCCGCGAGGCAGGTCGCGAACTCGTTCATGGCGTCATTGTCGTTCTCACCCACGAGGTGGAAGTGCTTCAAAGGATCGAGGATCAGGACATCAATGCCATAATCCTTGAGCATCTCGACAATAGCATCAACGAGTGCCCAGTTGACGATCGGCCCTTCGTTGCGGCTCTGCGTCGCGAACTTGAAATGATTGATACCGAGCACCTCACCCATTTCCGGCGCTCCACGGATGAAGAGCCTGCTGCCCAAAGCAGCGTCGGTCAGGCCATGGTGGTCGAGCGCCGCGTCGACGCGCTTCCTGACCACCGCTTCGTTGTCTTCACCACCGTTCACATAAAGGACCCGGCGATGGCCGAAAACCTCACAGCCGATGAGCGGCTTTCCGACAGCAAGCGAAATCGCTTCATGCAATACCAGCATCGACTTTCCGGTCCCGCCGGGGGCCACCGTCAAGCTCAACGCTCCACGAAGATAGTGCCGGTCGCAAAGCCACTCGGTGACCGGGTGCTCGCTCAGAGGGCGGCTTTTGTGCGGTACGAGCGAAAACTGTTCGGAAAACACTATGCGCTCCGGCATTTGTTTCAGGAGGTAAAAGACAGTCGCGGCGGTGACAGGCTGGTCACGGACTGTTTTGGCTTTAGACCACGCGTACTCGGCGTCCTGAGCCAGCTTGTCGTCGGTATGTTCGTCCGTTCGAGTTTTTCCGGCCCAACTCTTGGACCACTCGACTGCCGCATCCTTCGCCTCATTTTCACGAGGGGATCCCGCAAATTTGTAATGAACCCCGAGCACGACTTTAAGCCATGCTTCCCTATCTTCGAAAAGGTTTTGGCGACTGCGGAGCAAGTGAAGCAAGTCGTCGTCATCGACCACCGTGTTGCGCAGGTGCCGCGGCCAATCGTTCTCCACCAGATCATCGCTCCGGCGATCTGCGCATACGCGCCCAGCAAGCCACTTAGGGGCACTCACAGGCCCATCTTCGTGCAGCACTGCGTAACTCCCTGCGGCGCCTTGGTTGCCCTTTGACAGGGCTTTAGACGGCGACAGAAGGATATAGCCGTTGAACTTGATTTCACCCGGGAGGGTAGCAAGCTTACCCGGATAGGTGACGCCCGGCTCGGCCTTAAACACATGATGCTCCCCGCCGCCTGCCGTCCGCTGAACGTAGGTCGGTGGAATATCGTGCTGTTCTTGGAAATGCTTCCATCCGTCCGGGTTATTGTAGATATCAGCATCAAGTGCGACCAAGCCACTCGGCGCCAGAGCAAGGCCAATGTTCGCGTTAGGCCATTTGGTCCACCATTTAATGATCTGGGCAGGGTCGGAGGACGCTTGCTGGAAGGTGGGGCCTTCGCCATAAGGCTCCTTTCCATCTTTCTTCTTGATACCTTCGCCGATTGGAGCTGCCGGGAACACCTTCCAGCCACGCTGGACATATGCGAGGGCGAAGCGCCCAAGTTCAGACAGCCCAGCGTGTGGGGGGTGCCCGTGAGTACCGTTCATCCCCGCGCCTCCCCATGAGCAAGACGTTCGATATAGGTCTCGACGTCAGATTGCAGGAAGCGGGTTGCTGCCCCAATCTTCACGGGCTGGGGAAACCCGGGCAATGACTTGATGTGCCGATAGATTGTAGGGGTGCTTATGCCACCCAAGGCAGCACCAAGCTCATCAACAGTCAGGAGTTTGCAGGCCATTTCGACCTCCTTCTATAACCTGCAGCTTTTTTTGCTGCATGTCAGGAAGGATCATCGAGATCTTGTGCGGGAAAAATCCGGAGAGTTCACGGGAAAATAGTTAAGTACTACGAGAAAATGGTTTCATCCCCCTGTCGCAATCTTCGATATACGCTTGCACCCTGTAATGCCAAAGCCAGCACTTCACTCTCAGACAACTTGCAGCGGTTGGAAACTTCAGCTAACGCTTCGGGGTGGACGTGATTCCTCAAATCATCCAACTCTACAAGTCCTAATAGCCGTGTTGAGCCATATGCGTCAGGGCGATCACGCTTAATCGCAATCGAGTTGGCCTGCCTCAAAACGCAAAAGACGCTGAACGGAGTTGCCAGCTCCTTTTTTTGTAACGCCCCAAATCTCCGGGCCAATCGATCCGCGACGCTTTCGGGCTTGGCCCGCGACTTATCAGCTTCATCGATGGGCTGCCGCGTGGGAGTTAGCTGGTTGGTGATGGGTGGTTCTGGAGCCGGGCGCTGCTTCTCTTTGGGCGGCGGTTTCAGCGACCCATCGACGTACTGCACGCCTGCGGCTATCAAGCTAGCTGCCCGCACGGAGTGCGTACTTTTCCCACAACACCACAGCTCTGCCATGTACTCAATGTACTGAAGGTCGTCCAACCCATTGCTCGGTCTTCCCGGTCGTTGCGCCATGCTCACCCTTTGTCATCTCAGGATACGGTGTGGAGAACTACCGGGATGTTGCTTTGCGTGTCGATACCGAGATGCGATGACCTCATGGGGGTGTATCTGGGGGAGTAAGAAATTAAAAATCCGCCCAAGCCATTGAACTTGAAGGGATTTTTAAGGAAAATTGGTGCGGTCGAGAGGAATCGAACCTCCACTCCGGTTAAGGAACAGCGACCTCAACGCTGCGCGTCTACCAA
>ERZ887849.1660-NODE-1660-length-20070-cov-52.163627_pt1 | contig 20070 bp, 22 predicted proteins | sample MGYA00521267_ERZ887849 | MGnify/ENA primary metagenome ERZ887849 (study PRJEB32303, sample SAMEA104408601) | aquatic metagenome | biome: Brackish water; feature: Pelagic; material: water | place: Baltic Sea | collected 2014-06-06T16:11:00 | depth 2,863 m ... | reverse complement strand
CAGCTACCTCAGCGACCCGCAAAAAAACACGCCGCACCAAAAGTGCCCGCTGTGTAAGACATGCAGGTTAATTGAATCCGGAAGTTATTTCGGGACTGCCCCTAAGAGCGGTTGGTGCCTACGTTATAGATTTTCTTCAACGATCAGGTCTCTTCGGATTCCGCAAATGGCAGAACGTCCAGCACTGTCAGCACGTCGGCTCTCCATTTCGGCAGGACGTATGTGATCGCGGTCGCTTCAAGGTTTGTAATTGTGCCAACAAGAGCGGCGATTCTCATCGGCCAGAGCGACCAATCCAGAACCAACCCCACGGCACCAGCAAGGACCAGCCAGTTGCCGATCTTCGCCAAACGCGTGTGATAGCTGGGCACGCGACCGTACTTCCACAGGCCATATCCCGTTGTAATGCAGTAGCTGGCCAGAGCAACTACCAGCCAGATGGCTTCCGGCTGCAAAACGTCCCGTTTCAGCATCAGACAGCCGATAATCAGGCAGCCATACAGAATGGCATCGGACGCGCTGTCCAATCGAGCACCGAAGTCGGAACGCTGATTCAGCCATCGCGCGAGTTTCCCATCGATCCAATCGGAAAGATGCAACGCGAGAAAGCAAACAATGAAAGCGGTCGGAAAGCCAGCGACGGCAAGCCATAGCAGGCCGAAGGATCCGATAATTCTGACGACACAAATGACGTTGGGAATGGTCCAGTATCGGTCCTTGTACGGACTGTCCGCCTGAGAGTCAGCAGAACGGGGCGTTCCATCCCCTGCAATTCTGTCTCGTCGTACGATCGGTGACATTGGAAAACTCCTGTCAAAAGGCACGGAGAACCAGCGCCACGAAGTAATAGAAAACGGGGGCCGTGAAGGTCAGGCTGTCGACTCGATCGATGATGCCGCCCATCCCTGGTAGAATTGCACTGCCATCCTTCACGCCGACGTCGCGTTTGATGGCTGACATATTGATGTCACCCAGAAAGGCAGCGGTCACGATGAGCAAGCCTGCTGCCACGGACAACAACAGACCTCGCGCAGTCGACGCGGGTGGAAACGTCGTTAGCCATGGTGAAAGAAGCAGCGACATCGCAATCGAGGTCACCACGCCTCCAAGGAATCCTTCCCACGTCTTGTTCGGCGAAATGGTTGGCGTAATTCTACGGTGTCCGATGACTCGGCCCACTAATGCCTGAGCAATGTCATCCATTTCAGTGATGATCACAACAAACAGAAACCAGCCCGCCATTCCGACCATGGGCTCGCTGTCAGACGGCAGCGTAAACAATAGCACCGCATGCGACAGGCAGTAGACCAGCAGCATGATTCCCCAGTACACACCGGCCGTCGTGCGAATGAAACCTTCGGCTCCTCCCTGCAGCAATCGGACGGTGCTGATTGCCAACAGAGCGGTGATCGGAAGAACGTATCTCGCCGCGTGGTGGCAGTCGGCAACAATCAAAGAATACTGAACTGCAACAGCTACGAATGCAGCGATCACAGCACCACGCCCAATTCTTTCCGTCCCAATCAACTTCAGAAACTCACGCAGTCCCAGAACACCCGCCAGTGCAAGCAGCACCGAAACGCCAACTCGACCGAAGATGACCGCCAGTGACATCAGCACAGCAAGTGTCCACCAGACCTTAAGGCTTCCCATCCGCTTTTTCACAAGTTCCGGCTCCGCGTTTCGCAGCGCGACAATCCGCACGACTGTGCCACCGCACAATGCCGCAAACGTGTAAGCGAGCAGCCACAATAGGTTGTCGTTGATGTCGATCATGGTTCTTTCCCGGTGTGAACTTCCGAGACCTGACAAGGCAACTCCTGTACCGATTTAGAAGTTGGCGAGAACATCCGGATCACTTTCCGAGCGAGCCAGGGAAGAAACATCGTGCCCGCCAGTGCGGCGATCATCGGACCATCCAGCAGTCCCAGCGGCCCCGAAACTATTAACTCGTCCAACGTAGGCAAGCGAGTACCTGCGTAGACGAAAACCAGATTGCCAGGCAGCAAGCCGATCTGCGTCGTCCACCAAAACGTGCGAAGCGGAACGTCCGTGCCAGCTCCCGCGGCGTAGTTCATTAAGCTGAACGGGGCATGAGCGAATCTAAGCGTGAGTAGATATATGACGCCGTCACGTGAGATTCGTTCCTGAATCGGTCGCAGGTAGAAGCCGAACCGCGACTGCACCGCCGCTTTCAGGTAGTGTCGCGAAAGCAGGAACGTCACCAGAGCTGCCGCCACCAGCGCCGCATTGACAATCACGACGCCCGTAAACAGTCCAAACAACCAGCCCAGCACGATGGACTTTCCCGCCATTCCCGGCACCAGCGAAACAAGCAGATAGACTGTGAAGGCGATCAAGCTGCATCGGATCGGGTTCTGGTGGATCGTCGTTCGCAACCATCGATCGTTTTCCACAAACCAATCGAACGACGCAAAGCGTGCCGCCAACACTGCGATGATTGTCAGCAGCAGGATCATCAGGAACGGAAATCGCAGACTTCGAAAAAGAGATCTCATGGCTGTTTCCGTTGCACATCACATGCCACCCCAAACCGCACGTGCGCGCGAATACGCACGGCTGCACAGATTGGATGGTCAGCCAGGTCAATGTTCGCAAAACACTGACAGCACGAAACGCAGGGATAACACCACGAAAGGGGCGAATTCTGCGTGTCTGCGTCTTGCGATTCTTTCGTGTGTTTCGTCCCTTTCGTGGTTGAAACAACGTATTTTCAGGTCGTACACCGCTCGACGGTTTCGCTCGTAATCGCTTCTGGCCATTGATGAACGCAACGGCACGATGTGTGCATCTACTTCACATTCGAACGCACTTCCTTCCAAGTACGCTGCAATGCATCAAGCAAAACGACTCTTGCGAATTCTGCACCTTTCGGATCTGCACTTCGGTCCACCGTTCGTCGCGGAAGTCGGAGAGGCGATGGTGCGAATTGCGCCACACCTGAATGCAGATGCGATCGTTGTCAGCGGGGACTTCACTCAGCGAGCAAAAGAAGAACAGTTTCTCGCCGCCCGAGCGTTTCTGGATCGATTGCCTGATGTTCCTCGACTCTACGTGCCCGGGAATCACGACGTCCCCCTGTATCGTCTTCGAGAACGTCTGTTCGACCCGCACGGCATGTACAAAAAGTTCATCTCACCGGAACTCAATCCCGTCCTTTTCCTGGACAATGCGGTCATCGTTGGCATCGATTCGACGTCCCCGTTGTCGACAATCAGCAATGGTCGCATTCACCAGTGGCAATTAGAAACTGCGGAACGCGTGTTTGCTGATGCACCGGTGGGTGCCGCAAGGATTGTGGTGGCGCATCATCATTTCGCCCCCGCTCCCGACTATCTGCACGACCGTACCATGCCCAAAGCCAAGCGAGCCATAATGCGCTTCGTCGAAGATGGAGTCGACATGATTCTGGGCGGTCACCTGCATCGTGCGTACATCGGAAACACACTGGATGTCTATCCCGGCGTTCATCGTGAACGAGGAATCGTCATCGTACAGTCCGGAACGACTACGTCACGGCGAGGGCGAGGACGCGAACGTGAGAAGAACAGTTTCAACGTGATCGATCTTAACTCCGATACAATCAAGATCACGCACTACCTTTATTTCGACGCAGACGCCGGGTTTGTCCCGGTAAGCCGGCACCTGTTTCCGCGTGGAATGCTGCCTCTGCCGACAGAAGGCACGCCACCGAACGGCTTCTTACAGAAATGAACGGTCACGTGAGGATGAAATTACCATGAAATATCAACACCTGCTTGTACCTGTGGTCACAAATGATCCCGATCAGCGAGCACTGGATGCCGCGTTCGAACTGGCTCAACAGCACGGTGCCTCGACGACATTGATTTACGTGATTGAAGCGATTGATGAAGCGCCAGATGCCCCGGTAGACGACGACTTGAAGGTCTTTTACGCCGAAGTCGAGCAGAGCGTTCGTGGCAGGCTGAACGAAATGTCGCAACGGTTCGAGCATGCAGGGCTGAACGTCCGTTGTGAAATTATCGTGGGACACACGGCTCAGACCATCGTGCGGTATTCAGCAGTGGAGTCTGTTGACCTGATCGTGATGAGATCCGAACGCATTGACCTGAATCGTCCGGAAACGGCAATGGCCAGTCTGAGCCATCAAGTGTCGGTGTTCTGCCAATGTCCAGTAATCCTGCTGAAGTGACGTGAACGCAACTCAACGATTACTGCCTGCCACAGACTAATTCACTCGAAAGCAAAAATTGATGGCAAGTCATCCAGACTACTATGCAGTACTTGGCGTGCCGAAGGCGGCTTCGTCTGAAGAAATCCGCAAAGCGTACAAGAAGCTCGCGAAGAAACATCATCCGGATGCGAACACTGATGATCCGTCAGCCCTGGAAAAGTTCAAGCAGGTTCAGGACGCCTGGGCTGTTCTGGGTGATGACACCAAACGTGCAAACTTTGATAAGTACGGCACGCCGGACGCACCGCAATTTCAGGGAGGGACACCGGGGGGCGGTGCTCGGTGGCAGTCTTCCGGTTCGGGCGATGAAGTCCCGTTTGACATTGAAGAGCTTCTTGGAGGCTTTCGTGCCGGTCGTGCTGGCGGCGGTCAATACGGCGGGCGAAGTGACTGGCCAGTTCGCGGTCAGGACATACAGGCTTCGATCGAAGTCCCGTTTATGCTGGCCGCGGAAGGTGGAAAATATGACCTGCGATTCCAGCGTGATTCTGGATCGTCGCCGGAAACGCTTTCGGTCACAATCCCGGCCGGAGTCGACAGCGGAAGCGTTATTCGACTCAGCGGTCAGGGAACGCCAGGCGCCAACGGAGGTGCAGCGGGTGACCTGTTCGTTTCGCTGAATGTCGCGAAACATCCCTGGTTTCGACGTGAAGCGGCCAACGTGTTGTTGGATGTTCCAATCTCTCTGGCTGAGTGCGGGCTTGGAGCGAAAGTCGACATCCTGACGATCAGTGACGGCACAATCACATTGACGATACCGCCTGGAACAAACAGTGGCATGAAGCTGCGCCTGAGGGGCAAGGGAATTCGAGACCGGCGGACGGGCGAACGCGGCGACATGTTTGCGGTTGTGAAAGTGGTTAGCCCGAAGGTGATCGACGACAGAACGCGTGAACTGCTGGAAGAACTGAAATCCATCGAAAAATCTCAATGCCGCGAGGGACTCTGGCAATAGAGTACAGCAACAGCATCGTGACTGAATCCTTCAACTAACACCTTGTCTAAGGAAGCAAAAGCCATGTCAGACGAACAAACGCTTTATCAACGAATTGGTGGCGCAGCGGCGGTCGATGAACTTGTCGACGATTTCTACGTTCGTGTATTGGCGGACGCAGAGCTTCGCCCGTTCTTCCTGGACGCGTCAGTTGATCAGTTGAAGAGGATGCAGACGGAATTTTTTGCAGCGGCATTGGATGGGCCTGTCATCACCAGTGACATCAACCTTGCCAGAATTCATCAGGGCATGGGGATCACGCGGAAGCATCTGACGCGGTTTGTGAATCACCTGATCGCTGCGGTAGATGAACGATCACACATCAAGTCTCGCGACGCTATGGGCATCATCTACCGTATCGCGACGTACAGCGATCAGATCATAGATGATGCAAACGCGGCTGACGGGTAGCGAATTTTTCTACACGTTGGATGTGACCGTCGGGGATTCATCAGCAATCTTCGCAAATCGTATTCGGCCGATTGTTTTTGTCAGCGCAGACTGGATCGCCAGCCATTCTCCCACGTTGCCCAGGTTCACGACGCCGACAATTGTTCCGTGCGCTACGTTTCAATACGAACAGATTTTGATAAATAGCATCCGCAGTTCCCTGATACCACGACTCGCCCGTTCGAAATTGCGGCGGAACGGCGGTGATGTATTCGCCCAACTCCGAATTCAAGACCGACCAGGCATCACGCAAATGCTTTTGCAGTGAATGCGACTTGTACTGAGTCAGCCCAAGAACTCGCCGAAGCCCCGAATGCAGGCAGTTGGAAAGTTAAAATCGATTATTCGGTATTGGCCACCAAACGGTACGGCTGGCTTGGCTCGATCCTGAGTGAGAGGATTAAGTCACGATCTGACTCCTCCGGCAGGAACCACAGTGACCGTATCTGAAGCAAAGGGCATGTGGGATCTCCGCAGGAGAAAATGGTGACACCGACGCCGCCAAGCGTCTGGAGTCCGGGGGGAATTTCTAGTACCTCGCACTCCTTGTGCCGTACCTGCAGGGCTTCATCAAATACGGCCGGTGGACCGGAAGCGTCCGTGCAAGTTGGCAATGCAAAGCTTTCAGCGAACGCTCTATCCCGCCACGACTTGTCAACTCCCTGCGTCTGTGCCGTTGCTGCAATCGGGCTGCACACAAAATGACGAACACAGTTGTGACACCATCGCACACAGGCCGGACAATGCAGTTGTCAATTTTCGCGACTTGTTGGAATTGGCGGTTTGGCAAGACTTTTGCTTGCAAGAGTCTTGCATATACCACTGCTGTGCATTCACGGAAACTGAACCAATAGGCCGTTATCGACGCCACCGTCATACGCCACGCTTGAGGTTTGAATTCGGTGTCAGGCGTCGATTTCGCTTCCGCCACCCAATCCTTCTATTTCAAGAACAGGAGATTCTCATGCCCGCATTAGTGAACATCGAAGGAATCGGCGAACGCTACGCTGAGAAACTTGCACAAGCAAAGATCGGCACGACTCAGACGCTTCTAAAACGGGCTGCCACTCGCCAAGGGAGAGCGGCCATCGCTAAGGAATCGGGAATCACGACAAAGAAGCTGCTCGACTTTGTCAATCGAGCCGACCTGTTTCGCATTCGGGGAATCGGCGAAGAGTACTCTGACCTGTTGGAAGCTTCCGGTGTGGATACAGTCCCTGAACTGGCTCAGCGAAACGCGGAGCATCTCGTCGAAGCGATGGCGCGAGTCAACAAACGAAGAAATCTTGTCCGACGTATTCCTGTGGAAAAGCAGGTGCGAGGCTGGATTGAACAGGCGAAGAGTCTCGAACGCGTGATTGAGTATTAGGCTCTGCCCCCAGTACACAGACGATGGTGGTGGAGGCCATCGTACGAAAACCGTCAGTGCAGAAGTATGCGTTCTTCACCCACCAGCGGTGGCCGACCAAATGCTACTGCCGTGACACAACGGCAAGGACCGTTGAGCAAACTGGGCGCTGCTGTATGCATGCATCTGGCTTTGTTGCTTTGCCAAACGCCTTGTTTACGTTCGGCGGATGGGGGTTGTGTGCTTTCATACCTTCTTCGCGGCAAGCTCTGTCCACAGAATGCCGACGTCGCGTAGGTCTTGCAATCTCTGGAGCATTTCGGCTCGCTCGGTTTCGTCCAGTGTGGAAAGATGACTTAGCAGCGTACCGCAGGTGACGACGTGGTCGAGTCCTGTCTGCAGGTGTCGTTGCCATTCTGCTTTGCTGGCAGCGGAAACAGTTGCGAGGTCATCGCACGCCTTGATCTCGGCTAACGCCTTGACCACTTCGTCGTGCTCACTTGTCATGTGATGCTGAAATTCATGGCCCCGCGACTTTGCGACCAACGGATACAGCCACTGCTCTTCGAAGGCGATGTGCGGGCCGGCGATACGATCGAGTTCTCGCGCCGCCTCCAGCACTGCGTCGCCGTTTGACGTGAGTGCATCCTTCAGGGCTTTTAGTCCACGACTCGTACTGCTGTGGTCGGCAATAAACTCCTTTTCCAGTTGGTTCTTGTGCATTTCAACGCCCTGCTACATATGAAAATCGGACCCGTCACGAACAGAAGGGGCAAATCGCGCGCCGCGTGGAACAGCGTTTGCGTTTTCCGAATTTCAGCGAAGAACAGTGCGAAGTCGCTGTCAGTCGTGTGCGGGCGCGACGCGCTTCGTGCCGGCCGGCCGCACACTGTTTTCACTCGTTTTGGAATACACTCTTCAGGAAGCCTTCAGTATGAAACGTTCCACCAAAGCGGCGACACTCAGCTTTGTGGTCCCAGGCGCGGGGCTCTGGTATCTCGGAGAATCCTGCCAGGCGATTGTTAATCTGATTGTGGCGGCAGTGCTGAGTGCGATCGTGACCGCAACAGGCCACGAATATCTTCACTGGGGCTTGCTGGCAGTTGCTGCCGGGTCATCAGGTTACGCTCACGCCGTGGCCGGAGCGCTGCAACGGAGATCAGGCGTTAAATCTGTGCGCGGTTCCAGTGACTCATCGAAAGCAGGGTTTTAATATGTGTCGACTTTACGGATTCATGGCCAACGAAGAAACAAAAGTGGAATGCACGCTCGTTCACTCGCAAAACGCGTTGCTGATGCAGAGTGAATCAGATTATCTGGGACGTGCGCACGCAGACGGCTGGGGCCTTGCATTTTATCATGATGAATTCCCGGAACTGGAACGACGAGCCAATCCAGCATACGAAGACCTTCACTTCAGCAGCACAGCAGAACGCGTCTACGCCGAAGCGGTTGTTGCTCACGTGCGGTTGGCGACAGTGGGAACACCAAGCGAACTGAACTGCCATCCGTTTGTTTTCGGAAAATGGGCGTTCGCGCACAACGGAACTGTGTCTGCATTCACTCAGTTGAAGCAGGAACTCGAAGACGAAACAGATCCCGTGTTGCAGTCCAGTCGTGTGGGTGAAACGGACAGCGAGCAGCTTTTCTTCTGGCTGTTGTCGCGAATGCGAATCGCTGGACTCGATCTTTCCCGCTGTTCGTCTGCGGACAATGTTGCCGAAGTCGTGGCGAGCAGTTTACGGGAGCTCGCTTCACGGTGCCGAAAAGCCGGCGCGATTGAGGCGAAGTTGAACATCCTGCTTACCAATGGTCAGATGATGATTGCCACTCGTTGGAACAACGACCTGTTCACCGTTCTCCGCGAGGGCATTCACGATTGTGAGATCTGTGGTATTCCTCACGTTCATCATGACGACAGTCACGAATACCGTGCGGTGGTCATCGCCTCCGAAAAGCTGTCGGAAGAGCCGTGGGCCGAAGTGCCGAACTACAGTGTTGTCGCGATCGATAAGAGCATCATTGTGGATATGAAGGATATTTCCGAAGTCGCAGCGCGCGTTGTCGATCGCTGCCATACGCAGAGTTGATAGAGTTTGCAAAAACAACAAGGAGTCTCCTCATGCAGAGCATCCCTGTCATCTCACATCACACGCCACGACCGTCAGCAACAATGCTCGCGCGTATGGAAAGACTCGCCAGAGATGTGTTGGGCGAACATCCGGAATTTTCCGTGCCGGATGTCTTTAAAGACCACGTTCCAGTGTCGTTGAACGCTGCGCCGTCAATTCATGTGGACGACTACTCAGCGATTACTCGCTTCGAGTCAGGACAGGATATCTCATTCTATCAGTCGCGATGTCGGTTGCGAGCAGTCGATGGAGACGTAGTTATTGCATGCGGTCCACCGATCGACGGCTATGAAGCGTATTGCCAGAACCATCTCGGGCTAGGACAAGTCGATTGGTTGTATCCCGCCGTCCGGGAGAATCCCGTGCGAATAGCGGAAGCAGCATGGGAAGATCGTTCTGTCCGTCGAGAAATTATCTATCGCATGAGGCATTCTGAACTGGAATACCTGCATCCACACATGGGGACTCTTCCCGTATGGGAACTCGCAACGTTGCTGCGGAAAAGCAGCCGTCGCCCATTGCAGGTCATCGCACCATTGCCAGCACTGACACAATGGACGAACGACAAAGTTGCATTTACTCAAACTGTTACTCGACTGTTCGGTGAAGGGGCAGTGCCGGAATCTGATTCTGCCTGGAACGAATCAACACTTGTTCCCAAGCTGCGTGAGATTGCGGAACATTGTGGATTTGTAGGTATCAAACTGCCGGATTCAGCGGGAGGCGACGGAAACATTGTTATCGATGCCAGCGAAATTCGGGGGAAATCACTATCGAAGATCCTTGAGCTGGTGCATAGTCGAATGCCTCAAACACGGAATCACAATTCGCGGCTATTGATCGATGCGTGGCAGACCGATGTTCTGTGCAGTCCATCTGTACAAACGTGGATTCCGCCAGTTGCAGACGGTCCTCCCATCGTTGAAGGCATTTTCGAACAGGCGACGGTTGGCGCCAATGGACAATTCGTCGGCCATCAACCAGCACAGTTTCCGCATACACTGACGGAACAGATCGCAGAACGCAGTTGGTTGCTGGCCAGTCTGTACCAGCGTCTGGGTTACGTGGGCCGTTGCTCGCTGGATTTGATTCTCGTGGGCAAAGACACCGGTAGCTGTCACATCGAATTCATTGAATGCAACGGTCGCTGGGGCGGCACATCGCTTCCGATGACGATGTTGAACCGTGTTCTGGGTGACTACGGATGTCAGCCCTATGTGTCGCAGATCGTCAACGTGCCCGGGTTTGAACGGCTTTCATTTGCGGACCTCGCTGCCGCATTGTCACATGATCTGTACGACACCAGGACTGGCAATGGAAGCATTATTCTGTTCAATCCAGGGCGATTGAAGGCGCAATCGGGCATCGATGTCATTGACCTTGGCGGTAGCGGCGACGTGACCGCAAGAATCGCTGAATGCATCAACACAAGATCGAGGTCCGTGGATGGAAACGGCTTGCGAAGTGAGGTCGCGAAACTCGCCGAAAGTTCAGATGGCCCTTATGATAAGCGGCCCCACGTCATCTAAGGCATGGCAACGCTCTGTTCAGGTATTCCGCCACATCTTCTGGGTGATCAAGGACGACGAACAGATCAAGATCCGATTCACTGATGAAGCCGTGAGTCACCATCGACTGCCTTAACCAGTCCAGCATCGGCTGCCAGTAATCACGGCCGACAAGCACCAATGGAAAGTTTGAGAGCTTTCCAGTCTGCACCAGAGTGAGCGATTCGAACAATTCATCCATCGTGCCGAAGCCACCCGGAAAAATGACAAAACCGCACGCGTACTTCGCGAACATCATCTTCCGCACGAAGAAATAGTGGCACGAATAGCTTGCATCGACGTAGTCGTTGATCTGTTGTTCCTCGGGAAGTTGGATGTTCAGTCCGATGGAACACGCTCCGCCTTCCTGAGCACCTCGGTTGGCCGCTTCCATCACACCGCTGCCACCGCCAGTGATAATGGTGAAGCCGGACTGCCCCAACTGCCTACACGTTTCGCGGGCCAACTGATACTCCAGAGCGTCTGGTGCCGACCTTGCACTGCCGAAAATTGCGAGTGCTCGTTCCCGGCCTTCCACAGCACGAGACATCGTTTCGACGGCTTGAATCACGTCGCTTTGCAATCGCAGCACCCGCCAGGAGTCGTCTCGAAGGAATGACGGCGCCGAACGTTGTGACGTGTCCAGAAGCTCGAAGTCGGGGCTTTCTGTTCGAACTGGTGGAACTGTTGGTTCGGTCACGTGGGTGACTCCGACTTAACGATCTTATCTTTGCCGCTCTTAATCCCAATGTCGACGGCAACATCAAGCGTTCTCGGCTGCGGCGGTGCATGAACAGTCAGTACCGGACACGGTGCCATGCGGACCAATTGTTCGGCAACGCTGCCGCTAAGGAAATGGTCGATGCCCGTTCGGCCGTGAGTCCCCGCCACGATAAGATCGACCGAATGTTTCCGAGCGTATTCGACAATCTGAACGACGGGATGACCAAACACGGCGGCGAATTCGATTTCATGGTCCTTTCGATAGTCCGGAAACAGTTCGCTCCACAATTTGACAACGGCCTCTTCTTCCTGCTGCACGTGCCGCGCGACAGCGCCGTCGTTCGCTTCGATGAGCCGTGCTGCCGCGTCTGAAAGGCTCGAAGCTCGATCATCGATCACATGCACCAGATGCAGTTTTGCCTTGAAGCGACGACACAGATCCCGAGCCAATTCACGACCACGTTTGCTGAATCGAGTGAAGTCGGTCGCCATCAAAATATTACGTAGTTCGATCATGGCCTTCGATTTCCTCAAGGACGCAGCGAAGTCGCGCACGTCGGCGTGGCCGAGATTAAAATAAGGTACCAACGCACCCCGCAGCTTCCTTCACTGCGTTTCGTGCGCCGTTGAACAGTGGACGATCTCGCCTACGGATGCACGAATTCGTGCTCCGGATGTCGGACAGTCAGCACGGGGCACGGCGATTTTCGCACAACTTTCTCAGCCACACTCCCCAGCAACATGTGAGCGATCGCGCCGCGACCGTGTGTGCCCATGACGATCATGTCTGCGTTGCTCTCTTTCGCGTGCTTGATGATCTCCACAAACGGATGCCCTTCGACGACGATCTTCCTGACGGGAAACGCGTAGTTATTCCATTCTGTATGTAGTGTTTCCAAGTGCTTTTCAGCCTCTTCCTGCATCCCCTTCTTTAGATCGTTCAGGGAGACATAGCTTAGTAACGCACCTGGAGGAACCGGTTCCAGTACGTGCAACAGATCGATAGCGGCGCCAAACCGATCGGCAAATGCAACGGCATACATCAGTGCGGTTTTGCCCTGGTCACTGAAATCAGTTGGCACCAGAATTCTTTTAATCGTAATCATGGTCTTTCCTTTTGGCGTTTGAGGTGGCTGTTATTCCTCCTTCGATTCTACGCGTCAGTAAGCTACACCTGCCGAAACAAAGTGATCCTCGAGATTTCGAACAATCAGCACTGGTTATGGAACCGTTCTCGCGATCATTACGTCAATGTAACTCGTGAAAACGTGTTTCATACTGGTGAGCTCATGAGTCTCCAAGAGCAGTAGGCCAGCTTCCTTCATTTATGCGTATCGCGGGATTAGGAAACGCAAAGCCCGTTCCAATCTGTGAACTTCGTTCGTTCGACGTCGAAGAATGTCACGGATGTGCGGAACCGGAGCACTGGGCAGCCTGAGCGTGCGGATGTGCTCAGGTTGATTGATCAGAAAGGGACTCAGCGGGCATTCTTCTTTCTGCGGGAAGGTGAATATCGCTTTGCGATGTTCACGTTTCGATCGACTGCGCCATCCCTGCGAATCGTGATGATCGGCACGTCGGTTGCTTGAATAACGGACAGACCGGCGCGACAGCATTTGAAGTGGGCGACGATGCTTTCAAACGGAATTACCTCGCCTGTCTTACATGCCTGTAAAATTTCAGGACTGCCTGGCCAGACATTTGAACACGCAGCAACGTAATGCTGATAGCACGGCTGACGCTTCCTTTTGCAACGACCAATCATCGGAGTTCTCTCATGACATCAAAGACAACCGTTCGCACAATCGATTCCGTTGAAATCCAAAAGCTGTTTGACGCCGGCTACGAGATCGATCTCATCGACGTGCGCACCCCCGCTGAGTTCCGGGAAGTCCACGCAGTGGGCGCCAAGAATATTCCGCTCGACGAAATCGATGTTGAACAGTTGATCGCTGGTCGCAAAGATGAAGCCGAGCCACTGTATTTTATCTGTCGTTCCGACAGTCGCGGCAAAAAAACATGCGAAGCTTTTCATTCAGCAGGTTGCACGAACGTGATCAACGTAGCAGGTGGCACAATTGCGTGGGACGATCTTGGCCTGCCAGTCGTTCGCGGCAAGAAGACGATTTCACTGGAACGGCAGGTTCGCATCGCCGCTGGTTTGCTGGTTGTGATTGGCGTTGCCCTCGGCTGGGGCGTTCATCCCGGATTTAGCGGAATCGCAGCGTTCGTCGGAGCCGGTCTGGCGTTCGCCGGAATCACCGACAGCTGCGGCATGGCGATGATTCTGGCAAAGATGCCGTGGAATCAGGTGACGGATGACGGGACCGGTGTTTCCTGTTCAACGTAGGTCGGACCGAGCGAAACGCTGTTCCGGCAATGCGGTCGTGCTACGGGAGTGTCACCATCAAAACGCTGCCAATCGCGATTAGAATCCCGAATAGGATCACTATTCGCAGCAGCAGTCGGCGATGCCCCAGCATGGCAACGATGCCAGCCTGGAAGACCAGGTTCGCCATCGCGGCCGCGACAATGATCCGCCAGCCGATCTGCGGGGTCAATCGATTCGCCGAAACCAGACGCGACGTGGACAGTGTAATCGCATCCATGTCGGTTAAGCCGGATAGCACTGCGACGACGAACAACCCGCTTTGTTGAAGATGCTCTCGGGTCGCGGCGACCCCGAACAGAACCAAAGCATATAGAAGCCCAAACAACAAAGCGGACTTCAGCTCAGTAGGATTGCCTTGTTCGGGCATGTTCTCTGTCGTGTCACGAGTATAGAACTAGGCAGAGACGCAAAGAAAAATCGCTGCAATCACCATAGTCATCATTGGAACGATGGCCCGCATCCGGAATTCACGAGGCACCACTGCCATTTCCACAACGACGCGCAACATACTGACCGCGGTGGGGATCATGATGACCGTTGCTGCGGGTCGGGCCGGGGCGGCAACACTTCGAAAACGCTTAGCGAAGCTGATGTTCGTTGCGGTACTGGAAATTGTTCCGCCAGAATCACTCCCCATGCTCGGCGACGGCTACCGAGTCGCAGCGGCCATCGTGGAATAGGATCGAGCGACGTGCTTATCGTCCCAACCGGGGCCTTGTTTCGAGAAGCCGAAAACTGGGATTCTTCATTGTCCGAGGCAGCAAAGCACGACTCACCCCAATCAAACTCGGCCACCGTAACGATGACGCAGCGGAAGTTCTCGAAGGGCTCAACGCAGGAAACCGCGTGATTCTGTATCCGGGGGACCGGTTAGCCGAGGGGGTAGCACCGAAACAGCGAGGGAAATGAGCTTTGGTGGAGTCAGTTTTACCTGAGCACACCTCGTAAGGCAGAACGAACCATTCTTTGATGTGTGCCTGAACATGATTCGAACCGCTCGGAAAAGATACTGCCCCGAATTGCACTGTCGTGCCATTCGGGCCTGTTCTGTATTTGGTTCCTAACACCTTCTTGTTCTCGATTTGTATCGAAGTCCGGAAGTTAAGGTAGTATATTCGAGAACTCGACCATCAACGCGAGCTGGACGTAACAGCGCCGATAATTCTATTCCTTCCAGTCTACAGAGCAGCCAGATGATCACGCGTCGCCAATTCGCATTGAGCAGCTCGGCATTGCTAGCCGCCTTTCCATTCATCGGACATCCGCTGGCTGCTGCGGAACTGCAGAGTCTTGCGCAGAAGCGGCTGATTCGACTGGGGCTCAACGCTCTGGCGCGGGCGCCGGACATGAGCTACTTTGCTGATGGGCATCGCGGTGCGGCGATGATATCGGCTCATCTGATGTGTGTGGACAATGAGCTGGACGATTTGGCTGCAGCTCGAATCGAGGAATTGTTCGATCTGAACTGGGCTGCCACAAAGCTATGTGAGCCTTTTCCGGAGGCCGATCCCGTGGACGATGCGACCAGACAGATCGGTTTGGCGCTGGCGGAAAGCAAGGGTGTGCTGCGAGAAGTTGGGCATGATGCCATCTTTGCCATGCATGCCATGAAGGGGTTTCGCATGATGCCGGAAACCGCGACTGCCGAGCGAGTCGCAGGCGTGTGCCGGTTAATTCGTGCTATCAAGCCGTGGCGAGACATCGCCCCGAACGAAGACGTCGATCCGCCTCCGTTCATAGACTCGCAGGCGGCGTCACGCTTTATTCTGAAGGAGGCCAGTGCCGCGATCGACCGCTTTCAGGGCTTCGGACAGGGGTTCGCGGGGCATATGCTGACGTTTGGTCAGTCGCTGGTCGAAATGGCGGCGATTGGTGATGTTGAGTGGGCCGAAAGCTGTCGCACGGCATTCCGAAAATATATCACGGTGACTCGGCAGGGACCAAAGCCCGACGATCGCAAAATCAAAGACCACGCCGTCAGTTCATTGCGACCGAACGACACCGAATACTGGAAAAAACGCGGCAACAAAACGCTCGGCATTGGGCACGTGTTCAAGTACCCATACGCCTATTACGACCTGTTGTCCCGCGCCAACGATCCGGAACTTGAAAAGGAATTCGACGCCAAAGCCTGGCAGATTTTTTGATCCGAGTTACCAACTCGGATATTGCTAAGGAATGCTCTGATGGCGTTCAGACGCCCCGACTCCAACGGCTCTGACAAATAACGGAGGACCAATCTGAAAGTTGCGTGAGTTGTAAGTCGGCTTCGCCGAAGTGATCAGCCTTGAAATTCAAGCCCGGTCATCGTGCCGGTACCGGTACCAAACGTGTCCGTTTCGATTCCGAGTCGTTGCAGCATGGATACGAATAGATTCGGTAACGGGTAGTTGTTGTCGCTGTCGAAGGCCAGGTGCTGACCATGGCGGAAACCGCCGCCAGCAAGCAGCATTGGCATGTTTTTGGTATCGTGGCTGCTGGCGTTGCCGAGGTTCGATCCGAAAAGCACCATCGTTGAATCGAGCAAGTTTCCCTCTGCATCCGCAGTCTCCTGCAGTTTTCCAAGAAACCCCTGAAACTCCTGGATCAGAGCGGATTCGACAATCGTAAGTTGAGCAATCTTTTCAGGATCTTTGCCGTGATGAGAGAGGTTGTGATAATCGCTGTCGACGCCCTGAATCACAGGAACAGCATTCATGCCCGCAATATTGTATGTCACAAACCGCGTTGAGTCGTTTTCCAGGGCAAGGTGCATGACGTCGTACATGAGTCGCATTCGCTCGACGATCTTCCTGCCATCCGTTTCATCGACCGGAGGTTTCACATCGACCTGCGGTTTCGGTTTCTGTTCCCACGCTTCAGCTTTGGCAAGGCGGCGTTCGGCTTCGCGGACTGCTTCGAAATACTGATCCACCTTTTCGCGGTCGCGGCCGGTCAAGTTACGTTCGAGGCGTTTTGTTTTTTCCATCACTACATCCAAAACACTTTGGCCATCCTGAAGTCGCTGTATCTGCTGAGCCTGTTCAGCGGGTTTCCCAGCCAAAAACAGCTTTCGAAAAACGAACGAAGGCCGTGTTTCCGTGGGGATCTCAACGCCGCTGCGAGACCACGAAAGTCCCGGTCCTGAACAGCTCAAGGACAACGAAGCGAAACGCGTTTCACTGCCAAATTTTGCGGCAGCCAACTGGTCCAGCGAAATTGTGTTGCGAAATCCTGCGCTGTTGGGATGCGGCGCACAGGTTAGGTAAGACTTGTAAGAAGCATGCCCTCCGCCGACTTCAGGATGCGACACTCCGGAGATCACGGTGAATTGGTCCCGAAAATCTTCGAGCAGTTTCAAATAGGTTGGCAATTCATAATCGCGACCCGCCTGTTCTGGAATCATGTTGGGAGCGTGCAGGCCGAGGCCGATGTTGACCGCGACGATGCGTTGTGCCGGCGAAGACTTTGTCGCGGCTGATACAGTGGATTCAAGGAACGGCAGCGCTAAGGCCACGCCAGTTCCGCGAAGGATTGTTCTACGATCAAATTGAGTCATGGTATTTCGCTGCCTTAATTTTCGGGCTACGGTTTTTGAAATGCGGGGCTTTGAACGATGGCATGCACAAGCGAACGCAAACCATAGTTCTGCTCTGCAGTTTGGCGCACAATGTCTTCGATCGCGGGCCGATCCGAAAATCCTGTCTTGCGCCCGAGCGAGTAAGTCATCAGTTTGCCAGCGAGCGTGCGGGTGATCTGGTCGGGATTGTTGGCGAGTATTTTTCTGAAGTCGCGAACGTTCCTGATGGATTGTCCATCCGGCATTTCGCCGGTCGCATCAACCGGTGGTCCAATGCGATACCTGACCCATGCATAGGTAAACGGAGCCTGCCTTAGCCCGGAGTGTTTGCCGTCTTCGGCCATGGTTCTGTATTCCTCGCGAAACCCGCCAATCGGGTCGAAGCATTCCAGAGCAAATCCGGGCGGGTCGATCTTCCGATGGCATGCAGCGCATGATTCGACGTTCCGATGCTTTGCCAGCTGTTCCCGAATTGTTGTGGCGCCGCGGATGTCAGGTTCAATCGACCCGACATTGTCGGGCGGCGGCGATGTGGGTCGCCCCAGAATGTTTTCCAGAATCCACGCGCCTCGAAGAACCGGAGATGTATAGGTGCCGTTGGCTGTCACTTTCAGAACGCTTGCGTGTGTCAACAATCCGCCACGTTGGCTGTCAGGCGGAAGGATCACCTTGCGAAACGTCTGGCCTTCCACGTTGTCGATGTCGTAGTGCCTGGCAAGCCGACCGTTCAGGAAGCTAAAGCTGGAATCCACAAAGTTCACCAGACTGAGGTTCTGTTTGAGAATCTCATCGAAGAACAGCTCGGTCTCCTGCACCATCGAAATCCGCAACAGCTCGTCGAATTCCGGATACAGATTCGCATCCGGCTCTGTAAAGTTGATGTCCTGCAAGTCGAGCCACTGGCCCGTAAAGTTTTTCGTGAAGGCCGATGCTCGCGGTGAATTCAGCATGCGTTCCACTTGTTGGCCAAGCACCTGAGGCTCCGTTAGCGAACCCTTGTTTGCCAGCGAACTCAATTCCTCATCAGGCATGCTGCTCCACAGGAAATAAGATAGCCGGGCTGCCAGAGCGTGCTGGCTGATCTGCGCTGTTCCTGGTTCATGCAGGAACAAAAAATCAGGCGAACAAAGTACCGCCTTCAGGCTGACTCGCAGAGCAGACTCAAACGAGCGGCCATTCGTGGCGGCTGACGTGAACAGTCTCAGATACGCATCCGCTTCCGTCGAATCGACTGGCCGTCGAAATGCGAGCGGCAACAACCGTTGGAGTATCTTCTTCGCGTCGTCCCGGCCAGCCGTTTCCGGTTCAACGTTGCCCAACAGGAAAGTCCGTCCCGGCGGTGGCCAGGCGTCGATGGGGCCCTCGATGACGATGTCGCCGATTTCGATGCCCGGCTCCGGCCACGTATCAGCGTCTTTTCGCGTGTCCCGTGTGCCGTAGCATTTTGGCAGATACGTTCCGCCATCTTCGACAAGACGATCAGTGAATTCTATTGTCGTCCATTCGGTGGGTGGCACATCGAAATAGCCAACCAGATGTTGTTCACGACGATTGACAATTGTATCGCCACCGTAGATTCGCAACGTTACCGGTTTGTCGGATTGTATCGCTCTCACTTTCAAAGTGCCGCGATACGTTCCCGCGGGAGCTCGCAACCGCGCGAAGTTCACCAGGTTGGTTGGGCAATAACCGGACTGAAAAATCACAAGGCCGGCATCGGTCTTGCGAAACATCTTTCCGAATTGCTTATCTTCAGGATTGCCCTGCCAGTCAACTTGCTCCAATAAGTTGGTCTCATGCCGAATGTGTTTCGGCTTCCCGCCGTTGCCGAAGACAGCGTCCAGAACCTGATCGGCCGCTTCAAGGTAAGCGGTCATCGCCTCAGCCGACACCGCAAGTCCTTCTCCAACCGTATCGAAGCCATCTGTCGACGAATCTTCCGGCAGTCCATTAACAGTAACACTCGTTTGAAACAGATCGCGGACCGTGTTTTGGTATTCGTGTCGATTCAGCCGTCGCAGGACAACATCGTTTCGTTTCGATTCCGCCTTCACTATTGAGTCCGTCAGCGTCTTCAAAAAGGCAGCTGTCTGCCCTGCATTGGGTCGCTCTTCATCAGGCGGCGGCATTTCTCCCGCGACGATCCGATCGTGAACCAGCACCCATCGTCGAGCTGTTTCTTCGTTGGAAAGATCGAAGTCCAGCTTGTCAAGGTTTAGGCCGCCATCGGGCTTCTTGCCGCTGTGGCAACTGACGCAGTGCGAATCGATCAACGCGAAAATCTCGCTCGGAACCTCGCAACGCGCCGCACCGCTGCCGAGCAACTGCCCTGCGAGAATGGCAACAAGGAATGTTCGATTATTCAATGACGACCTTTGTTCAATGACAAGCTTGTACGTTTGAGGACATTCCAAAAGTGCGTGGGCATGATCTACAGGTCGTAAGCCACGCCTCATGTTGAGGTCCATGTTACACCACCGAGCAGTTGACTCAAATCCAAATTCACCGGGAAATATGTGGTAACCAAACAACGGGTGCATCATCAATGCTCCAAAATGATGGAAACTCCCAACGCAGAATGAAGTTCCGTAGAATTAGTGGGCGCGGGTTAAGGATATTTGAGACAGGTCTTCTGTCCCGGAAAAATGTTGTGTGAGGATTTGCCTTTGTCGGAGCCGGTCGTCGTTC
>ERZ887849.1656-NODE-1656-length-20094-cov-7.127302_pt1 | contig 20094 bp, 23 predicted proteins | sample MGYA00521267_ERZ887849 | MGnify/ENA primary metagenome ERZ887849 (study PRJEB32303, sample SAMEA104408601) | aquatic metagenome | biome: Brackish water; feature: Pelagic; material: water | place: Baltic Sea | collected 2014-06-06T16:11:00 | depth 2,863 m ... | reverse complement strand
CGATTTTGACACGATGTATCTCACGACCGCCGGCGGTGATGGAGAAGAGTCCCTCGACGGTGCGATCTTCACTCTTCAAGTTCCCAGTGTAAAAGGCCGCCCCGAATTCCGGTCGCGACTTACCGGCTAAAATCCCAACAGCCGCGCACTCCGGGTCTCTGTGCCTCCGTGGCCAATTTGTATTCTTCATGAAATTCGCTGTCATCAACGATCTCCACGCTCACTTTGATCCCGGCTCGAAGGCCACGGGGTATCTGGAGGCGAATAGACGCGCCGAATGGATGTTGGGCCAGTTTGAGAAGGGTGGGTCCATGACTGATGTGGATTTTGTGATTTTGGCCGGAGATATGATCCACGGAGAAAATCTCCCCACGATTACGACTGAAATGAAAGCGTTTAAGGAACGTTTAGATCGGCTTGTCTTGCCCTATTACCCAGTTTGCGGCAATCACGAGATTCAGCAAGCGGAAGGAAATGCGGATTACGAACAGCCGTATCGCGATGCTTTTGGAGATGACCGCTTTGATTATGTCATCCCAGCCGGTCCGGTCGAAATCGTCGTGCTCAACAATGCCGGAACCTTTCACGTGACCAAGGAGCGCCGCGAGGAACGCTACCTCGCGCTAAAGCGCCTGCTCGCGACGCGACCCAAAGTGCCGAAGATCCTCGTTTGCCACATCCCACTGGTGTGTGTCCGGGACCATGATGTTTTAGAGGAGAGTTTTGGTTTTATCTCTTACCGATGCCTTGACCGCGAACTACTTGATTTGGTCGAAGCACCTGGCTCCCCGGTTAAGCTCGTGATCTCCGGTCACCTCCACCTTACCGGAATGACTGAAAGAAAAGGGATCAAGCATCTCTCCACGGCCGGCACGGCCTCCTTCCCGCATGATTATGCTCTGCTTGAGATTACGAACGACGACATCCAGATCGAAGTCTGCAACCTCCCGGAATATCTGCACGAACCCGCTTCCAATATCCATGGCCCACCACGTTATCCAGAGGGTTATACTGATGAGGCTCATTTCTCTCATCAGACCTACTTGTGCGGTGCGGCAGCCGAACGCAGTTTCAAGATTCCATTGAAGTAGAGGCCCGCCGTCTTCCCGAAAAGCTGGACTAGGGCGCCGCAATCAGGCCGGTTTTCTTCACCACAGATTCAATCGGGATAAAGGCATTGGAGCGGGGCTCGATATCCTGTATTCATCTGTGCAATCTGTGGTTAAAAAACTCCGTGGTTCGATTCTTCTAAGCTAAGAGCTTAGGCCTAAAAACTGGTAGCTACGAGCTCCACAGTAGAATTAGAGATCGCGGTGGATTTGACCTCAGGCATGTTAAAAAATATGAACGCTTCTGATTTGGTTTTGTCAGGAGTTCGGACTACCCCAATCATCAGCTTGTCGAAAAACTCAATTGCAGCGCGGATGCCTCTGAGAGATCATTCTTCCGAAATGATTGATGTCATGGTGCTGGATGGAGAGAGCGGGTTAGCCCTCAAAGTGGTGCGTTCCCTTGCCCTAAGTCCTCGTTGGCGGATTCACGTCATCGCTCTTGCGTCGGAGACCCGATGGCACCCGATTGCCTGCAGTGTGCACCTGGCCTCATTTCATATCCTGGCGCCGGATTTATCCGAAGACGGATTTGTTTGGGAGCTCATGCGAATCGTGCGCCAGACCCGGGCGGCGTTGGTGGTTCCCATCTTGGAATCAACCAGTTTAGTCCTGATCCGAAACCGTGCTAAACTGGAGACTCTCACCCGTCTTGCTTTATTGCCGGAGGAGACCGATTTCAGGGCGGCGATCGACAAATATTCACTCGCCCGGGTCATGACCGCTGGGGCAATTCCCCATCCCCCCACGCACGCATGGAATGCGGATGGGTATGACCTGAAATTTCCCCAATTGATCAAGCCCCGAAGATCCTCCGGTGGTCAGGGTATAGTTAAAGTTACCTCCCGGGAGGAACTCGCAGCCACGCGGGCCATCAGGTCGCCGGAAAGTTATTTTTTTCAGGACTACATTGAGGGAGATGATTATGGCTGTTCTGTTTTGGCGGAAAAGGGCCGCTTGCTGGCTTGGACGGTGCAGCGCGGCGTGGGACGGATGTCAGCGTATGCTCCCTCGTTGCAATTGCAGATGCAGAATTGTGAGCCAGTCCTCGCCGTCACCCGCAGGCTCATGGCGGAGTTGCGTTGGTCGGGAGTGGCCAATGTGGATTTTCGGTTGGACCGCCGCACGGGACAACCGCTGGTGCTGGAGGTTAACGGTCGCTATTGGGCTACGCTTTTTGCCTCCACCATTGCGGAAGTAAATTTTCCCGATCTTGCCTGTCGCTCGGCACTAGGTGAGTTGATACCTGGGATTATTCCTCAGACCCGAAAGTTCTCCGCTCTTAAGCCCTTTGTTTGGGATTTGCTCAGATTTCGTCGGAAGGCCTTCCGGCCCCAGATCACGGACCTGCCATTCATCCTGCGCGATCCGCTGCCGGAGCTGGCGAAGCTCTGGCAGCGGCTATGGCGCGTCTAGCTGGATTAAACACATACCTGTGTCCGTGGTCCAAGATCTGGGGTAGGATTCGCGGTTGGTGATAAAGGTCTGTTAAATGGGGATGGATTGAACTTAGTTTTTTGTATGCTTATCGCGGTTCTCTCCGACACTCATGGCCGCTATCCCACGAAGCTGCCGGAATTCTTGAAAGAAGCAGATGAGATTTGGCACTTAGGGGATGTGTGTGATCCGGAGGTGCTGGTTGAGTTTGAGCTGATCGGCCCGCCGGTGCGGGTAGTATTGGGAAATTGTGATGCGGAAATATCTTGGCCCCTTGATCTGACCCTGCGGCGCGAAGGGGTGGAATTTTTCCTGACGCATATTCCCCCGTGTCGTGTGCCGGCTGATGTGCAGGTGGTGTTGCATGGGCACACACACTTGCCGCGCGATGAAACGATTAACGGGGTGCGCTGGCTCAATCCGGGTTGTATTAGTGACCCGCGTAATATGGGCACGAGTTTTGCTTGGCTGGAAGTTGAGGAGGGAAGATTGACGCGTTGGGATTTGGTGCGACTTTCATAAGAACCATGGCCGAATCGAGCAGATCATCGCTTCCCAACTTGCTGAGTGCGGTGCGTATTTTGCTGATGCCCACGGCGTTGGTCGTGGCGATGGCAGGGTCGAAACTGTGGTTTGCCGTGTTGCTGGCGTTGGCCTTGGCCACGGATGCGCTGGATGGTTATCTGGCGCGGAAGCTAAATGCGGAGAGTGAATTTGGGCGCAAATTGGATAGTGCGGCTGACTACCTAACTTTGTTGACCGGGTTGGCAGGAATCGCGGTGCTTTGGCCGGAGATCATGCGGCGCGAACTGCCGTGGGTCGCTTCGGGGCTGCTGATGTTTTTCGCGGTGATTGTTTACGGGCTATTAAGTTTGGGTCGCGCGCCTTGCTATCACACTTGGATCACAAAAATCTCGGCGTTGGCGTGTGGTTTTTCTTTGATTCCGCTGTTGATGGGCTACTCGGCGGCTCCTTTGCACTGGGCCCTGGTGTTGCAAATCCTCGGTGGCTTGGAGGAGCTGTTTATTATCTATCTGGTGCCGTGGCACAAGGGGGAGCTACGCACGGTTTGGCACGCGTTGAAATTGCGGCGTCAACGAGCGGCAGCTGGAAACGAGAATGCGGACTGAGATGCCAAATACGGGAGCACAACAGGAGTTTTTCGGTTTGATGGAGGCGCCCGTGAGTGGGGAGGTGGCGCCATCGAACCAGCAGCTCGATGCTCCGGTTTCAAACGAGGTCGTTTACCAACATAGCCTGCGGGCGAAGCACTATCGATTGACTCTGCAGCGTGATGGCACGGCGGTGGCAACCATTCCTAAACGTGGCTCGCAGCGGGGTGCGCAGCAGTTTGTGGAACAGCATCGTGAGTGGCTGGAGCGAGAGCGCTTGCGGCAGGCGCGACGACCTCGGGCCGCCGAGGTGTGGGTGATCGGCACGCATGTGCTCTGGCGGGGAGAGATGCGGGAGATCCGCCGTGCGACTTTAGTTGGCGCGCGATTTTCAGGTGGTGATCGACCGCAGGTTTGCTTGGCCGCCGATACATTTCGCGTGCCCAGTTTCGATGGCGATATCCGGCCGACACTTGAAGCGCATTTCGCTCGACGGGGGAAGATCGAGCTGCCCGCCCGCACTTGGGAATTGGCGGCGATTTGCGGAGTCGATGTCAAGATGGTCTCGGTGCGCAATCAGCGTTCACGCTGGGGATCATGTTCGGAGAGCGGCACGATTTCTCTGAATTGGCGCTTGGTGCAGACTCCGGATTTTGTGCGCGACTACATCATTTATCATGAACTGATGCATCTGCGGGAGATGAATCACTCCGCTCGTTTTTGGGCTCGGGTGGAAGAGGTTTGCCCGGGGTGGAAGACCGCCGAAAAGTGGCTGAAGCAGAACGGTAGTTTGCTCGGTTTGTGATCGAGCAAACTGCAAATTCAGCGGATTTCGAGTAGCTCGACCTCAAACACGAGCGTGGCGCGCGGCGGGATACGGGGCGCACGACCATTAACCCCATAGCCGAGCCAATGCGGGACGATAAGGGTGCGTTTATCACCTTTACGCATGTTCATGAAAGCTTCATCCCAACCGAGAATCACATCGCCAACGCCTACCCGAAAACTGAGAGGCTCATTACGTATGTAGGAACTATCAAACACAGTGCCGTCAAGCAGGCTGCCTTCATAATGAACGACAACTTCATCTCCGATCACAGGCAAGGGGCCTTCACCGGCGCGACGGGGAACCCAGGTTAGGCCGGAGGGTTGTTTGTGTGACCCGGTATATTTTTGCGCGATGATCAACGCATCCTCGGTGCTCACGGTGGGAATGCCTTTGTTTTCTAGGGCGAGCCGCATGGTGCTATTGATCGGTCGTCCGGGGTCTTCACGGGCGAATATCCCGGAGCGAACGACGATGCCCAGCGTGAGGAGACCGCAGCCGATGAGTATGAGTATGATTAAGGTGCGCACGGGAAAGAATGGACGATTAGATTAAGTTTCAGGGATAATGAGCTTCATCCCGACTAGGAGTTTACGCCCATTGCCAAGTTGGTTGTTGTTGGCCGCGTAGATTTTTCGCCAGTCATCATCTGTTCCGTATTAGAGTTGAGAAATGCTTTCAAGGGTATCGCCTGCGGCCACGACATAGTATCGGGTATCCGAAGAATTCGCACCTGCTTGGCGTAAACGTTCCGGGCTTGTGCGCAATACTGCGGTGGGCGTCTGTTGATTGCTGCTCTGATCCATGCGGAGGCTAGCATCAAGCTCTTTGGTTCCTTTTGCACTGGATTGGCGTGCGGAGGTCAGCGAAGAGGTCTCGGATGATTTGAGATTGATAGGAATCGGATTGTTGCTTGGCGCGGCGGCGAGCATCGGTTTGCGCGAGCAATTCGCTATTTAATTTGGAGAGTGCGGACGCCACCTCTTCGTTCTGCTGAGAGAGGGTCTGGACCTGTTGTGCGAGCCCGGCATTGATGCTGCGCACGCGACGAACTTCATCGCGAAGTTGAGCATTCTCCCTCTGCAGTTCGGCGTAGGATTCAAGGGTTTGATCGACCTTACCTTCAGAAATAGCGAGTTGGGTTTTAAGTTGGGTGATTTGTTCGACAGCCTCGAAGTTGTTCATGCGGCCACTAGAATTGCGGATTTGTGATCCCTCGGTCTCGAGACGAGTGAGGTTGTTGCGGAGGTCGTTGAGTTCACGGTTAGCTTCCTGGAGTTGCCGCGCGAGCTGGCTGTCATTACCTTGGCCGGTTTGCCGAGTTTCGAGGGCCTCTCGCAAGGCCTGGCCTTCCTTGTGGGCGAGAAGGAGTTCCTGTTTTAGGACCTTTTTCTCCATACGCAGATCGGTATTTTCTTCAACCAAGCCGGAGTCGGTGCTGGCAGGAGGATTGTAGGGGCCAAAATGGACATAGCCACATCCGAAACTTAGAATAACGAGCACTGCACCCACGATGCATGAACAAAGAGAAGACAAACGCATAGAGCCACTAGAGTGGATATTATCCACGGTTGGCAACCTTGCTATCAAGCCAATGAGAATACGGGTATTTTTAGGCGCTTAACTGTGCTCTCCGAGATATTTACGTTAAGGTATTGTAATGGTCATACCAATGCGTAGAGCGCGTTCGTTCGGCAGCTTTGAGCGGTTAGCTTCGTAGATTTCCGCCCAGCGTCTACTGGTTCCGTAATACTTTGCTGAGATGCCAGAAAGAGTGTCGCCGGAGACCACGGTATGGGTGCGCGGTTCGGAGGTCGCTGTTGGGCGAGTCGGTTGTGGTGCAGTCGGGCGTCGCAGAGCGGCGGCGGTGGCGGAACCTGGTCGGGTCGGCGCACTGCGGAGTGCGAGCAGGCGATTGCGCAGAGAATCGCTGTTGTTACGCGCGGTGTCGAGTTCGCTTTGAGTTTGGCGAAGTTGCGTTTGTAGGGCGATCAGCTCGCTATCGTCGATGACAGCGACCTCTTCGGGTTCCTCGGCCGCAGGATCTGAAGCGAGTTGTTCTTCGAGAGTGCTGATTTGCGCGTTGAGGGCAGCGGTGTCGGCTTTCAACGATTCATTTTCTTCCTGAAGTTGCGCATAGTTGCTGAGCGCTTCGGAAACTTCGGTTTCAAGAGATTTAGTCTCGTCAGAGTTGTCAGCTGCGGTGGTAGCAGCGAGTTCGGTGATCCGGGTTTCGGATTGCGCCAGTTCTCCACGCTTCTCAGCAAGCTCAGACGAGAGTGAAGCGACTCTTTGATCTGCGGCTTCTCGGGCTGCTTGCTCTTCTTCTAGTGAACTGCTGATTGTTCCAATCTGTGCGGTGAGAGTGGCATTTGCGGCGGTTTGATCTTCGTGAAAGGAATCGGTCGACTGTGCATTGGCAAGCGCAGCTTGTGCTTCGCTGAGCTCGGCTTGCAGAGATAAAATCTTGTTTTCTGCTGAAATCCTTGCGGCGGTGACAGTTTCTAGTCGCGACGCCATTTCCTGATCGGGGGTATTTGCTACGTTGTCTAGTCGTGTATTCAGATTGATATTTTCATCCTTGAGTCGGGAGAGTTGGGCCCGAGCGGACCCAAGTTCTGTCACCGAAACATCAAGCTGTTGAGTGATTTCCGCATGCGCTGCTGATTGTTTTGTAAGCTGATTGCGTATGTCCTCTAATTCCTGGGTTAACGTATTCAGGCGAGCAGTAGCTCCGTCGTCTGATTGTGATTCGGCACTTTTGAGTTGGGCAATTTGTTGACGCTCGCTGACGTTTGCGCTGCGCGCATTGGCCAAATCATCGCGAAGTTCCTGCATGGTTGATGCAAGACTACTCAGCTGAGAGTCGGCTTCTTTACCTGTCGCCAGTGATTGTGAGAGTTCAGTGTTGAGTGCGGCGATTTCCTCCTGCAGCTGAGTGATTTGCGCGGCAGATTGAGGATTAGGTTGAGCAGAGGTGTCTTGAGCGATCGCGAGATTTTCTTCCAAGGCCTGAATATTGTCCTGAGCAAGGACGAGTTGACGCTGTTGGACGAGCGTGGCGGCGTTGAGCTCAGCGATCTGTTGCTTTTGATCGCTGAGGAGGTCGCGTTGCTGGGCTATATCGGATTGTGATTGGGTCGCGTTGGTCTGCGCGATGGAAAGCTCCTGCCTGGCGGATTCGAGACTGATTGTGAGTGCCGTTAGGCGATCCTTGATCTGAGAGTGAGCCGTTCTCTCGATGCCGAGTTCGTTGCGCATTGCGTTGAGCTCGCTGGTAAGCGAAGCAATGCGTTGGGTGGCTGCAGGGTCGGGTTGGCCAGCAGCTAGCTGGGCCGTTTCTAGCTGATTCCTGAGTGAGCTCAGAGTGTTCTCAGCACGGGTGATTTGTTGCTGTTGCGAAGCATTTTTTTGCTGGAGGGTGGCGAGTTGTGATTGGGCTTCGGTAGCGGCTCCTCGAGCTTGTTTCAAGTTGGACTGCGCACTGGTGAGTTCAGCTTTCAGGCTCAGCTGATCTTCGTTGGCTTCGCTGAGTTGCCGACGGGTATCATCCAGTGTTTTCTTGAGATCAGCGATTTCCTTCCCGCGCTCGGAAGCGACATCATCAAGTCGCTGGTTGTGTGAACTGAGGGTCGCGGTCTGTTTCTGAAGTTGATCGATTTCGCTTTGAAGCGCGCTGGTTTCTGTATCGAGTTGGGCGCGACTACGGGTCTCGAGTTGCCCTACTTTGATTCGCAGGGCGACTAGCTCATCAGCCCCTGCAGAGAGGGCGTTGTGGGTGGTTGAGAGTTCCTGAGCTATACTATCGTGGAGGAAGGTGGCGGCGGTGTGGGCAGCTTGCTCTGCTTTGAGACGTTTGGTGAGTGTGCCGATCTCTTCCTTGAGCGATTTGATCTTGGCGGTATCGGAATCAGATTGGGCGGAGGCACTTAACGCATTCTGCAGTCTGCTTTGCAGGCTTAGATTGGTGCTTTTTGCGTCATCGAGTAGCTTTTGCAGATTGGCTTGTTCTTGATTGATCGCGGAAAGGCTTTTGCGAGCTACAAGTAGTTCGCCACGGGTGTTGTTGAGAGCTTGAGCGGAGGCGAGCTGTTGTTGATCGGCATTCTTTAGTGAAGCGACTTGAGCCTCAAGAATTTGATGGTCTCGAGCGAGGGTGGCAAGGCGGTCTTGTGCTGCGGTCAGGTCGCGTTGCGCAGCATCGCGTTCGCGACCACGTTGAGATGCGACGTCTTCCAGCTTCTGGTTCTCGGTTCCGAGATCAATGGAGGCCGACTTGAGCTGATTAATTTCACTTTGGAGAATGGAAGCCGCGTTGGCGCTGTGAGAGTTTTGCGCGTTGGCGTTTTGCAGTGTCGCGACTTTCACGCGAAGGGACGATAGTTCTCTGGCGTTGGCACTTAGTTCGGTCTCGGCTCTCTTTTGAGTATTCGTGGCTTCCGTGAGACGGCCCTTCAGGTCCTCGGCTTCTTTCCATGCAAGGGCCAGTTCGGAGCTGAGTTGTTTCTGGCCTGACTCGGGATTGGCGGTGGTGGATGGCGCGGAAGTGGCGGCTGCTTTTTTGGTAGCTGCCAAATACGTGGTGCGATGAACAACGAGCCGACGACGACCTTCGGCGAGTTGAGCCGGCGTCATTTGTTCAAGGAGAGTTTTTAGGGCTTTGCCGGTGGTGCCATTGGCGGAGGCAAGCGAAAGCCAAAGATAGGCTTCGGGCAGGTCGGGAGAGACTTCGCGTCCTGTGGCGTAACTGAGTCCGAGATTGTATTGGGCAATCGAGTTTCCTTTTTCCGCCTTGTCGCGGAGAGAGGTGATTTCGGCGGGTTGGGCGAGGGCACTCAGGCCCGAAATAAGTCCTGCGAAAAAGGCGATAATCAGCGCGGGACGACGAAGGGGTGTATTCGGCATGAGAGTATCGTGGAGAGAATCCGACTGAGACTCAACCTGAACTATGGGGCCTGGGGCTGTTCTTGGGAGGATGTGCGACAGTGAGTGGCTCCGAGAGTCAATGGCTGCCAGTAGATCAACAAGGCCGATTAGTCGGCACCGGCTTTGAGGCAGTCGATCTGATGGTAGTGTGCAACGACATCGATGGGATTATTAAAGCGATGGTGCTCACGCCGGGATTAATTAGCTTGGCGATTGTCATCGATCCGGTGGTAAATGATACGCGATTTCAGCTTCCTGAAGAGGCATTTAATCGGGCGATTTACGGACAGTTGCTATTTAATGCCCCGGTGATGATTCGGATCATGAAGCCAAATAATTCGGTGCAACCACAGATGTATCTGATGGGTAGGTTTCAACGCGTGATACCGGACACTCCCCGTGATCATGAAATTCTGCTCTACAGCTATCGAATGGTAGACGCTTCTAATAACGAAGTCGTCTGGGAGGGTTCCTGCGAAGTGATCACCCAACTCGGCGTGGCAGCAGCTGAGACAGTGGTTACTGCTCAGACTTCGGTTGAAATGTGACTTCGGCGGTCGCTTCTTCCATTTCGCGTTGGGCTTTGTCCAATGATACCTGATCTGCCTCGTTTTCTGAGACGACGGCTTGGCCGGTTGAGAAATCGATGGTCTGTCCGTTTTCGATGGCGACGGGCATGGGAGGTGGCGACTTACGTTGCAGATAATACCCAGCTAGCGCCGCAACGATCAGAATTAGGATTGCGAGGCAGAGTTTGCAGATCCGCTTATCAGCCATGGTTCATTAAAGAAGGCTATCTCAGCTCTTCGCGAGAAAGATATGCCTCGAGTTCTAGCGATGCTAAGAAGGCTTGTTTGAATCGCCTTCGGAGGCTTGACGAGCTTCCAGAGAACCTGAGCGCACATGCAGATCGCGCTGAGGAAATGGGATCTCGATGCCCGCTTCGTCTAGTGCCTTATAGACGGCAAAATTAATACCGCTGCGTAAACTACGAGGTGAGCGCACCATCGCTTGGGACCATACACCGAGTTCGAAGTTGAGCGAGCTATCTCCATAGCTATCGAAGAACACTTTGGGTTCGGGATCTTCGAGCACATTGGGATCGGCCTTGGCGACGGCTAGTAAGACCTCTGTGAGTTTATCTGTATCCGTGCCATATGCCACGCCGATGGGAATGCGGAACCGCGCCTTGGGATCACCGTGGCTCCAGTTGATCACGGTTTCGGAAATAAACGATGAGTTGGGGACGATGATCGAGATGTTATCGTTGGTGACCACGATGGTGCTGCGCAGGCTGATCTTGACGATCTGACCCGCTACTCCGCCGACTTCCACGCGATCTCCGATCGAGATGGGACGTTCGATCAGGATAATGATGCCGCTGATGAAATTGCTGATGATGTTCTGGAGACCAAAACCGATGCCGACACCCACGGCTCCGGCGATCACGGTCAGTGAACTGAGATCCAGCCCGATGGTTTGCAGCGCGATATATCCGCCTAGCAGCAAGAATAGATATCCCATGATACGCTCGACGCCGTAGCGAACAGGCTTGTCGAGCTGGGTATTTTCCAGCAGTCGGCGGACGATTACTAAGCGAAATATCTTTTCGCCCAGCACGATGCATAACACCAGCAGGATGGTAGCGGCGATCCCGTGCAGGCTGACATCTGTATTCCCGATACTAAACAGCTTCTCGGTTAGCCAAGAGTGAGCTGTTTGTAGAAATTCATTCATAATGGATCGGATGGGGAAGTGCTGACGAAGCTCTTATCTAGGCGAGAACTTAGCGCGTTGTCACGCTGGGTTTTTAACCGAGTGCCAATGCGATCACGCCGAGCGCCATGGCTCCTGCAGCCCAGATTCGCCGATGCCCATCCATTTCTTTTAACATGCGTGCACCGATTAAGGCACCGATCAGGATGCTCACTTCACGCATCGGTGCGATATAGGTCAGCGGCGTGAAACTCATTGCGGTGAGGACCAGAATGTAGGCGAGCGGTGATAGGATCGCGACGGCCAGGCATTCTTTTTTGGAAGCGGCCCAAACGTGCTTCACTTCGTCCCACCGCTTGATCGCGAATGGGGTCATCAACAATCCGCGCGAGAAATTGCTTCCCCAATCGAGTAGTAATGGGACGACGGCCGCGACTGTAACCGCTTGCTGATCGACTAAGGTATAAGAGGCGATGAACACCCCGCAACCGATGCCGTAGAATAAACCCGGGGCCGCTTTGCGTTTCCCTTGAATCATTCCGTGAGCTCCGGTCAGGAGAAAGATACTGAGCACTATAACCAGCCCCCCTCCTACCGTGAGCATACTCGGGGTTTCGCCCAGTAGGATGACCGCGGCGAGAAATGACAGCACCGGCCCCGTGCCGCGAGCCAAGGGATAGACCAACGAGAAATCGCCGACTTGATAGGCGCGCTGCAGAAAAAGAAAATAGCCGGAATGCAACACCCCGCTCAGCACGATCAGTTGAATCGCCAGCGGACTGATGACCACGGGATGGGTCCACCAATACCAGCCTGCTAACGGTCCATAGATAATCACCGAAAGAGTCACGCAAACCCACACGAACGGTAATCCGCTGTTTACCTGTTTAGCTAAAAGGTTCCAAGTCGCGTGCAGCGCGGCGGCAGTGAGGACGAGGATGATCGCGAGCGGAGTCATTTAATTGAATTCACAGTAACGACCTCGCCATGAGGCTTCAAACTGAAATACGTGAATGTGCCGACTATCTTTCCATGCCCTCCGTTTCCACTTTTACAGAAATCCGCCGCACGCTGGCGCTCGCGTTTCCGATTATCATCGGACACCTGGGCCAGATGCTTATGGGTATCGCGGATAGTGTGATGATCGGACGCGTCGGCACCGTGCCGTTGGCTGCGTCGGCGTTTGGGCACAGTCTCTTTACGATCTCATTTATTCTCGGAGTTGGGTTGCTCATGGCCGTATCCGTTTTAGGGGCTCGGGCCCATGGAGCTGGTAAGTCGGCTGACTGTGCGGAATATCTCCGCCATGGCATGATCATGGCCGCAGTGCTTGGGGCTGGTGGGGCTCTGCTGATTTATGGGATGAGCCTGAAACTGGAAATCTTTGGCCAACCAGCCGAAGTAAACGCGGCGGGTGAAACCTATATTCAGATCATCGCACTCTCCTTGGTGCCCACGTTGATTTTCCAAACGTTACGACAATATAGCGAAGCCCTCGGTTTTCCGTGGGGGGCGATGGGGATCTTGCTCGCGAGTGTGGCACTCAATGTCGTGCTCAATTGGGTTCTAATCTATGGAAACCTCGGAGCACCAGCCCTGGGGCTCGATGGGGCGGGATGGGCGACGTTGATCTCGCGAACTGTCGCAGTGGTAGGTCTTTGGATCTGGTTGAGGCATCGTAAAAGCGTGACTCGTGAATGGCCCGGTCGTGGCGAGAATACGGCTTGGTGGGCCCCTGTGGTCTGGTCGCGTATTCGCGTAATGTTGCGGATTGGTGTGCCGGCAGCGGGGCAACTTATGTTTGAAGCCGGAGCGTTTGTTTCGGCTGCGATGATGGTGGGTTGGATCGGCACCGTGCCGCTCGCGGCGCATCAGATCGCTCTGAGCTGTGCCTCGGCCACGTTTATGATCCCGCTGGGGATTGGATTGGCGACGGCGATTCGGATCGGTCGTGCGGTCGGCGAGGGTCGGTTGGATGCCCTGCGCCGGATCGGCTTTAGTTCCATTTTCACAGCGGTGGGCTTTGCGGTGGTATTCACTCTGGTGTTTGCTTTTGGCGGTTCGTTGATCGTGAGTGGCTTCACGCATGAAGCCGACGTGGCTAAGCTCGCGGCACAACTCCTGATCATCGCCGCGATATTCCAAATTTTCGATGGCGGCCAGGCCGTGGCTTCCGGTGCGTTACGCGGTTTGACGGATGTTAAAATCCCCACCGTGATCACGTTTATCACCTACTGGTTGATGGCCCTACCCACGGCCTATTTTCTGGGCGTGCAGCGTAACGATCCGCACGGCGTCTGGATCGGGCTCGCCGTGGGGCTGGCCTTTACTTACGTGCTGCTCTCCTGGCGATTCTATCGCAAGACCGAGCCGGGCTCAGCTTGAGTTCGAATCAAGTCGCGCGTGAATTTCGGCGACTGAGAGACCTTCGATTCGCACACGCTTTAGGCGCGAGGTATCACCGTTGGCGATGGTTACTGCGCGTTTGGTCAGCCCGAACTGTTTGGCGAGAAACGTGCAGAGCTCGGCGTTGGCTTTGCCCTCACCTGGAGGCGCTTGGAGCCTGACTTTGAGGGCATCACCCAACCAACCGATGATCTCGCTACGCGGTGCATTTGGCACTGCTTTGATTTCGAGAATGCAGCGCGGTTTGGCCATAGTCAGGCCAAGGCTTCTTCGAGTGCAGCGATGATATCTTCGGCCGGTTCACAACCAACAGAGAAACGCACGAGATCGGGGTTGATTCCGCTGGCGGCGAGTTCAGCGCCCCCGGTTTTACTGTTCACGAGATTGTAGTGAGCCAGATAAATGAAGGGGCACACGAGAGTCGTTTTCATGCCAAAGCTCGGGCCTTTGGGGAGTGGCAAACGATCATAAAACTCTTCGAGCGATCCGTGGAGCGTGAATGAGATCATGCTGCCAACCATTTCCGGAGAGCGGGCGATCTTTTCGTAATTAGCCCGCGAGGAGGAATGGTGAGCGGAGAGAACTTGATTGACTGCCGGGTGCGCCTCGAGCCAGTCGACGATCTGCGCGACGCTCCGATGAATCTGCGCGAGCACGGCAGAGGTTTCCCCGATCTCTTGAGCGAGTCGTGCGAGGTCTCGCGGATAAGCGGGTTCGAGACGACTTGCGATTTGATCGCGAAGGGTGGCGGCATCTTCGAGGGTCGGATTAACCACGACGAGTCCTGCCATGAGATCGCCTTCGCTGGCGGTGTATTTGGTAAGACTCGCCACAACGATATCCGCGTAAGGCAGCACATCGACGGCGTAGGGCGACGAGATCGATGGATCGATAATGAGGGCCGCGCCGTGCTCGTGAGCGACCGCGGCGATCGCGGCGAGATTAGGAGTCTGCAGAAGAGGATTGGTCGGCGCTTCGATAATGATTCCGGCCACGTGATCTCCCTTTTCTGCAAAGAGCTGCCGGATCGCCTTGAGATCGAAGACGTCGGGGAAGTGAACGTAATCTTCGGCAGTGCCGGCAGAGCGTTTCAGGAGCGAAATCGTATCGAGGTAGAGCCAACCGAGTTGGATCCAAATGGTGCGTCCGTTTTTGGCCTGCCGTTCTGCCAAAGCGTAATATGCCACGGCGATCGCGTTCATCCCGCAGTTGGCGATGAGGATATCGTCAGGTGAAGTGCCTGCGAAAAGAGGCTGCAGGTTATGACGGATTTCAGACAGCGCGTCTCCCTCGAAAAGGGTTTCGGCAGTGGCGCTCGGAAGCTCGCCGAATTCGACGAGTCGATCTTCGGCTTCGCGTGAAGAGATAAAGCCGCCGACGTTTTGGAGATAAAGTTTGGCGGTAGCATTGGCCTCGGCTTCGTCAGCATGGCTGAGGCCGTGAATGCCATCGGCAGTGAAGGGCGTGGATGAGGTGCCTGCGCGCGTGAGTTCAGCGGCGAGCTGTTGCACCATTTTTTCTGAAGTCGTGAGCCAGAGAGTCTGGTTGGTGAGATTGTGTTGAGCGCGTAAATACTCCGTGAGCTGGCGCGCATAGGGATGCACGACGAATCGCGGATAACCGGATCCTAGCTTTTCAGTTATCGCCGGATCTTTTTCCTCATAGCCGCGAATAGCACGCATGGTGGGCAGGCTGCAGGAGACAGCATGTGGCGTGTTGGGAATCGGACGACCGAGAGGAATAGGCGAGAAGACTGACATGTTTGTGTGCGAGCCAGTGTTTGGTTCGCGGAGAGTGATGCAATCACGCGTTGCGTCATGTCGTGTCATGTTTCGCTTCGGGATTCTTTGCCGAATGTTACATAAAAAATGTCGCATCGTCGCGCTTCGTTCGAAAACTCGCACGGCAATGAAACTGCTTTCCTGGAATGTAAACGGCGTGCGAGCGTGTATTGGCAAAGGCCTGCTCGATTGGATCGCCGCCTCCGAAGCCGATGTGATTTTTTTGCAGGAAGTGAAAGCACTGCCATCCGATGTGGAGCACGTCGACTGGCCCGCGGGTTACTCGGTGCATTGGAACGCGGCGCAGAAGAAAGGCTACAGCGGCACGGCGTTATTCACGAGGCGCGAGCCAATCTCGGTGAGACTTGGAATCGGTTCGCCCGAGCATGATTTAGAGGGTCGGGCGATCACGGCAGAGTTCGATGACTGCTATGTGATCGGACTCTATGTGCCGAATGCGCAGAATGGTTTGGCGCGGATCGATTTTCGACAGGCGTGGGATCGAGCTCTGCTCGCTTACGCCAAGAAGCTGGAAGAAAAGAAACCGGTGATCTTTTGTGGCGATCTCAATGTCGCTCACGAACCGATCGATCTGGCGCGACCGAAAGATAATGTGGGCAATCCCGGTTTCTCTGATGAGGAGCGTGATGGATTTCGAGATTTTCTGGCGGCGGGGTTTATCGATACGTTTCGCGAATTTGAAACGGGCCCTGAGCATTACAGCTGGTGGACTTATCGGATGGGTGCGCGATCACGTAATGTGGGATGGCGCATCGATTATTGTATGGCTTCGGCCGCACTTAAACCGCGTCTAAAAAACGCGTGGATCGAATCACAAGTGATGGGCAGCGACCATTGTCCGGTCGGCTTAGAATTAAAATGAGTAACACGAAAAACACGAAAACGCCGGCGGCGACGAATTCGGAATGGGTGCGTCGCGGGCAGTCGAAAATTCACGGTGGCGGTCTTTACGCTAATCAAGATATTCTGGCGGGCACGCGGGTGCTCGAATATGTAGGCGAGCGAATCACAAAGGCTGAATCAGAGCGGCGGGAAGCGAAACGTTTGGCGGCGCGCGCTGATGGCGAGGACGGCTGCGTGTATGTTTTCGAGCTCAATGCGCGTCGCGATATCGATGGCGATGTGAAGTGGAATACGGCACGCCTGATCAATCACTCCTGCGATGGAAACTGTGAACCGCAGTCGATTCGGGGTCGAATCTGGATCGTGGCGTCGCGTGATATCGAGAAAGGTGAAGAGCTCGGCTACGACTACGGCTTTGATTTAAAGGATTGGCGAAAACATCCCTGCCTTTGTGGCTCGCCGAAATGCGTCGGCTACATTGTGAAGAAAAGTCAGCGCTGGCGGGTGCGGAAGGCACTGGCCGCGGAGAGCTGATTTTACGTTCGCCTGTTGAAGGTGTGCCGGCAAGATTTCAGACACCCCGATGAGCGAATTGAAGGATCTAATCTTACGTGAACCACGGCGGACTTTGGCCGTAGCCGAAAGCCTGACTTGTGGCAATGTGCAGGCCTACATTGGGCGCATCTCAGGAGCTTCGGAATTCTTTCTCGGTGGCATTACCGCTTACACGCTGGAGCAAAAAGTGAAGCTGCTGGGCGTAAATCGCGATGAAGCGGAAAAGGTGAACTGCGTCTCGGCGGAGATTGTCGAACAGATGGCGCGTGGTGCGGCGAATTCGTTTGGTGCTGATCTCGCGTTGGCGACGACGGGCTATGCGGAGCCTTCCGAGGAACACGATGTCGCGGTGCCATTTGCATGGTGGGCATTAGCTCAACGCGATGGGGAGACTTGGTCGATGCAAAGTCACCGCGTGGAGTGTCCTGATGCGAATCGTGTGGAGGTGCAGGCGGCGATCACCGTGGCCGCGATCACGGGTCTTTTGGTGCATCTGCGATCTACATAATCATTTCCTATCTGTTAACCCAACCCCGAAATAATCTGATGATTCGCCAAGCCTTTGTGATGACAGTCAACCCCGGTGCGGAAGCCGAGTATCAGAAGCGCCATCGCACGATTTGGCCTCAGCTCGAAAACGTGCTCAAGGAGCACGGCGTGCATAATTACAGCATCTTCCTCCTCGAGGAAACCCAGCAGCTATTTGCTTATGCCGAGATCGAAGATGAGGTCCGCTGGAATGCGATCGGGCAAACCCCAGAATGTCAGCGCTGGTGGACGCATATGAGCGATATCATGCCCTCTAATCCCGACGACAGTCCGGTCGCCACCGGGCTCACTGAGGTTTATCATTTGGACTGAACTTCCCGGTCCTTAAAAACTCCATCGTCTGTTGGATCGCGATTTTGTTTTTCATCAAATTCGGGTGCGTAGCGTGGATCACGATGTGATCGGTCATGCCTTCGACTTTGGTGCGGGAGACAGAGACTTTGCCGTCATCCTTTCCGGGAATCATCAGGCTGTTGATCCAGTTGATGGATCGATCGCCGGCGATGATTCCGACTTCGAAATCGACGGCGCCGAGTTGATTGGGAGTGGCTTCGGAATCGGTGCCTAGTTCGCTACCAGCGGGGCCGTTGAGCTTTGAAACAGAGTCCACGATTTGAGTTTATCGACAACTTCGCTGCCTCGATTGGGTGGCCCAAGTATCACCACGCGACCCAATCGTGGCTCGGTGTGTTCTGAGAAATAACTGCGCACGAGAATACCACCGAGCGAGTGAGTGACGAAATGGATGCGCTCGCAGTCGCGCAGAGCCTCACTGGCCAACGCTGCGCTGATCGTGTGTTCGGCGAGCTTAGCGATGGGCGCAGTGCGCGAGGGGTAGTCGATGTTGGCAACAATGTAACCTGCATCGGTTAGCGCGGCTTTCATCTTTTCCATACTCGCAGCTGTTCGCGCTAAACCGTGCAGCAGAATCACCCCGTCTTTGGCCTGTGTGAGTGCAGATGAAGCAAGCATGAGAGTGAGAACGAAGAACCAGCGCACGGATTGTAATAAGTTCTACCGGAAAATTTAAACCACGGATGGACACAGATGAACACGGATTGATCCGGCTCTCATGTTCCGTGTCTATCAGTGTTCATCCGTGGTTCTCTATCTGTTTGATAAAGTTTGCGCGATACGCGTCTAACCATCCGGCGATGTAGGCGGCTTGTTTTTCGCGGATGGATTCGGGGAAGTGGACGTGATCGATGTAGAGATCGGGACCAAGATTGGCGGTAAACGAGTGCAGATCGATCACAGGGATATTCGCTTTCGTCATGACTTTGTCGGCCACGCGATTGTAGGCTCCGTGATCGGCGTTGTAGCGCTGAAAACCCACGCCGTTTGCATTGTGAATCTCTTCGTCGAGTGGCGTCGTGCGAATCCAGATCAGCTGAGGTTTCATCGTGGCCGCGAGTTCGATGATGGCGCAGAGGTTTTTCGCGTAGTCTTCGATTGAGACTTGGATGTCTCTCGTTTCGGGATGGGTCTTGATGTCATGGAGTCCGCAATTCACGAGCAGGAGATCTGCATCGATCCCACCGGAGGCTGCTTTTTCTCGGAGATACTCGAGCACCATGGAGGAATCGCCGCCGTTGGCACCATTGGGATTATCGAGATCTTCCTTGGCTCCTTCTTTCCGCGCATAGCCCATCACACATGAGAGCTGTTTCTCGAGAAAGGGTCCGTAGTGAATGGAGATGCTGTCACCAACGACGTAGAGATTCATGGAGCGGACACTGTTTTGGTTGTGAGTTTCAGGCGAACGTTTTCATACTGTCTGGATGGCGAAACCTTTTCGAGTATGGGCCTGTGGTGATGCGCATGTGGGCACAGATAAAGCGAATGGTCGCGATAGTTTGGCGGAATCCATTCGCGGGGTGGAGCAGGGTGGCGATCAGGGCGGACCAGGCTTTGAGTGGGATATCGCGGTAAATGTCGGCGACTATTCTGGAGGACAGGGCGTGCCTGAAGATGAAGAAGGGGAGGAAGTCGTGCGGCAGTTCGGAGCGCTCACGAAACATCCGCGCGAGGCGATGTATGATATTTGTGGGAATCATGATCGCAGCGGATTGGACGAGGCGCAGGCGTGGTGGTTTCGCAAGTGGATCGATCCGACGGGTGAGCATCAGGAGCATTCGCAGGTGAATAGCTCGCGTCGCCCTTATCCGATTGAGGGCACGTGGGAGCGCTACAAATTTCAGGTGGGCAATATCGTGTTTCTGATGATGAGCGATATCAACGAGCCAAGTCAGAAGCTCGGCCGCGGTCCGCTCGGTGGTAATCCCGGCGGGGTGGTTTCCGGCGAAACCTTTGACTGGTGGCGCGAGCAGGTCGCGGCGCATGCGGATGACATCGTGATCACGGCGCACCATTATGTTTTGAAAAACACGACCGTCGCTTCGGGCGATTGGGAAGGATTTCGGAAAAAAGAAAACGGCGATTGGAAGAGCTACTACCACGGTTACAAACCGCAGGGCGCTCCACGCGGGGCCTCGTATCTTCACTGGGTGGCTAGCATGGAAGATAGCGGAAAATTTGAACAACATCTCGAAGTGAATCCCGGCTGCGTGGATTTATGGATGGGCGGGCACACACATACTTTTCCCGAGGATTGTCACGGCGGTAAATCGCATCTCGAAAAGGCATGGGGCGGCACGACGTTTCTTAACGTGGCCGCGCTCACGAAACATCACGTTTCCAATACGACGGTGCCGATGAGCCGTCTGCTTACGTTTACTCCCGGCAGCGATGAATTGCGCGTGCAGTGTTATCTGCACACTTCGGATCACGCTCCTCAGGGTTGGTATGAACCG
>ERZ887849.1655-NODE-1655-length-20105-cov-7.104838_pt1 | contig 20105 bp, 15 predicted proteins | sample MGYA00521267_ERZ887849 | MGnify/ENA primary metagenome ERZ887849 (study PRJEB32303, sample SAMEA104408601) | aquatic metagenome | biome: Brackish water; feature: Pelagic; material: water | place: Baltic Sea | collected 2014-06-06T16:11:00 | depth 2,863 m ... | reverse complement strand
CCAATCTGTTTATTGTAAAAATAGCCAATGACTCCTCCTAGAACAATCCCAATGAAGGTGAGTAGATTGTTTAGCAAAAAATGACTTAATGGTTTTATTACTCATGGTACAAAGGTCGAACAACAAATTGGATTGAATTGTGACTAGCGTTACAAATAAAAAAAACACCCCGTCCATCTTACGACAAACGGGGCTCTGAAGCTAGGGTGGAAGCCCCTTAAATCATTGCTTTTATTTCTTTAATCAATTTTTCATTGTTTGCAACATATCCAAAATCACCATCTTTAGCTGCTTTCGCCATGGCCAGAGATTTTTCAGCAGAAGCCAATGCCTCTTTTTTGTTGCCCATTTTCATGTGGATTTTAGCTTGTACATGAATGTACCAAAATGCCTCTGGTCTTTTTTCAACCGCTTTGTTAATGTAGTTCAATGCATCAGAGAGGTTTTTCTCTTTTTCCAAATAGTAACGTGCCGACTGGTAATAATCGTTAGCACTTGGACCTGCCATTACTTCTTTGATTTGTTTTTCTACCATCTCGTCTGTTGGTGTTTCGATAGGTAAAGAAACTCTTGTGTTCTCCCAAGTCAAGTTCAAATTTGCTGTAGACGTTGCGAAATCACTAAAATCCATGGTAAGTGTTTCCGTTTTGTCATTCATCACAGCTGGTTTAACAGTAAAACGGCCCAAATCATTTGCTTTGTCGTATCCATCGATTCCCCAGTGTGCAAGGTTTTTATAAATGATGATGGTCCAAGATTCTTTTCCAGGAATCGTGTAAAGGGCATATTTCCCTTCCGGAACATCTAATCCACCAATTTTCACATCACTAGATACTGTGATTTTCGTAGATGCATTCGCACCTGTACGCCACATTTCGTCGAAGACCACTAAATCTCCAAAAACCGATCTTCCTTTCATTCCAGGACGAGAATATTCTACTTCAAAATCGGTTAAACCAACAGTTTGCTGAATAGTTGCTAAAGGACTCGGTTGAGGAGCTTTTAATTGAGCTGAAAGGCTCGTTGATATTGTAATTGCCGAAATGGCTGCTATACTTTTTAAAATCATAATATTTGTTTTTAATTAAAGTTAATAATTTTATTAGAAAGGGAATCAATACTACTTGGGTAAAAGATGAAGCTCATCCTCACCGCCAATTGCACGCATCCACAATTCGTCATCTTTTAATCTCATGATCTTATATACTTGGTCGAAATCATCATTTTCGTAATCGAAATTGATAAGTTCTTTTTTAGATTCAAAAATCCAAGTGCCATCTGTGTTTCCAGAAAATGCTCCAAAAGAAGTTACATAAGTCGCAACTAATTTTGCGTCGCCATCAGCAGTTGTGGTCAGGGTATAACCAGAGTAATCATTGGTTACATCATTCCCGTTTCTTATCGCTTTTCCAACTTTCCACGTATTGGCAATTCTTTCTTTTTTGCTTTTAAAACTAATCAATGGCCCATCATCATATTTTTTACACGATGAAAGTGTGATTGCAACAATTGCTAAGGCAAAAAGTATTGGTTTTAATGTCATATTGGTTTGTTCTTACAATTGGACTGCAAATTTACGTATACTAAGTGAAATTGAAATCATAAAAACGCCCATCCGTAGTTTGGATAGGCGTTATTATCACAAAAAAATTAAAACTATTTAAAAGTGTTGAGTTCAATTTTTCCATTTACTTCGAAAGACTTCACTTTTCCTTCAAGAGTCATTGGACCAATTGCCATTGAAATCGTTCCGTAAGACATTAGTCCGCCTTGCATCGAATAGTTACCAAAGTCATATTCAGCGCTTCTCACTTCACCATCTTCGGTATTCGTAATAATCGATTTCATTTTAAGGTAAGTTACTTTATCGAAATAGTCCAATTGTGTTTTTTTACCATCAGTGCTAGACAAAACGTACATGTCCTTGTCTTCCACTACTTCGATTCCGACCATTTCATACTTCATGCCAGAGGTAGCGTAATTCATTTCTGGTATAATACCGAATGATTTTTTCTGTGCGGTTACTTCTTCTTCTGTCAAAGCTTTTGAACCAGTTTGCATACTAGTTGTTCCACCCGCATTCCCGTCAAAATATGATTTTTGCAACACCATTCCTTGACCTTCCAGCTTGCTTCCTTCCGTGTTCGGTTTGATCCAAACTTCACTCATTTTTAATGGGAAAGGAATTTGTGCAGCACTTAATTCAGTAGTTCTAGAATACGACTTGATTTTCTTCAGCTTTTTTATCGCTTTTTTCATGCTTGTGGTCTGTGTAGTCGCATAAACGTAATTCTCAATCAATTGATCGGCTGAAATATCAGCTGTTTTTTTCTCCTTAACCGCATTTCCAAATGCATCTAATTTCAAGATTTTACCATCCGAATCAAACGCCCTAAGTTTCGCAGCAACCTCGTCATTACCGACTACCACAATATTTACATTTTCTGCTGACATGTACTTTTTCGCTAAACGCAACACATCGTCTTTGTTAACCGCAGCAAGTGTTTTCAGATAATTTTTGTAATAATCCTTATCCAAACCATATTTTTCAATGTTTCTAGCAAAACGAGCAATCGTTTGAGGACTTTCTAAAGATCGAGCAAAACTTCCAGCCATTGCTGCTTTCGTCGTCTCTAATTCTTCTTCGCCAGCCAATTCGGTTGTTATCTTTTGAATTTCATATAGAATTTCAGTGATTGCGCTATCGGTCACGTCATTTCTGAAATTCCCACTGATAGTCAACAAACTTCCATGTTCATCAATATTTTGTCTCGCGTAACATCCATAGGTAAAGGCTTTATCCTCACGCAGATTTTGCATCAAACGCGTTCCAAATCCGCTACCACCAAATACTTGATTCAAGACCGTCAATCCTATTTGATCTGGATCACCAGGTGCAACATCCATAGGGATATTGACATTGATTACCGATTGAACGGCTCCAGTTTTGCTAACGAAAGCTACTTGCGAACCGCTGGCTGGTTTTGAATACAGAGATGCTCCTTTATAGGCTTTTCCACCTATCCAAGAAGTAAAATACTTGTCAACCGCTGCTTTAGCTTCTTCTTTTGTGATATCTCCAACAATTACTAAATAAGACCCTTCAGGAACATAAATTAATTTGTACAATTGTTTTACATCTTCCAGTTTTATGCTTTTTAGAGACTCTTCGGTCATCGTTTCACTAAACGGGTGCATAGCGTCATAATTCACTTTTGCATTCGCATTGTTTGCCATTTGTGATGGTTCAGACTTCGCAGATTTTAATCCTGATTCAAACTGTTTGACAATACGGTCAAACTCAGACTCAGGAAAACTAGCATTTTGAAGCACATCAGACATCAAAGCCAATCCTTTATCTCTGAAACGCGTCATAACGGACAAATACATTCCACCTGAAGAGGCACTCAAATATGCACCTATATAATCTATTTGATTGTCCAATTCGTCTTTGGTCAGTTTGGCAGTGCCAGACATTACAAGGTCACCCATAACATTTGATACTCCTGCTTTTGGACCTTCAAGAATGGGGTCAGCACCCAAAGACAGTTGAAAGCTAACCGAAGGTATTTTGTGGTTTTCACTTAATATAACCGTGATTCCATTGTCCGTTTTGAATATTTCAGAATCTTTGATATTGATTAAAGGTGCTGCTCCAGATGACGGAATTATACTTCGATCAACTTGACCGATAGATAATAACGGAAGAAAAGCGAGTGTTGCTATTATTAATTTTTTCATCTTCTCTTAGTTTTCTTTTGGTAAATAAATTAAAATCAAACGAGCATCTTGTGTAAAATACTTTTTGGCAACACGTTGAATATCTTCTCGTGTAACTTTCATGTATCCTTCCAGCATAGTATTCGTTCGGCCAGCAGAACCGTAGTAAACATGATTATCTGCCAAATTTTCGGCAATTCCCGCTACTCTTGAGTTCATATCAATTAAATCGCTCTCCATTTTGTTGCGAATCTTTTCAAATTCTTCTTGGGTCACCAATTCATTTTGCATTTTCACTATTTCATCATCTATTGCTTTTTGAAGTTCAGTTAAATCGACTCCATTGGCTGAAATAGCTCCTAGTATTCCTATTCCACCAACTTCCATCCCAAAAGGAGCGGAGAACGCTGCAACAGCCATTTCTTTTCGCTCAACGATAGATTTGTTCATGCGAGAAGAACTGCCTCCTGAAAGAATTTCGTTCATCATCTCCAAAGCACAAAAGTCTTTGTCTGTTTGATTGGGAAAGTTGTACGTTATGAAAAGTGCCGGTAATTGTATATTGTCATACACCGTATCACGAATCACTTTGGTCAATTTTCCTGTATAGTTGGGTGGACGAGCAATGCTAGTTGGCATAGCTGCATACTTAGCTAGCAGTTTTCTCGCTTCAGCCGATTTGGGATTATTGTATTCTTGACCATCCAAAACACTTAGTTCTACACCATACGCTGCAACAAATTCGTCATTGGTCATGTTCTCATAATCTCTAACCAAGTTGATTGCTTGTCCAGAAGGAATAGAAGCGAAGTATTTGTCAATCCATTTTTTCGTTTGTTCTATATCTAAGTCTCCCGCGATACTCAAAGTGGCATTGCTGGGTACATAAAACGTTTTATAGAAATTGACATAATCTTCTTCTTGTGCTGCGTCCAAATCTTCCATACTTCCAATCGGCACCCAATTGTAAGGATGGTCTACAAACATTCTTTTGAATGCCTCTGTAATGAAGGAAGCATAAGGTTGATTGTCTACTCTTTGTCTTTTCTCTTCTTTAACAACTGAACGCTGAGTTTCGATACCAATGTTCTCAACTTTTGCGTGAAGTAAGCGCTCACTCTCTAGCCATAAACCCAGCTCCAGCTGGTTGCTTGGGAGGATTTCATAGTAGAAAGTTCGGTCGTTCGAGGTATTCGCATTCAGCGTTCCTCCATTCCCTTCAACAAGCTTGTCGTACTCTCCACGTTCGATGTTTTGCGATCCTTCAAACAGCAAATGCTCGAAGAAATGAGCGAAACCTGTTCGGCCCACTTTTTCATTTTTCGAACCCACATGGTATAAGATGGAAACGGCTACAATTGGTGTTGATTTCTCTTGGTGCAGAATTACGTGTAAACCATTTGGTAAATCGTATTCTACGAAATCAACTTTTTTCTGAGAAAAGGAACTTACGGATAGCAAGGTCAAAGCTCCTAGACAAAAAATCTTCTTCATAGTTTTATTGATATCATTTATAATGCGCCAATTTAATGAAGAAAAATGATTTGTAGGGGAGGAGGTGAAAATCTTCTCAAATATTAACAACGAATAATGTAAAATAGAAACTCAATAATACCGTTGAGAAAATTGGAACAATAATTGTAATTTAGCGCGTATGAAGTATGTATACCTGATCTTTTTTTGCGTTTCTATGCCGGTATTTGGACAAAAGATCATTCCATTTGTTGATTTCAATGAGTTTTTTAGGACTTTTGAAAACGGTGCTTTTCGTCAAATAGAATTTCAACGAATAGAAAATTTTAAAGCGGGTGATGAGGCAATTGGATATTACGATAATCGTGGGAACTTGATTATTTACGATGGGATAGAGAAAAAGCAAGTAGCCAACATCAATGCCGAATATACGGTTACAGATCATCTAATAACGTGGGAAATAGGCGAAACGCTGAACCTTTGGGACGATGGCAAATTACAGACACTTACCTACCAAAGTAGCAATACAGCTACCCGGGATAGTGTGGTGGTTTATCAAGACAACCGTTACAATACTTTGAATGCTTATTGGAGAGATAAGATTTATCCGATTACACAAATGTCTGGCACCTTACTATGGCCTGCAAACATAGGGGAAAACATTTTTGCCTATAGAGACAATGGAGATTTCTACCGTATATTCTGGAATGGAGAAATCTATGATATAGATGTTTGGGTAGGAAGTATCGACTTTTCCTGTGGAACGGACATAATTTCCTTCAATGACCCTACTATGCGGACTTTTGCTGTGTTCGACAAGGGAGAATTAGTTGATGTGGAGCCTCAATTCGTGAATTCACACAAAGCAGGGCGTGGATTTGTCGTATACGAAGACCGAAACGGAAATCTTATTAAATACCAAGATGGAGTGAAAACGACGCTTTCTAATTTCGGCGCAAGTTTCTGGGAGGTGAAAGATGATATCGTTATTTGGTTTGAAAATAATTTCCTGTTCAGTCAAGTGGGTGACAAAAAAATCCAAGTTTGTAATTTCAAACCAGAGGATTATAAATTGAAAAATGATGTTCTTGTATACCGAAACATTATGAAAGGTGTAGATGCCGTAGTCGATGGAAAGGTGGTTAATTTAACCAATCAAATGGACGCAACCTACGAAATATATGGAAGTTCAGTCCTAGTAGGCTTATTCAATAGTTCTTACAAAGTATATTGGAAGGGTCGTGAATACACCCCTTAATAAGTTTTCTAAAAACTCCTTTTATCTGACCTTTTAAGACCTTATATTTGCAGTCAAATTTTTTAATAAAATAATACGCATGAACAATTGGTTTACAGTTAAGGTTAAATACACTAAACAGCTAGAAAACGGAAGTTTCAAAAGAGTAACAGAACCCTATCTATTAGCGGCAATGACTTTCACAGATGCCGAAGCAAGAATCTACGAAGAACTTGGTCAAATTATTCGAGGTGAATTTAATGTGGTCGGTATCATGCGTACCGAAATTCACGACATCTTTTATTACGAAGACGCTGATATTTGGTACAAAATCAAATTGTCTTATGAATCTATGGATGCTGAAAGTGAAAAAGCAAAGAAAGTTTCTCAAAATTTCCTTGTAACGGCGCATTCTGTAAAAGAAGCTTACGATAGAATAAGCGAAAGTCTTTCAACATTAATGGTTGATTTTGAAATTCCAATGATTACTGTGAGCCCAATAGTTGAGGTTTTTCCTTACCAAGAAAACTTGGACAAAGAATTGAGTCGTACGCCTTTGGAAGATGCTCAACCTTTGGAAGATAAAGCGACTAAAGGTAAAGTGTTTTCAGCTCCAGGCTCGGATGCAGATGAAGAAATAGAGGACGAAGACGAGAATGAAATTGTTGATGAACTAGAAGAAAGCGAGGACTAATGAATGAGTTTTTAAAGGCATTACGTGACGATCACAAGGATTTCGACGAAGGTGTACTGGAAGATCATTTCGGGAAAACACCATTTGAGCTATTTTCGGTTTGGTACAAAGAGGCTTTTGAAAAAGAAACCGAGCCAAACGCCATGTCGATTGCTACCGTTGGTAAAGATGGGCAACCTAGTAATCGCATAGTTTACTTAAAAGAATGTATTGACGAGCAATTCATTTTCTATACCAATTACTCGAGCGATAAAGGGCGAGATATTGCCGAAAATCCAAAAGTGAATTTGCTATTCTTTTGGCCCCAAGCGCAACGTCAACTAAGAATAGATGGTGTTGCCAAAAAGGTTTCAGAAGAAATCAGCGACGAATATTTTAATTCTCGACCTAGAGGAAGCCAATTGGGTGCGTGGGCATCTATGCAAAGTCAAAAGTTGGATTCAAGAAACCTACTCGAAGAAAAGCTGATTGAATTGGACAAAAAATATCCGAATGTTGTACCACGTCCTCCTCACTGGGGTGGATATGTAATTGATCCAAACAGAATAGAATTTTGGCAAGGAAGACCTTCTCGTTTGCACGATCGCATTGTCTATGAAAAGCCAGGGTCGGATTGGAAAACATATCGATTGAATCCTTAAATCATGAAAGAATGGCAACCTGAAATTTTTAAGCTTTCGAATGGTTTGCGTGTTGTTTATTTACACACGCATTCAGTGGTTGGCCATTTAGGCGTAAACATTTTAGCAGGATCCCGTTTTGAGGAACCGCATGAAGAAGGGTTGGCCCATTTTTTAGAGCATTGCATTTTTAAAGGCACCAAGAAAAGAAAGACGTTTCATATCCTTTCTCGCTTGGATTCGGTAGGTGGAGAGTTGAACGCTTTTACCGCAAAAGAAGAACTCGTAATTCTTGCTTCATTTACGAATAATCATCTAGCGAGAGCGAGCGATTTACTAGCGGATATCATCTTGAATTCAAACTTTCCGAAGAAAGAAATAGAAAAGGAGAAAGAGATCATTTTAGATGAAATCAATTCGTATTTGGACAGTCCTGGAGATAAAATTTTCGACGATTTTGAAGCGAATTTATTCGGCAAACATCCATTGGGCACCAATATTCTGGGAACAAAAGAAAGTGTTTCCGGTTTTTCGAAATCGGATTTGGAGAATTATCTTCACAAACATGTGTATGCAGAGAACATGGTTGTTTCCTATGTGGGACCCGAGCCGGCAAACAAATTAATTCAGAGATTAGAAAAGGATTTTGCGGCAACACCGACGGCAGATAAGGTTAACACGCTTAACAGCTTTAAAGAAAAAACAAGCTTTCGTATCCAACTTCAAGAGGCCAATTATCAAAATCATTCGCTGGTCGGTGGATACGCACCTGGTTATCTCGATGATGACAAGAACGCCATGATGCTCTTAATAAATGTGTTAGGTGGACCTGCTTTAAATTCTCGATTGAACTTATCTATTCGTGAAAAATACGGGTATTCGTATAGTGTTGACGCTTCCTACACGCGATATTCTGAAATTGGATTTTGGAGTATATATTTTAGCACAGACACCAAATACCTAAAGAAGTCGCTTAAAGTTTTGATGCGAGAAATCAAATTAATGCGCGAAAAACCTTTGAGTGATCAACAATTAAAGATGGCGAAGGAACAATACAAAGGACATTTGGCACTCGCTATGGAAAGTAATTCTGGACTTATGTTGAGCCTTGGAAAAAGCGTTTTATTGTTCAATGAAGTTGATTCCGTGGCGCAAATGTATCGCAATATAGAGGGAATTACATCGGCGGATTTACTTCGCGTGGCAAATTTTTATTTATCTGAAAATCAGATGTCTGAATTAACGTTTGCGGTAGAGTAAGTCTATACTATCACCATTTATATCAAAGCTTTTAAACAACCCTCTGATTTTTCTCTCGTCAAATTAATAAATCAACCAAGTATCCCCCCCCGAAATAATAATTGGGTACGTTACTTATTATAGACGAACATTAAAATCAAACCTATGAAAACCTTTATCAAACAAAAACTACTACTGCTATCCTTCGTTCTTTTTGGAGGAATGGCTTTTGCTCAAACCTACACACTAAGCGGAATTATCGATACTTCGTATTATTCCAATTGCGACAGTATTGCCACGCTTGGATTTGGAGTAAATAACTTCACTTATACCCCCGGATCGGATATTGACTATATGATCACCGCAAACAATATTGCCCAAGGCGATAGTATCATATTCTTAATCGACTGGGGCGATGGAACAGTTTCAACACATGTTGGGTATTATTCGGCGCCAACTCTTCCGTTAAATTTTGGAGCAGTGGGCGTAAGTCATTTTTATACTACCACAGGAACTAATGGTTTTAACATAACGGTTACTGCTTCTAACACTTTCAACGGAGGTGGTTCAGTAACAAATACATCTTGGTTCTCAACCAATTGTCCTGTGCAACTATATGGCATCGTGGATATTGATTGCGATAGCAACGGTGTTATTGATTCAACAATAACAAGCGGAGTAGCAATAGACCTTATACAAGCCAATGGTTCTATACAAACTCTCACAATGAATAACGGTTTCCTTAACATTCCAAACTTAGCAACGGGTAATTATTCGATTGCAGTTAATCCAGTTTGGTTAAGCGCTAATGGGTACAACACTTTGTATGTACAACCATCTTCGTTCTTTTACCAACCAGGTGGTCCCTCAGTTTATACTTTTCAAGCAATGCTGATTTGTGATTCTGTGCCAGCGCCAACCGCAGGATGTATTTTAGGTCAAGTTTTTTGCGATACAGATGGAAATGGAGTATTTGGTTTTTCTGATTATGGCGTTTATAATGCACCAGTTAGTGTAAGCTATAACAATCAAACATTCACGTTATACACAGATCCAAATGGTTTTTATTATTTGACAGCATTTAACGGAAACCAAGCAACAGCCGTTGTTTCAGTTGATCAAAACTGGTTGGGACAAAACGGATATTTGTTCGGTCAAACTACTGATACTGTTGTAATTCAAGCATGTCAAACGACAACAGGCGCAACAATTGTTAATTTTCCGGTAAACTGTGATTCAGTCCAAATGCAGACGGAGTGTGTTTATGGATTTGTTTTCTGCGATACAAATGGAAATGGTTCGATCGATAGTGGAGAAGTGGGATTGCCTTATGCTCCAGTTGTTTTGAGCGGAACCACTGGGTTTTCAACAACCGTTTATACGAATTCAAATGGATATTTTAGTTACTCGGGGCCAGTATACTTTGGAGGTGTTGCAATCGCTACTATTCCAACTTGGTGGTTGACACAACACGGTTATACTTTGAGCAACAATATCATTACTGCTACCACAGATTGTAACAATCCGACTCCTCTTTATTTTGGAATCAATTGTTCACCAACACCTTGTGCAGATTTGTGGACGGCTGTAACACCATGGATAGGATATTACCAAAACTCAAACAACTATATCAAATTGAAATGGGGTAATTATGGCCCAAGCGCAACAACCGGGTTCAGTTTAACCTTGACTTACCCCTCGAGTGTTACGCCTGATGTAACTTCAATTGCCAACTCAAATTATGTAATCTCAGGAAACACAATTACTTGGACATTCGGACAGGGATCGGCTTATATCAATCAATACGACGTGATTAAGTTCTTCGTTCCTTCTGGATACCCAACTGGAACATCACATGTGTATTCTTCATTAATTACGGCACTTGGTGCAACCACTGATTGTGATTCTTTGAACAACGATGGTAGTCTTTGTATGATTTTAGGAAACAGTTATGACCCGAATGATAAGTCGGTTAGTCATGCGCCAATCATTAATCCAAACGTTCAAGATGAATTGACATATGTATTACGTTTCCAAAATACGGGTACAGCACCAGCGCAAGATGTGTATGTGATAGATTCACTAAGTCCTTTATTGGATTGGTCAACTATCAAAGTTCTTTCAACTTCGCATAACATGCAGTTGGTTGATTTAGGAAATGGAGTGATGAAATTCAACTTCCCAGGAATTTGGTTGCCGGACAGTACAGCAAATGAACCGGCGTCACATGGCGATGTTGTGTTTTCAATAAAAGAGAATGCAAATAATCCGGTGGGTTCATCCATCACAAATACGGGATATATCTATTTCGATTGGAACCCAGCCATCATTACCAATACAACGCTAAACACCAATGCTTATCTTGGATTAGAAGATGTTTCGGTAAATGAAGTGCGTGTTTATCCGAATCCTTTCGCGGACAATATCACAATCGCATCCGCAAAAAGAATGGATAAAGTGACTGTTTTAGACATTACTGGAAAAGTGATTTATCAAGAAAGGGTTGATGGATTCAATGCGAATATTCAACTCGATAGACTTTCTCAAGGAACTTATTTGGTGAATGTTTCAACGGGAACTGAAACTGCAACAGTGCGCATCGTGAAAAAGTAAAATAGATTATTTTAAATAATGAAAGTCGGCTTGAAAGGGTCGGCTTTTTTTGTTGAAAGAAAATTTATTCATTTTTTTAAATAATTGTTCATTTCAGAGGGGGTAAGTTGATAAAAAATGATTTATTTTCTGCCTACCCCCTAAAAAATGATGTACATTTGGTAAAAATTTTAAAATTTTTAGAACAATGGCTACAAAAAGAATGCAAGCGTTTCAAGATGTGATGAGAAGAGTTCCTTGCAAAATGAGTTTTGATGGAAAGATTTCAGAAGTGTTTGGTGAAAACGTATTTCATACGGAAATCATGCGCGAATACCTTCCTAGTGAAGCTTATAAGTCTATGATTGAATCCATTCAAAATGGAACTCGTCTGGATAGGCGTATTGCAGATCAAGTAGCTTCAGCAATGAAAGATTGGGCGGTTACGAAAGGGGCAACCCATTATACGCATTGGTTTCAACCATTAACAGGTTCAACTGCTGAAAAGCACGATGCATTTTTTAAACCGGTAGGACCGGGGAGAGCAATCGAAAGATTTGATGGTGATTTATTAGTACAACAAGAACCAGATGCTTCTTCTTTTCCAAATGGAGGAATCCGAAATACATTCGAAGCGAGAGGATACACTGCATGGGATCCATCGTCTCCAGCTTTCGTTATCAGCAAAACATTGTGTATTCCAACTATTTTCATTTCCTACACGGGTGAAGCTTTGGATTATAAAATGCCACTTTTAAAAGCCTTGAATGCAGTGGATCAAGCGGCGACAGGTGTTTGTCAATATTTTGATAAAAACGTCACGAAAGTACACGCTACATTAGGTTGGGAGCAAGAATATTTCTTGATTGATTCTGCATTATACAATGCGCGTCCAGATATTATGATGACAGGCAGAGCTTTGTTCGGACATGCACCAGCAAAAGGGCAACAATTGGACGATCATTATTTTGGTTCAATTCCAGAGAGAGCGACCAATTTCATGCGAGAGTTTGAATATGAATCTATTCGTTTGGGTATTCCAGTGACAACTCGTCACAATGAAGTAGCACCAAATCAATTTGAGTGCGCGCCAATTTATGAAGAGTGTAACTTAGCAAACGACCACAATCTTTTATTGATGGACATCATGGAGAAAGTAGCGAGAAAGCATAATTTTCATGTTTTGTTACACGAAAAACCATTTGCAGGAGTAAACGGTTCAGGGAAACACAACAACTGGGCATTAGCAACAGATACGGGAGTAAACTTGATGGCTCCAGGAAAGAATCCGAAGTCAAATCTTCAGTTTTTAACTTTTTTCGTTAACTCAATCAAAGCCATACACGACAACGCCGATTTACTTCGTGCGTGTATTGCAGGAGCAGGAAATGACCACCGTTTAGGAGCTAACGAAGCACCTCCAGCGATTATTTCTGCCTTTATCGGTTCACAGTTAACAGAAGCTTTGGACAATCTTGAAAAAAATGTCAAAGCAGGTAAAATGACACCTGAAGAGAAAACGGAGTTGAAATTGAATATTGGTAAGATTCCACAAATTATTTTAGATAATACGGATCGAAACAGAACTTCACCATTTGCTTTTACGGGAAACAAATTCGAATTCCGTGCAGTAGGTTCATCTGCCAATTGTGCATCGGCAATGATTGTTTTGAATACCATCATGGCGAATCAGCTGAAATTGTACAAAAAAGCAGTAGATGCTAGAATCGCTAAAGGCGAAGGTAAAGACGAAGCTATTATCAAAGAATTACAAGTTGCCATTAAAGCTTCCAAAAAGATTCGTTTCGAAGGAAATGGATACGGTGAGGAATGGGTGAAAGAAGCAAAGAAACGTGGTTTGTCTAATTTGAAAGACACGCCAAGTGCATTGAAAGTTTGGGGTGACAAAAAAGTAGCCCTATTATTTGACGATATGGGAGTTTTAACTCCAAGAGAATTACATGCCCGTCAAGAAATTGAATATGAAGCATATATTTATAAAATTCAAATAGAAGCTCGATTGATGGGCGATTTGGCTTTAAATCATATTTTTCCGGCAGTTATCGAATACCAAAACAAACTACTGAGCAATGTACAAGGTATGTTCGATGTACTTGGAGAAAAACAAGCTAAAGTGGCTTGTGATGCACAACTGGATTTATTGATGAGAACGTCACTTCATATGAATAAAATGAAGGATGCATGCGACAAAATGTTGGTCGATCGTAAAGACGCCAATAAAATTGAAGACATGGAGAAAAAAGCCCGCGTGTACTGTGATAAAGTGAAAGTACACTTCGAAGAAATCAGATATCATGCAGATAAATTAGAAATCTTAGTCGACGATGAATTATGGCCTTTGCCTAAATTCAGAGAGATGCTTTGGACTAGATAATTTACCAAACAACCAATCCAAAAACGGAGTTCTTTAAGAGCTCCTTTTTTTTTGTTTTTAATCTCTTGATGGTTTGCAATTATTTCCTAATTTTGTCTTATCTAAAACAATTCTAAATAAGCATGAAGGTCATAATTGCAGATAATAACGATATCGTTCTAGTAGGTCTGCAAAGTATACTTCACGCCGAGATTGGAATTGATGTCGTTGGAGAGGCGAGAAATGCCGATCAATTGTTCTCCATTCTGAGGCAATTCGAAACAGATATAGTTCTCATAGACTACACCGCCTATGGTTTTGATATAGATGTTATCCCTAAGATAAAATCAAAATATCCTAAACTGCATATCTTGGCAATTACACCAGAACAATCCGCCCAGACCTTAGTACATGCCTTGCGAAGTGGGGTTATTTCTTACATCAAAAAAGACTGTGCTGTTGGAGAAATTGTTGATGCAGTGAGAGAAACGGGGAGAGGGTCCAAGTTCTTTTGTGGGCAGATACTCGAAACGATTAAAAAAGCTTCCATTGATGTGAATGATGTGGATTTAGATTCGTTTACCTGCGAACCAGTATTATTGACGGAAAGAGAAAGCGAAATCATTGTTTTCATATCTGAAGGTTATACCAACGTGCAAATTGCTGAGAAATTATTCCTGAGCAATCATACGGTCAATACACATAGAAAGAACGTTATGGCAAAACTTGGTGTTAAAAACACGGCTGGAATTGTTATGTACGCCGTTAAAATGAATTTTGTTAAACCGAACAAGTTCTTGTTTAGTTCCGAGGCGAATTAATTCCCTGATCGTTTTCCTTAGCCATATAGGCGAAAATCAGGAAGAGGACAAACATCGTAAATCCATAAGTCAAAGTTACTTTCAAAGTCAATGGATTCGAAAACTGGCGCATAATTTTATTGAAAAGATAATTGGGTTTTTGAAAGATATCCCAGCTATTCAACCGACAATGCCGTCCAAGGTATATTTCAAATCCCGATAATAGGTTCAGACCAAAAAAAAGCAATTACATTTTTTTGACGCTGTAAAACTAAATTAGAAACCGAAAAGCCAACAGTATAGAGTATAGCCCGATTAACAGTAATGTTAAAGCAAATGGAATAATTAAAATGGCAACATACCACATTATACAGTGGGTATTGTATTTTAAATGTAAAAGGTCCGTAATAATGTAAGGTGAATTCGTCAGAAAAAGCAGCCAAATTCCAAAAAAGAGAAAGGTTGCGCAATTTGTTTAAAGATCTTTGAGAATTGGCGCGAATCAGAAAAATGATTCCAATTGGAATCCAGGACAAAAAAATATTCCAGATTAAGAAAAGGTAATAAATCTCTTACGTGATGGCCTAGCGGAACATGACCATACTGATAATCAGGACCGAAAGCATTGCCAAGCCAGTTGCGAAGCGATTCGGTTTCATCTTTATATTTGTACTATTTTGTAAACGATAACGAACAGTTCAAGGTTAAATTTTATTCGTTCTTAAATGAATCAATTGAACGATGATATTAATAACATCAAATTCTTAAAATCTCTTGAAAAAAAAGTAGAATCTTCTTGTTATATTTGTCCGTAGAATAAAAATCCAGATATAGATGGCAACCAAAGCTCCAAAAAGTCCCAAGGCGACTAAAACGAAAAATAAAGACGCGAAAGGGACGAAGTTTTCGAAAGAAACATATTTGAAATGGTATAAAGACATGTTGTTGATCCGCAAGTTTGAGGAGAAAACAGGTCAGTTGTATATACAACAAAAATTTGGCGGATTTTGCCACCTGTATATAGGGCAAGAAGCTATTGTGGCAGGTACGGCAAGTGCCTGCGTTAAAGGTGACAAGCACATGACGGCGTATCGTGATCATGCGCATCCAATCGCTTTAGGAACAGATCCAAGAATCTTAATGGCTGAACTTTACGGGCGCTCAACAGGTTGTTCGAAAGGGAAAGGTGGTTCAATGCACTTTTTCGACAAAGAAGTTGGTTTTATGGGCGGTCACGGAATCGTTGGCGCTCAAATAGCCATGGGAGCAGGTGTTGGCTTTGCTGAAAAATATTCAGGAAGTAAAAACGTAGCTGTCGTTTCCATGGGAGATGGGGCAGTTCGTCAAGGAGCATTGCACGAAACCTTCAACATGGCCATGCTTTGGAAATTACCAATTGTATTTATTATCGAAAATAATAATTATGCAATGGGAACGTCTGTCCAACGAACGACAAACGTGCAAGATTTATCTAAAATTGGTTTGTCGTATGAAATGCCATCGAAAGTGGTAAACGGAATGCGACCTGAGTCCGTACATGAAGCTATTGCTGAAGCAGCTCAAAGAGGAAGAAAAGGCGATGGACCGACTTTACTAGATATTCGAACATATCGTTATAAAGGACATTCCATGTCAGATCCTCAAAAATACCGTTCGAAAGATGAAGTAGCTGAATGGCAAGAACAAGATCCAATTGAGCATTGTTTGCGCGTTATTAAAGACAACAAATGGATGACGGAAAAACAAATCGAAGAAGTTTCGGTTTGGGTGAAAAAGGAAGTAGACCAATCGGTGAAGTTTGCCGAGGACTCTCCGTATCCAGAAGGAAAAGATTTGTACGACGATATCTACAAAGAACCAGATTATCCATATATAGTTGAATATTAATCAAGTTAGAAGAAATTAGAATGGCTGAAATTATATACATGCCCAAATTGAGCGACACCATGACAGAAGGTGTTGTTGCGGAATGGTCTAAAAAAGTTGGTGATACTGTAGCTTCCGGAGAAGTTTTGGCTGAAATTGAAACCGACAAAGCAACTATGGAGTTTGAATCTTTTTACGATGGTGTGTTGTTACACATAGGTGTCGAAAAAGGTCAAGGTGCTCCAGTAAACTCTGTTTTAGCAGTTATCGGCGAAAAAGGTGAGGATGTAAAAAAGATTCTTGCTAACGCTACTTCAGTTGGTGATGCGCCAAAGGCTGAAGAACCTCCTAAAAAGGAAGAAGTTAAAGTAGAACAAGCACCAGTTGCAGAAAAACCTCTTGTTCAAGCTTCATCACCAAAACCAGTATCTTCCGATTCAAGTGCAAATGGCCGTATTTTAGCGAGTCCACTTGCGAAGAAATTAGCAGAAGAAAAAGGAATTGATATTAGTCAAGTTCAAGGAACGGGAGAAGGTGGAAGAATTGTAAAAGCGGATGTTGATTACTACGTGCCATACGCAGGTGTCGGTAGACGAGGGTTTTCAGGAGTTAGCACAGAAAGTTATACAGATGAGCCAATTTCTCAAATGCGCAAAACAATCGCACGTAGATTAGCGGAAAGCAAGTTCACTGCTCCTCACTTCTATTTGAATTTAGAAATTGACATGGACAACTCCATTTCAGCGAGAAAGCAAATGAATGCTTCTGGTGAAGTGAAAATCTCTTTCAATGATATTGTTGTAAAAGCGGTAGCAATGTCGCTTAGAGAGCACCCGAATGTAAATAGTGCTTGGTTAGGAGACGTCATCCGTCGCAACCAGCATGTACACATTGGTGTTGCCGTTGCCGTTGAGGATGGATTGCTTGTTCCTGTTGTGCGTTTTGCAGATTCAAAAGGATTTGCTCAGATAGGTGATGAGGTTCGTGAATTAGCGAAAAAAGCCAAAGATAAAAAACTTCAACCAGCTGAATGGGAAGGGAATACGTTCACTATTTCGAATTTAGGAATGTTTGGAATTGACTCTTTTACTGCGATCGTTAATCCTCCAGATGCATGCATTATGGCAATTGGAGGAATTAAAGAAGTTCCAGTTGTTAGAGAGGGACAAATTGTTCCAGGAAATGTTATGATGGTTACCCTATCATGTGATCACAGAGTTGTAGATGGAGCCACAGGCGCTGCCTTTCTTCAAACTTTCAAAACATACATGGAAAATCCAGTAACAATGTTGATGTAAGAAAAACTAGATAATAAAGACAAAGCCGGGTTTCTACTCGGCTTTTTTTATGTAAAAGAATTAATGTTCTTGATGATAAACAGGTGTTTTTTCACCAGCATTTATATCTACCTCTAAAGTGTTTTCAGAAGGAGGGATGGGACATGAGTAACGATGAGAGTATGCGCAATAGGGGTTGTAGCATTGATTAAAGTCGATTTCTAAGACGGTATCTTTTTTATAAATATAAGTGTCAATATAGCGTCCTCCACCATATGTCGTAATCCCTGAAGTCTCGTCCCGAAATGGGATGAAGAAATAGTTTTTAAACCCTTTCTTCTTTCTTAATTCTATATTCTGGTAGACTGTCAATTTACATTCTTGTCCATTGACAAAAAAGGATATGTATCCAAATCTGCGATAAATTGGTTCTCTTTCAGTAGATGTTGGCATTTTAAACTTTTTCCCTTTGTCCTTTTCCCAAGTTGCTTTAACTCGAAAGTTCATATCCACATCAAAGTAATCGACACTTTTGAAATCTTTCAGATCGGCTGATGTTAATATGCCTTCTTCGGCATCTTGCAGGTGTTCTTGCTTGGTTTTTCGTTCTTGTTGAAGAGAATCTATATAATTATCCTGTCCAAAACTTAACGAGGATACAATGATAAAAAGAAGCAATATAGTTCTCATCTTGCGCCAAAAAGTTTACTTCCTATCCGAACCATAGTGCTGCCTTGTTCAATAGCTAGTTCGTAATCTCCGCTCATGCCCATAGAGATTTCTTTAAAATTATCATTGAACTTAAAATAATGACTTTTGATAACGTTGAAGTAACTATCCAAGGTCTGAAATTCATCACGAATTTGGTCTTGGTCATCAACAAAACTAGCCATTCCCATTACACCAACGATGGAGATGTTTCTCATTTCAACAAAAGTCTTTGATTCAAGAATTTCTTGGGCTTCAACAAAAGTTAATCCGTATTTCGAATCTTCTTGCGCAATATGAAATTGCAGAAAACAAGAAATGACTCTATTGTTCTTGATGGCTTCTTTATTGATTTCTTTCAATAATTTCAAGCTATCCACGGCATGAACCAAATGGACGAAAGGGGCAATGTATTTAACCTTGTTTGTTTGCAAATGACCTATTAAATGCCAACGAATATCCTTTGGAAGGTTTTCGTATTTGTCAACCAATTCCTGAACCTTATTTTCACCAAAATCTCTTTGTCCTAGTTTGTATTTCGATTGAATATCTTCCGCTGGTTTGGTTTTCGAAACTGCAACTAGGGTTACGTTTTGCGGTAATTCTTTTATAAATTCAATAAAATCTAAATCTTTCATTCGTTCAAAGAATAAATTGTCAATCCACTGCGCATTTTAGGTTCAACCCAAGTCGATTTGGGAGGCATAATCATATTGTTGTCTGCCACTTTTTTAACCTGATCCATTGACACAGGGTAGAGAAAAAAGGCGATATCAAAACCACCTTTGTACATTGTCTTTTTAACTTTTTCTAGTTTTTCGGCACCCGAAACGAATTCGACGTTTTTATCTGTCTTTAAATCTTTGATTCCTAAAATTGGGGTTAAAACATAATTCGTCAGTATTTCTGCATCAAGTGATTTAACAGGATGATCGGCCTCAACAATTTGGTCTTTGCAAATTAAAGAATACCAATTGTCATTCATCATCATTATAATCTCGTGCTCTTGGTTCGATTTACGTTTTTCTTCCAATAGTTTAACCTCAAAATTCTCTGTTAATGCATTGATGAATTCTTTTTCGCTTAAAACTTCTATGTTCCGCACGATTCGGTTGTATTCAAAAACCTTCAATTTACTCTCGTCAATCAAAAAACTAAGAAAGTAACCGTCCTTTTCGCAAGACCTATTTTTTTCCAACCTTAGTTGATTCAAGGCTACAGAAGATGCACTTCTGTGATGACCGTCGGCAATATAACAGGCATCAATTTCTTTAAAATATTCTGAAATTTGTTGGCTAACATCCGAAGGAAGAATCCAAAGTTCATGCTTTAATCTATCGGTTGTAGTAAATTCGTATTCAGGGCGTTGAGAGGTAGCTTGATCGAGAAGCGTGTCTAAGCCATCAATTTTTTCATGACACAGTAAAACCGGTTCCGCATTGTAACCTACAAGGTCTAAGTACTTAGTGAAAAGCTTTTCTCTTTTTGTTAATGTCGCTTCGTGC
>ERZ887849.1652-NODE-1652-length-20123-cov-7.385988_pt1 | contig 20123 bp, 11 predicted proteins | sample MGYA00521267_ERZ887849 | MGnify/ENA primary metagenome ERZ887849 (study PRJEB32303, sample SAMEA104408601) | aquatic metagenome | biome: Brackish water; feature: Pelagic; material: water | place: Baltic Sea | collected 2014-06-06T16:11:00 | depth 2,863 m ... | reverse complement strand
CTCATCTCCTAGTTTTCTATAGGTCAGAATAATGACATCAGTTTCATTCAATGTTGCGTAAGTATCCTTCTCAAGACTCTCAAGCGGCGTTCCGTCTCCATTTAGAGACGCTTTGTTGAACTTTTCCCTAAGAATTTGGTAAGTACTGTTTTCCGAGAGGTCAACAAACATTCTAGGCTCTTCAATAATATATTTGGCGATTTCGCTAATTGAATCATACCAAACATCAAATGTTTGATGATCTCTGTAAAGAACATCTATTTCCTCTCCAGAATAAGTTGAAGTTGTGGCAACCATATTTTCTGTATAACCCGATACAATTCTGTCAAGGCAAGAAGCTACACTATAATCGTAACCATGGACAAGAGGATACAAATGCGTATATCGATAATTACAATTCAAATACAAATTCCATAAATCAGTCTCATACTTTAAGGATTTTTCTTCATTATTCCTCGCTTCACTCCAAAACTTAAAAATTTCTTCGCGCGGATAAATGTCACTGAAATCATCTTGGTCTATGGGAGAGTTTAGCCCTAAAGCTTGAATTGAATCGTACCAAATGTCAAAAGACTGATTTTCTTTAGAACAATCTAAAGTTGATTTGTTAAAAGAATTCCCATCCGGAGTGAAACCTTCAAACCAGATATAACTTGTATTCTTGGATTGAATTTTATTTAATAAATCATGATCCATATCCTTGTATAATAATTCGCTATTCAATATGTTTTTTTGATACTGGCTTACAAAGCTTTTAGAATCAGATGCATCAAATAAAACTTTAGACTTCCCTCTATTGCGAAATACTAGATATCCTTTTTCTAAATTTAGATTGGATCTAAATGGAAGATAACAAGTCACATAGTCATTGGAAACAATATCAATTTCTGAAGATTCTTTATTCTGATAAAACAAGGTAAGGCTAACACGTTCTTCATTACCCATCCACTTAAGTATATCTCCGGGTAAAGTAGGACCTTCAAAGAATTCCCCATCGACTTCGCCCCCAATAACATCGAATGGTGATGAAGCTTGTGTATCCATAGGGTCGTATGCCACCAAAAGCTTATTTGACTCACCTATATATAGAATGTTTGATATAATTTGAGGAAAAGCTGCGATATAATTAATCGATGTCGGTACCTCTGGAGTAGGCAAAGGATCGCCGTCTTTTACAGATACATTGGTATTATTTAACAAATCGATTTGTGCATTTGCCTGAAAAACAAACAATACGATTATAAATTGGAAAAATTTCATAACACATTTTATATTCAACACTAAACTATTAAACGTTGAATAAAGATACAATTATAATACAACAATTATCTTTCAGTTTTTATATCTTTTAGCTGTGACTTTCAAAAATTTGTTACTTTTTTTACTCCTTACACCTACTGATTATTTTATTGTTTTCTCTCAAAATACCGATTCTAAAATCGATCTAAGTTGTGAAACAACACATTAAAAATTAATCCACTATTTCGATTTCTTGTCTCGCTAACAAACACAAATGGTTCACAAAAAAACGAACTGGACGACTTTTTACGTCAACATATACAAATTATCTGGAAATAAAAAACTCTGTTGTCGGGTCGTAAAATTTTACGACCCGACAACAGAGTTTTAATTTAGTTTATTATTGTTTAGTCGATAATCACTGTTACTATTCCTTTGTAGCTTGATGCTTCACCTGGAAGTGGATTGCTCAAGGATACTTTCCATATGTAGTTCGAACCGTGTTGCGCTGGTTTCCCTGTGCGCTTGTCGATTCCAATCCATCCTGCTGTTTCGTCTGTTGTTTCGTAGATTGTCCCTCCATCTTTCGGGTCGATAACAATCATGGAGAAAGATGTGTTACGTTCCACCAATGCGAAAGGCATAAATGTATTATATCTTGGGTCGATGTCTTGCGGTTTGAATGCCGTTGTCGCCATTAAGTTGTAATCGTTAGCAATGTTGATTTTCTTAGCAGAAACAGTTGAACATCCTTTCTCGTTCGTTGAAGAAACGGTAATCGTATATTGACCATCCTTGAAGAAGTTGAATTCCGCTTTATTTCCTGAACGGCTCATGTTTCCTTGTTTGCACGTCCATTGGATATTGCTATTCGGATCTACATTCGAAACTTTAACTTCAGTAGTTGGTATTCCGTTGTTGAACAAATGTTCTTCGTCTATTGTGAAATCGACAGCTTTGTTTTCGTAAACAACGAACTTGTTTTCTTTTCCTTTGGAATTGAAGACTTTATACGTTCCAAACTCTTCGAAATCAACTGTTTTAGACTCCTTCGGGTATATAACAACCTGACGTCCATTCGGGAATTCAATCGTCATACGGATATCAGACGAGTTCGTCACTTTCTTATCCATATATTGACACGTATTCTCAATTTTCGTCAACTCCGTGTTCATTTTCGAAGGAGCTGGTATAAGGTCAGCTTTATCGTACGCTATGTTGGGCGGTGTTACCAAGCTGCTTTGGTCTTTGATGTATTCACCTTCTTTAAATAGGTTGTCACTTTTCAACGATTTCGCAGGAATTGAGGATATTTTGTGAATATCTCCTTTTGCTATCGTTTTGTTGGTTGGATCAGCAACGATATTTTCATTCGCAGCGACTTTATTTGTATTAACATTTTTAGCATCCGCTGTTTGTGCAGGGATAGCTTTGTTTTCGTTTTTCGTTTCTGTTTGGTTGACTCGTGCTCTTTTGTTGTCGGTAGGAGTATTGTTGCTCGCGAAATACCAAAGTGAAGCTCCTCCAACCATGGCAACAGCAATAATAACTCCTGCCCAAGGATTGAAAGGCTTTTTACCGGAAACAGGCATGGCTTTATCCAACTTCGAGGAGAGTGCACTCCAAGCAGCAGGATCATAAGGAACCTCCTGGTTTTGGAGGGCTTCCTTAAAAATATGTTCAAATTTTTGACTCATTGTCGGTAATTATTGGTCTATGGTTGTAAATTTTTCTTTTAATATTTTTTTCAAGTTCATCTTAGCTTTCGCCAAATTAGATTTTGAGGTTCCTTCGGAAATTCCGAGAATCTCGCTGATTTCTTTGTGTTTGTATTCTTCAATCACATACAAGTTAAAAACAGCTTTATAGGCTGGAGAAAGACCATCGATTGCTTGCATCGCCACCTCCGCTTTGATACTTGTCAATTCAAATTCTTCTTTTTCCTCGATCGTATTTTCGGTTTTAACGACGAAATCTTCATCGTTTTCTGTCCGAATGGGATCTTTCTTAGATTTTCGAATCGCATCTATGCAAGTATTTGCAAAAATCCGACGCATCCATCCTTCGAAAGAACCGGTGTGATCGTAACCATCTAATTTGTCAAAGACTTTGATAAAACCAAGTTGGAGAATCTCCTGAGCATCGTCTTTATCACGGTGGTAGCGTAAGCAAACCCCCATCATTTTCCCGTAAAAGAGTTTAAATAGTTGCTCTTGCGCTTTGCGTTTTTTTGCAATACAACCATCAATAATCTCCTTTATCTCATTCTTATTTTCCACATTGTCTCTGTTCATTAGACGATAGGTCTTTTTTGGGGTTGCCTTTTGGGTAAAAATTTTCAACAGTTGCTGAAAATCATCCACATTACTTTACAAATTAAATGATTTTCGATACAATATACTTACTTTTGTAACGAATTAATTAGTACAATCGAAAACCAAACAAATTTACGATGAAAGTAACAGTAGTTGGTGCAGGAAATGTAGGTGCAACATGTGCAGACGTCTTAGCACACAAAGAAATTGCCAATGAAATAGTATTGTTGGATATCAAAGAAGGATTCGCTGAAGGTAAAGCTTTAGACATTTGGGAGACATCTCCAATCAACTTATACGATTCTCGTACGATAGGATCGACGAACGATTATTCAAAAACGGCTAATTCAGAAGTAGTTGTTATAACATCAGGTTTGCCAAGAAAACCGGGTATGTCTCGTGATGACTTAATCGCGACGAATGCTGGAATCGTAAGATCGGTTACTGAAAACGTAGTGAAGTACTCACCAAACGCAAAAATCATCATTGTTTCCAATCCTTTGGACGTAATGACTTATTGTGCATACCTTTCTGCAAAGGTAGATTCTAAGAATGTATTTGGAATGGCAGGTGTATTAGATACAGCTCGTTACCGTTCTTTCATCGCTTTAGAATTAGGTGTTTCTCCAAAAGATATCCAAGCAGTATTGATGGGTGGTCACGGAGACACAATGGTTCCACTTCCGCGTTATACAACAGTTGGTGGTATTCCCGTTACTGAATTGATTTCAGAGGAAAAATTGAACGAAATTATCGAAAGAACGAAGTTCGGAGGTGGAGAAATCGTTAAATTGTTAGGAACATCTGCATGGTACGCTCCAGGAGCTGCAGCTGCGCAAATGGTAGAAGCAATTGTGCGTGATCAAAAACGAATCTTCCCAGTTTGTGCTTGGTTGGACGGTGAATATGGAATGAAGGATATCTTCCTTGGTGTTCCAGTTATCCTTGGAAAAGGAGGAATCGAAAAAATCATCGAATTGGATTTGAATGCAGATGAAAAAGCATTATTAGAAGAATCAGCTGTTGCCGTTAGAGGAGTTATGTCTGTTTTGGATAATATGAATGTTGCAGGATAAATATCTAATATCTTATTATAATAAAAGCTCGATCGAAATGTCGGGCTTTTTTTGTTACAATAATTATAGAGACTGCTGATATTGACCATTTATGTTGACCAACTCGACGAAATATTGTCAACGGTCAACGTATTATTTCTTATAAAACGGCAATTTCACCACCTTCGCTTTCACGCCTTTGTCACGTATAGAAATATAAATATCTGAATCCATGGCAGAATGATCAAGGGTAACATAACCTAGACCAATTGCAATTTTCATACTGGGCGACATTGTACCTGATGTTACGTGACCAATTTTATTTCCAGATGCATCGTGAATTACGTAATCGTGACGGGGAATACCTCTGTCGACCATTTCGAAGGCAACTAGTTTGCGTTTAACACCTTCTTCTTTTTGTTTCGCCAAGAAGTCGGCATCAACGAAGTCTTTTGTTAATTTCGTAATCCAACCCAATCCGGCTTCCAATGGGGAAGTCGTTTCGTCGATATCGTTTCCATACAGGCAGAATCCCATTTCTAAGCGAAGCGTGTCTCTTGCCGCCAAACCGATAGGCTTGATGCCGAAATCTGCACCAGCTTCTAATACCTTAGCATATATTTGAGCAACTTCACTGTTTTTACAATAAATTTCGAATCCACCTGAACCAGTATAACCAGTAGCAGATATGATAACATTTTCGATTCCGGCAAAATCAGCCACTTCGAAGTGGTAATATTTGATTGCGGACAAATTTATACTCGATAAAGATTGCATGGCTTCAACTGCTTTTGGTCCTTGAATAGCAAGAAGTGAATAATCATCAGAAAGATTTTTCATTTCCGCCTTCATCGAATTGTGCGAAGAAATCCAATCCCAATCTTTATCAATGTTAGAGGCATTTACAACCAATAAGTATTGTTCTTCTTTTATCATGTAAATGATCAAGTCGTCCACAATTCCACCTTTTCCGTTGGGCATACAAGAGTATTGTGCTCTTCCGACAGTCAATATCGTCGCATCATTCGTCGAGATTTTTTGAATCAAATCCAAAGCCGTTGGCCCAGAGATCAAAAATTCACCCATGTGACTAACATCAAAAACTCCTACCGCGTTGCGCACTGTTTCGTGTTCAGCATTGACTCCTTCGAATTGAACCGGCATATCAAATCCAGTAAAAGGAACCATTTTTCCGCCCATAGCGATGTGTTGATCATTTAATGTTAGTTTTTTCATGGTGTATTTAATTTGAGGACAAAAATAATGAACTATTGGAATAGTTGGAACGATCCTATTGATTGAAGTATAAATTGTATCTGGTTTTTGGATGTGAAATTAGATTGGGAATAGCTCAATAGCCTATAAAACATCAAAATGTTGTTCGGCAATTAGCGAATTGGAAAATTTTATATTTTTCGAAATTTGATTCGAAACCCCGTATTTATAGAACTAAATCAATTACTCAGAAATAGCCTAATCCGGAATCCGTCAATCCGATATTTATTCACATATCTCCGCCAGTCGCTGTCCAACCAAAGTACCAATCGCAACTCCCATTCCTCCCATACGAACACCAATGCAAACCCGTGCATCTAAACGTTTTATTATCGGTTCTTTTTTGTTTCCTATCCCCATTATTCCAGCCCAACGATGTTCTATTTCAAAGGCTGTTTTTGGTAAGATTATTCGCTTCAATTTCTCTTCAATACCGTTTTGGATTTCTGGGGTAATGAAAAGCTCGGTCGTTTCTTCCTTTTTAAAGTCTAGGTTTCTTCCACCACCAATTAGTAAGCGACAACCAACATTTCTGAAATAATAGTAGCCCCGGTCGATGTGGAATGTTCCAATTGTTTTTAATTCAGGTATTTCTTTTGTTATCAAAACTTGAGCACGAGCTGGCCGAACGACAGTTTTTGTATTGATATCTGGCGTAAAGCCATTGGTGCAAATCACCAAATTACTCGATTTTAATTCTCCGTAGTTTGTGTCCAAAATAACTTCGTTTCTATTGGAAGAAAAGGACTTCATTTCCACACCTCGTAGAATCGTAATTCCAGCATCTTGCACGCGTTTAATTGCCGTTTGAATTAAGAGAGAAGTATCCAATTGACCTTCCAGTTTATTCTTGAAGGCAGAATCCAAATTTTCGAAGCCAAATCGTTTGCTGGCCTCTTTGTCTTCGGCATACACATTCGATTCTCCTGTAATCGATTTCAAGGCATGATTCAGTTCCTTCAGCTTAGACCAAATTTCCTCGGTATCTGTTTTATTCTCCATTAAGTCCCACGAACCAAGGGTCTGAAGGTTGATTTCTTTTTCTCCTAACCAGTTTTTAAGAGCTTGAAGACCTTTCCAACGCATTTCTACTGTCTTCCAAACTTCATTTTCGGGTGTGTTGGATAAATCGTCCATTATTTCGCTGGGTGAACCAAAACAAGCAAATCCAGCATTTTTTGATGAAGCAGAAAAGGGGAGTACACCTTTGTCAAGGACAAGAATTTTGGCTTTTGGATGGTTTTTTTTAAGATGATACGCGGCGCTAAGTCCCACAATTCCAGAGCCAATCACAATAAAGTCGAGATCACTGGTTAGCCACTTTTGCTCCCAAAAAGAAACGTTAGAAAATTCAAATTCCATGCAGTAAAAATACTTTAAACTTTTCGTCGTGAAGAATTCGATTCATATAAGGCGTAAAACCACCTCATTTTCCGATATTTGTTCATTAAAATAAAAATGGAATGTTTTTGAACGTTTTTTGTATCGAATTGTACAGTAACCGTTAACACATTAGTATGAGAATAATTCTTACATTTTTCTTGCTCATTTTGAGCGCCTTAAGCTTCGGTCAAACCGTGCAATTCGACTATGGTGGGCAAATCACCAATTACGAAACGGGTAAAAAAGAAACAGGAGTAAAAGTTACTGTTACATCGAACGGCGCGACGCTAGCTACCTCAGTTACCGCCAGTAATGGTAAATACATTATAAAATTTGATGCACCTGCTCAATCCAAATACGATATCGTTTTTTCGAAAGCAGGATTTGTATCTAAACGGGTAAGTTTCGATTTAAAAGACCTGAACACCGACGGAATGAAGGACAGTCAAAAATTAAGTCCTTTGGAAGATTTAAGTATAGAGATTTTTTCCGTTAAACCAGGTATTGATTTCTCCTTTCTTGAGAATGAGCCTGTTGCCATGTTCACAGCGGATAGTAAAAGCACGAACGTTAAGCTTGATGTATCTGCCAGTCAACGGATGAAGCAAAAAATTGAAGGTTTGTTGGATAATTCAGCCAATACGGTTGACAATACGGACGTTAAATACAACGATGCAATCACCAAAGGGGATGCGTTTTTCAAGGGTGATAAGCTTGAGGAGGCTTTAAAGCAGTTTGAAGCTGCAGCCTTCTTAAAACCGAAAGAATTTTATCCGCAAAAGAAAATTGCTGAGATTGATGCTTTACTGAAAGCAAAGAAAAATGAGAGCTATGCTCAAAATGAAATCGATCAGCAGTACAACAATTACATCAAAGCGGCTGATAATTTCCGTGACGAGAAAAAGTATACAGAAGCACTTTTGAAGTATCGTGCCGCTATGCGGGTGAAAAATGAGCAATATCCGAAAGATGAAGTTGCGAAAATTGAAAAAATAACGAATGATCTAGCCGCTGCCGAGCGAAAAGAACGGGAGTATTTAGCGGCGATTACGGCTGCTGATGCGGCTATGAGGTCAAAACAATACGACCAAGCAGTTAAGCAATACACCACGGCTTCTGGCATTAAACCGGACGAAAAATATCCGAAAGATCAATTGGCTTTGGCGCAAAGTGCTTTAAAAGAGCTGGCCGATAAAGAAGAGTTGAACAAGAATTATGATGCTGCGATGAAGGAAGGTGCTTCCCTATTCACACTATCAAAATTTACGGAAGCGAAGGCAAAGTATACGGAAGCTTCTGGATTGAAGCCCAATGAAAGTGTACCAAAGGAACGCATTAAAATATGCGATGATCAGATGGCAAAATTGGAGCAAGCGAAGAAAACCGAAGAAGAAATATATGCTTTGTTTGAACTAGGGCAGGAGCAAATAGATGCTAAGACCTATTCAATGGCCAAAGCGACGTACAAGAAAATTCAGAGTTTAGATCCAAAAAAGAACTTAGCCCAAGTAAAATTGGATGAAATTGAGCGTTTAATAAAAGCAGACGAAGATGCCAAGAATGCTGAGGCAAGATTTGAGAAGTACGTAAAAGATGGAGATGCGGCCGTTTTGAAAGAATATTTTGCCACTGCTAAACAAAACTATGGTGCTGCCTTGGAAGTAAAAGAAGACAAACCCGTTCAAGATAAATTTGATGCCGTTGTTAGTAAAATGGCGAAAATGGAAGCCAAAGTTCTTGTAAAAAACAAGTACGATGAATCCGTGGCAGCAGCCAAAAAACTACTGGATGAGAACGAATTGGAAAAGGCACGATTGAAATACCAAAATGCAGCAAGTATTGATCCTACGCAAACAGAGCCAAAGCTTCGTATTGATGAAATTGACGCTCGATTGAACAAGAAATCGGGTGAGGACAAGAAATACAGAGCATTGATTGATAAAGGAGATGCATTGGTAAAACAAGAAAGGTATTTAGAGGCAATCAAAGAATTTGATAGTGCGTCTGAAATGCGTCCAGCGGGAGCTGAGCCAAAAGACAAATCTGCAGAAGCGGCAAGATTGGCTCGCGAATCTAAAGACAATGACAATAGACAGTTTGAGAGAATATTAAGTGCCGCACGAACGTCTATCGACTCCGCTAATTATGAAAAAGCGAAGGATTTGGTGAATCGTGCCATAACGAATCGTGCACCAATTTTACGTCCAACTGATTCTCGTCCAGAGGACATGTTGAAGGAAATAAACGCGCTTGAAATAGCACAAAAAAACTATGACAATCTGATTGCTGCTGCAGAAAAGGCAGAGGCTGCGGATGATCTTAAAACGGCTATTGATACCTATCGAAAAGCAGGTGAGATTAAACCGAAAGAAACACTTCCTCCGTCTAAAATAGAGGAATTAAGCAATGTTTACAATGATTTGTTTAGCGCCGCCGAGAGAGAACGCAAATACGCCGAAAACTTCAAAAAAGGGGTCTCTGAAATGAACATAAAAAGCTACAACTTGGCTTTGGCTAGTTTCCAAAAAGCGAATACGTTCAAACCAGATGATCAAGTTGTACAAGATAAAATTTCGGAGGTTCAACAGATTTTAGATGACCTAGCAAATGCTTTGGCAAATGACAAAGAGAGAAAAGCGCAGGTGGATGCTATAATCAAGGAGGCAAATGGTTTGTTTGATAAGAGAGACTGGAGTCAAGCGAAGTTGAAGTATCAGCAAGTTGTAGCGCTCGACCCTAGGCAACCGTATAGCAAATCGCGCACAGTGGAGTGTGATGCCAAATTACAAGAAGAGAAAAATGCAGTTGCAGAAGCCGATTACAAAGCGCTGATTGCTCAAGCGGATAATAATTTTGAGAAAAAGGATTTCTTACGTTCGAAGGAATTGTTTGAAAAAGCAAATTCGACGAAACTGAGTGATCCGTATCCAATTAAAAAACTGTCTCAGTTGGAAAGATTATTGAATCCAACTATCGTTAAAACATCTAGTCTAAACCCATTAGGTGATGTGTATACTGGCGAAGATTCGGAATTGGATTTAGTGAAGGCAGAACAAACGCGCAAGAATATAAAGTCGGATCAGTTTTTGAAGACGAAAAATTCTGCGTTGGCGCAAATGGAATTAGAAAATCAAAAATTACAGGATAAAACGTACAAAACCCAAGTCGACTTAAATGCTGTGGAAGCCAAGTCGTTTGAACAGAAACTTATTGCTGAAGCTAGAACGCATGACAATGTGGAGCAGGTGAAATCGATACAGTATTCTGCCCGAACACAGGAAATAGAGAATGCCGAATACGATAATGCGCAGAATTTACTTTCGCAAGAAAAATTGAATTATATTCAAAAGGACATAGAATTCATCTACGAAAAACAAAGTGCAGAAGTAGCTCAAAAATCGGCGGATTTAAAATACCAAGCTTCGGTGGTGTATGATGATGTGAGCAATAGAACGGAAACGTACAACAAGGCCAACATCAACAAAGGCAAGCAGATGTCACAAATATCTATTGAAGCTTTTGTAGCCATGAGTGACAACGAGTCTCGTGCGTTAACGGAGGCACAATTGAAATTGGCGAAGGAGAATGCTTCAAATCAACTATCGACTTTGGCGGAAGACCAGCAGGCAAATGCGGAACACAACGAAGATCGTTTCAGAGAAATTGTTTCCGCAAATGGAGCCACAAAAGATGCTTTTGACGATAAATTGAAGAATAGAAACGAGGAAATCAAGAAGATTGAAAAAGTTAATTTAGACAACTCTAAAGTGGCCTACGACCGCCAAATGGAGAAATATCTTCAAACGAAAGAGCAAATTTCAAGTCAAGGAAAAGTGAATGATCGTTACGTAACGGAGGAATCGGAAAAAATCGAAGAAACGCAAGCGAAAATCAAGATTCTGAAAAAGAAGTATGAAACGGACATGGAAATCCGAACGACAAGTGGCAAAGACAAGAATGTACATGTTCAGAGTAACCTGGATTATATTGCCATAGAGGAATTAAAAAGACTAGAGGAAGCGACTACAGCGCAAAGAGACAATGCTGAAAAAATAAAAGAGGTTAAAAATGCAGCTTTAGCGTTAGATGAGAAACTTTCTGATGACAAGCAAGAATCTGTTTACAGCGCACAAGAGTCATTGGACAAAGTTAAAGCGGCTAGCCAATTAGCGTTGATAGACAGTTCAGACAAACAGATGAAAAATGCTGGAGCCTTAGATGAGTTGTACACGATTGAGCGAATTCGTCGGGAAGGTATGGCGGAAAAAGCTAAAAAGAATCAGCAAGAAACGACTGAGAAATTAAAGAATGTGGACGCGACTCCGGTTCAGGAAACAGTGAAGAATACATTAGGAATTGACTTCCCAGAAGGCGTTACAGAAGAGCAGTTTTCGCAAAGTGGAACGGACGGAACGATACATACCATCATAACCCGAAGAGTGGTTGTTATTGATGGATATGGTGAAGTATATATTAGAACCCAGCGTGATGGAATGGAAACCTTCAAAAAGAATGATCAACCGATTACAAAGTACACATGGCAAAAAGAAACGCAAGGTTCTAATTTGGTGCGTCACTAGTTTATGGATTATAGGTGCTTGCACAACTGGCACAAATAATTCTGCAGAGCCTGCCGTTCAATTTCAAGAAATAAAAGGCGAAACCCAAGGAACGACGTATACAATTAAAGTGGTGAATGGTTCGGTGGAAATCGAGAAACAAATTATTGACAGTATACTTCATGCTTTTGATTTGTCATTGTCGGGTTACCTCAGCGAATCGATAATTAGTCAACTCAACGCCTCTGATTCGTCCTTCCAAATACCTCGGTCAGATTCATTTTTCATCAATTGTTTAACTGTTTCCGAAAAAATCGCAACACAAACCAACGGTTCATTTGACCCAACTGTATTGCCGTTGATGGAGTTGTGGGGCTTTCTAAAGGATTCTAAAAACATCCCCTCGCAGAGTCAGATTGATTCCACTTTGGCCTTTATTGGCTTCAATAATACGAGCCTTTGGCGCATAGAAGAAGATAAACAAGGCCATTCCTTCATTAAAAAGGATGCACGTTTGAAATTGGATTTTAACGCCATAGCGCAAGGGTATTCGGTTGATGTAATTGCCGATTTTTTGCGAAAGAAAGGCTGTAAAGATTTTTATGTGGAAATAGGAGGTGAATTGGTGTTGTCGGGAAATAATTCTGAAGGAACGGCCTGGCGAATTGGTATAGATAAACCAGTTACTTCCAACGATGGAAAAGGAGGTCGTGTTATTTCAGCTGTACTTTCCGTTCGAAATAAAGGGATAGCCACCAGTGGAAATTACCGAAAGTTTTACGAAAAAAACGGAAAAATATACGCTCATACCTTGCATCCCAAAACAGGTCGGCCAGCCGAAAATGAATTGTTGAGTGCTACTGTAGTTGCAGAGAACGCAGCTGAAGCGGATGGTATGGCAACAGCATTTATGGTCATGGGTTTGAAAGAATCAAAGCAGTTTTTAACTACTCATCCGGAATACGAGGCCTTTTTTATTTTTACAGAAAAGGAGAACGAAATCAGTTCATTTGCCACAAATGGAATGAACAAGATGCTCGAAAAATAGGTGCCCGTGTTTTTTCATCAACGACATGTTTGAAAATCCCGAGAGTAGGTCCGTTTTTCAATCGGAATACTCCTTACCTTCGAAATAAAAAAAATGCGACATCCTTTTGTCCGATTGATGCTTATCTCAGCAATGGCGGTCGTTGGCGTGATAATCAACGTAGATTACTGGCAAACCGAACAATTTTCGGCTATCAAACAAGTTTCCGTTCCAACGATGAGAATGTCCATGTTGTATATTGGATTGCATTTTGTGAAACGCGTGTTATTTCCAGAGATAAAATGGTGGAATTGGTTGTCTTATATTGGCTTGGTGAGTATAATATTACCTGTTCTCTTTGCTAATTCATCGAATGAAAACATATATCATTGGATGGTCGATATAGGAACTCTGTTTTTCTTGATTCCCATTGTTTTCGAACTAAATGATTGGCGTTTGACCCTGAAAAAAGATAAAAAATGAATATACACTTTATAGCCATAGGTGGAAGCGCCATGCACAATTTAGCGATTGCTCTGAAGCGAAAAGGAATGCACGTGACAGGTTCCGATGACGAAATCTTCGAGCCATCTAAATCGCGCTTAGCAAAAGACAATATCTTACCCGAAGCCATCGGTTGGAATGCGAATAATATTCATCCTCAATTGGCCGCCGTCATTGTTGGAATGCATGCACGATCGGATAATCCTGAATTGTTGAAGGCCAAAGAATTGAATATTCCGACTTATTCTTATCCAGAATATTTATTCGAACAAAGCAAGGATAAAACGCGAATTGTAATTGGTGGAAGTCATGGTAAAACGACGATTACTTCTATGATTTTACACGTTTTCAAAGAGTTGGGCCGAAATGTCGATTACATGGTTGGTGCGCAATTGGAAGGATACGATTGCATGGTAAAAATTACGCAGGAGGCCGAAATTATGGTATTGGAAGGTGATGAGTATTTGAGTTCACCGATAGACCGCCGTCCCAAATTTCATTTGTACAATCCGCATGTTGCTTTGATCAGTGGCATTGCATGGGATCATATCAACGTCTTCCCAACGTGGGAAAATTATGTTGATCAATTCCATATTTTTTGTCAGAAAATAGATACGAAAGGAACTTTGATTTATGCTGATAACGACCCGGAGGTAAAGAAATTGGGTGAGGAGTTTTCGACTACAATCAATACCATTCAGTATTCCGTACCTCAGTATAAGATGACAGAGACGGGAACAATTCTAGAATGGGATGGAGAAAAGTATCCTTTGCAAATATTCGGTGCGCATAATTTGCAAAACATGGTTGGCGCTATGCGATTGGCGGAGAAAGTGGGTGTTTCGCCCAAGGATTTTTTCACTGCGGCTAGTACTTTTACGGGAGCTGGAAAACGATTGCAGAAAGTCAGGGAGAAAGGAAATTTCATTTTGTACAAAGACTTTGCCCATTCGCCAAGTAAATTAAAAGCCACAATTTTGGCTGTTAAAGAACAATATTCGGATAGGAGAGTGGTGGCTTGTATGGAATTACACACCTTTTCATCCTTGAACAAAGCATTTTTACCGCTTTACGAAAATACCATGAACCAGGCCGATGCAGCGATCGTTTATTATAGCGACCATGTGGTTGAACACAAAAAGTTACCTGATTTATCGAAAGGGGAAGTGGAGAAACATTTTGGCGGAGAAGTAATAGTGTTGAAGCAGACGGAAGCCGTTTTGTCATATATTAAAGAACAAGATTGGAATAATTCGGTGCTTTTGATGATGTCGAGTGGTAATTTTGATGGGATTGATTTTGAGGAGTTGGGGGAGGAGATTGTTTTGACGGTTAACGGTTGAGTGATGAGTTTTTAAGGGGAAAGTGTTTTAGTCTAGAGTGTTTGAGTGTAGAATGTAGACTTTTTGAACTTTATTCTAGACCACGCAAGCTTTTTTTGAGTAATCTGATCTCAAGAGCTTGCTCTGCTACAAGTAGTTTAAGGTTTTGTGATTCATCCTTGAGGTCTTTACTTCTCCGGTATTAGCATCACGCTCTGTATCGCCATTTAAACGCTTTTTTCCAGCTTCAATAAAGTCCTTATTACAACGATAGTATAGTGCTCGTTATCTCTTCCTTACGACAAATTTCTGAAATTGAGTTTTCTCCTTTTAATCCTTCAAGAACGATTCTGATTTTTTCTTCAGAGAACCAAACGTTCTTCTGGTTTGTCTTCTGATATCTTTTACAACTGCCTCAGCAGTTCTTTTGAAAGGCCTTCCTGGCTTTTCCATTATTTACTTTTTTAAGATTTGATAGAGTCTTAAAGACGTCTTTCAAGATAATAAACTGTTACTTAACTTTATCTCTTAAGTTGCAAATATTAGGCTGACGTTTTACAAATTACTTCCTGTATAAATATTAACCTAGCCATTCTTTCTTTTTTCAGATTTTAATTTCTCTAAATGTTTGTCAAAATAAAAATCTTCAACTCTTGGACTATTCATTCCAATTTTAATGGCATTTTTTAATGCAATAGTTTTACTTTCCTCGTCTTTTAATAATCGAAGTCCAGCTCTGATAATCTCACTGACGTTTTTATACCGTCCAGCAGAAATTTAGGTTTGGATAAACTGGTCAAAATAGTTACCCAAGGATACAGATGTGTTTTTATTCATACTTTGCTGTTTTATCAAATATACCAATTTGTATTTCTACCAAATAAAACATATTACAAGTTAAAAGTAGACCCAGTCTGAATTTTTCCTAAACAGCCAGCATTCTGAATCAGGAATGAAAAAAAGGGCAAGGTTTCTATCCATTTAGGAGTAATATTTCTTCTTCAGCCAGAAAGAAACGCGCACCAACAATATCAAGGCGGGCACTTCCACTAAGGGTCCGATTACACCAGCAAAGGCTTGACCCGAATTGAGTCCAAAAACGGCAATGGCAACGGCAATAGCTAATTCGAAGTTATTTCCCGCGGCGGTGAAAGCTACGGCGGCGGTTTTATCGTACTCCGCTCCTGTTGCCTTGGTCACAAAAAAGCCGATGATGAACATCAAAGTAAAATAGATGAGCAAAGGAACAGCGATGATCAATACGTCCAAGGGGATTTGAACGATTAATTCACCTTTTAACGAGAACATGACTACAATTGTGAACAAAAGAGCGATCAAGGTTAAGGGCGAAATGGTTGGGATGAATTTGTTGGTGTACCACGCTTCACCTTTCAGTTTTACCAATATCAGTCGACTCAGGATACCCAGTAAAAAAGGGAGTCCCAAATAAATCGCGACGCTTTCTGCGATTGTGGCGATGGAAATATCGATAATGGCACCTTCGAATCCGAAATACGGGGGAAGAACCGTGATGAAAAGCCAAGCGTAAAAACTATAGGCGAAGACTTGAAAAATACTATTCAAGGCGACTAATCCTGCGCCGTATTCGCTGCTTCCATCGGCTAAATCGTTCCACACCAAAACCATAGCGATGCAACGGGCCAAACCGATGAGAATTAATCCCACCATGTATTCGGGGTACTCGCGTAAAAAGGTGATGGCCAAAACGAACATCAAGATGGGACCAACTATCCAATTGAGCACCAGGGAAATGGAAAGAATTTTTGTGTTTCGAAATACTTTCGGCAAGAGGGCATAATTGACTTTCGCCAAAGGTGGATACATCATTAAAATGAGTCCAATGGCAATGGGAATATTGGTGGTGCCACTATTGAAGGAATTGATGACATCGGGAACACCGGGAACAAAATACCCGAGCCCGACTCCTATTCCCATGGCTACGAAAATCCATAGCGTTAGATTTTTATCGAGAAAACTTAGTTGTTTGGTTCCCATATTTTAAGTATTGATTTGTGAGAAAACATAATATAGATCAGTGGCGATTTGCAGACTTCTTTCACTGTATTTTCCTGCTTGTTGCGGCGTGCCATCAAATTGTTTGGGTTCTTCGAATGTAATGGGGATCCGTTTTTCGGTGCCAGGAACAAAGGGACAAGCCTCGTTTGCTGAGTCGCTGCGCGACCAAACACTTTGGCGTACAAAGAAATCTCGTTTTGGAGGTCGGTAAACATTTCCATTTTTGCTAATCCTATTTTGTATTCATTAGTTCATTGTAATATTACGATTAATAAATGAATTGATGGTTCAAAAAATTCCAATTACCTTCAAATATGTTTTGCTTTCAAGATAATAAACTGTTCCTTAACTTTATCTCTTAAGAGGTAAACATTAGGCTGACGTTTTACAATTGTTAAGAAGAGATTTCGAATTAAAGATAATATCCTAAGCAGACCAAGAACGATTTTTAGATGCGCGCTTTTAGCAATACTGAAAAACGTAAAATTGTCCTTAAATAGAAACGGATAGAAATAAAATTTAACCGCAACATGGGCAGTTTAAATTATGATATATCAGATATACTAATTTGTGCGCAGAATTTGACTTTTCTGTTGACGATAGAAACGGTTCATGTAAAAAACATGAGGAAAACTCAAACAAGAAAGGATTATGAAGAAAAAACCGAGGTATTGTGTTTTTGCGAAAAGTAAAAAGTAAATAATGATTAGCGCTCCACCTGCTGAAAAAGGTAGCGCATTTAGCCACATTTTTGCGGGAGTTTCTTTCAATTCTTTAGACAAATGTCTCCATCCATTCATACTGTGTTGCCCAACAAAATAAATCCCGAAGGACAAAAGCAAAGGCAACATACTCGAAAAGGCTAGATAAACTATCGTTAGAAATATAAATTTTGATTTCTTTATTAGCGCAAGTAATAGAACAGAACTTAGTGTAAAAATTTGTATTTTCGAAACGCTTTGGGCATTTATAAATTCTATTCTAATGATGTATTTGAGGTTTGGAATTTGTTTTAAGATTAATATGAAATCATTAAAGTGAAAAAATAGTATAATTGTTAGAACTGCCATACCCCATAGGAACGAGGTTATTCCGACCTTGTATTTCCATTCTGTGAAATCCGCTTCGCCGAAATGCCAAGCAGAATAAAAGATAAATAGTACCAGTGCTGTATCCGAAGAAAGTAGCCATAACAAACCGAAAAGTATACTTTTAACTACGTATTTTGCACTAAAAGCAAGAAGTTGTTTTCGGTTGTATATTTTTTTTGTTGATAAATGGTCAAGAGCTCCATGCGCCAATCCTACTGAAAAAAAGCCAGAAATTAAAACAAACCATGAAATAAATTCAAAGTTGAAATAGGAAAGCAGAATAGCAAGAAATGTAAAGCCGAAGGGTAGAAATAGTTTGGGAAATTTAAAGCCCACAGAAAACAAATTTTCTAGAGCTGTTTGAATAAATAATTTTTTAGGTAACTTAGAAAAAATTGATATTTCTTCAATGGGACTGGTTTCTTCATTTAAAAATCTCAGCACCTTTTTGACGGTAGTTTTTGCAAATAAAATTTCGAAAATATTTTTTCCAAATTGAGGTTTTTTATCTAAAATTTTAAGTAATAAACGATCATAAAATTGGAATCGATTTTTGCTACTTGGCCTGGCTTTTTTATCACCTGTTTTAATTGATTCCATTTGAAATAAAGCGTCATTGGCCATCGAATGGAAGGCATATCCAGTCGAAGCTTTGAGAATATCCGCTCTCGAACCCATATTTATCCAGTTTTTGCCAAAATTTTCAGTTTTCAGTTTTGCCGAAGACATTGGTATGACTCCTTGCTCATATTCAAGAATATCGTAGTCTTCTGCTAAATTTTTGATAAACGCAGATAAAATTATATTTGCCTCATCCTTCTCCAAAATGTTTGCACCAAAGCGAGTTAACTCGATTAGAGCTGTATTTTCATCAAAGGGCAGGACATAAACAAATTGAGTAAAGTCATTTTGAGGAATATTAAAATCCATCATTACGACCGTTTTAGGGTCGAATTTTTGTTCTCGAGTCTTAATTTTCCATCCGATAAAGGATTGGTAGATATGACTTTGATGCTTTTGAGCTTTTTGGAAAGAGGGGGGGCGACTATCGAAAACTTGGGCAGCTTTGATTGTCTGAGTTTCTAATTCTAACTTAAAAAATTCGGAAGTGACTATAGGTGAATCTTGGAATGTGTTAGAAAAAAAAGTTACATGATACGTTTTGATTGCAAGTTTGGAAGCATTATATAAATCAATACCCTTGATATGATGATATTGAAGCGGTTGAATGCTTTGTTTTGTAATTCCAGTTATTTCAACATTGTCCCAACTCTTACTAATTAAATCTTCTAACCCTAACTTAAGAACTTCTTTTTCGGATGCCCAAAAACAGAAAGTTCTGTCATTCTTTGTTTTACTGCTGGGCTCAATAATAGCAATTTTTTTTCCTGCCAGTAATTCGTTTCTATGCAAGTTTAACAGCAGTAGACAATTTGCCGCACCTAATCCAATGAATGCATAATCATAGGCATCTTCTAACTTTACTTGAGCCATTTATTCCAATGATTACAAATTAATTTTAGGGTAAAAAAAAGAAAAAGGATGGAGTTTAAAAAACTACCATCCTTTTCATTTTCAAAAATTTGATATTATGCTTCAGCTTCTGAGGTTCTACTTAATGCGTAGATTACCAAACCAAAACCAATTTTGTTAATTGCATCAGCAATGTTGTAAACGATGTCCATTGCATGTGTTGCAGCCGCAGCGTCTTGTACAAGTTTGACACCAAACAATCCACCTGGAGTTCCTAAAATATAACCCAAAGGATAAATTGCCCATCCAACTAATACGAACCAAGCAAGAATTCTTGTTGCTTTCGCCACTTGAGGCCCTGCTGTTTGAGATAATTTTGCAATTTCCCCAAACCAAACAAGATAGGCAATGTAGAAATAAGCTGCTCCTGACAAAACACCCCACATAACACTGTTACTGCTGTCGATAGTTTCTCCAACGTAACCTGTTACTAACATGATCACAGATGCCAAAATTAATTTCCACAACAAACCAATTTTTGCGCCTGCTTTTTTCGTGATTAAGTAAAATTCTACGCACATCAATGGAACAGTCAAGATCCAATCGACATAACGAAAGAATGTTGGGGAATCACCTGTTTCTAAATTGTAACCTCTCATGTAATAGTAATGCACTGCTGCAATAAAGGTTATTAAACCAGAGACCAAGACTGATGTTCTCCATTTTTTTGATGTGTTATTCAACTCAAAGAAGAAGAATACTGACGCGGCCATCATCGCCATCGTTCCGATAAAGAATGTAAATGCAACGTAATTGTCGCTTGCAATTTTTAAATGTTCCATG
>ERZ887849.1646-NODE-1646-length-20171-cov-8.190296_pt1 | contig 20171 bp, 21 predicted proteins | sample MGYA00521267_ERZ887849 | MGnify/ENA primary metagenome ERZ887849 (study PRJEB32303, sample SAMEA104408601) | aquatic metagenome | biome: Brackish water; feature: Pelagic; material: water | place: Baltic Sea | collected 2014-06-06T16:11:00 | depth 2,863 m ... | reverse complement strand
CTGGACCGCCCATCAGGTAACCCATAAAGTACCCGAGAGGATAGATAGCCCAACCCACAGTCACAAGGAAAGTCATGGTCTTGTATGCTTTTTGAACATTAGGATTGGCTAAGCTAGCATTAACCTGACTTGCTTCACCTTTCATGATGTACCAAATTACATACAGCCAAGCGGCCATTGACAGCAAGAATGCTGGCATCACACCCATAGAGCCGACCTCACCCATATAGCCGAAGATCAGCATTAAGGTGGTACCGCCCAATAGATTCCAGAATACGCGGCCTGGAACTTTACCTACTGCAGACATAATCAGATAGAATTCAACCATCAACAGCGGCACGGTTAAGAGCCAATCGATATAGCGGAATTCAGTTGGAGATGTCCCGGTTGCAACCCAAACGTCACGCATATAGAAGTAGTGAACTGCTGCTATAAGTGTAACCAGGCCTGACACTGTCAACGATGTCTTCCACTTGCCTGCAACGCGATCGCGCTCAAGGAAGAAGAAAGCAGTTGCAGCAACAAGTGCCATGGAGATTAACCAAAAGGACATGCCGACGTAATCGCCGGACGCTAAGTTATTAGTCATGTATAACCCCTACATATAAAGCTTTTTTATTATTGTGTCAGCGAGTTATTCGGAAGATCAACAAGCGACACTCCTGGTACAGCTGCTCCAGTATCTCGCTTTAGAGAATCTCTGGAGCCCATAACTTAGACCTTTTTAATCACAAGTGCAAATCTCTTGGCCGCCATTTAGGGGGAAAAAGACTGCTCATTAGACAGTTTTTAATCCTGAGTGAATTATAAATGGATCAAGTTGGGCAATTAGGTGACTGATTTTAGCGAAAAAAATTGTAACTCAGTGCCTCCAGCAGTATAGAAAGCTATATACTCTGGGCCGAAAAATAGCCATAACAATAATAATGAGGGGCAGTATGAATAGATTGAGAGTCCATATATTTTTGCCGGGCAAGGCTGCAACTTTGCTGTTGTTGCTGGTAGGGGTTAGTAGCTTTGCTGTCGCAGATGGGCACTCTATCGCCGGGCACTCTCCCGCCGGGCACTTCCCCGCAGAAGACTGGGTAGTGGCTTCAGCTGAAGAGGTGAATTTAGATCAGTCAAAGATTGATCGGCTGTTTAATATGACCTTTGCAGACGATGCAACTCTGGGTGCTGCCTTTTTTAAAGGTGGGCGCCTGATTGATGAGCGCTATGCAGAGGGTTTTGATAAAGATAGCCATGGTACCTCCTGGTCCATGGCCAAAAGTTTTTACGCTGCCCTTATAGGTATATCTATTGATCGAGGCGAAATAGCCAGTCTCGATGACCCGGTTGCCAACTACCTCGATTATTTTAATGATGAGCGGCGAGATATTACGATTCGTCAGATTCTCAATATGACTAGCGGCTTGGACTTTCCCTCCCATGAACATGAAAATATGTTCTTCTCTGCTGACCATTTGGCCTATGCCAAGAAAGTTGGTGTGGAAAAGCCAGCTGGAGAACTATTTGAATACAACAATGTTAACTCTATGTTGTTGGCAGATATTTTATTGCAGGTAACAGGTGTTCCCGCAGATAAATTATTGGCCGATCGCATTTTTAATAAAATCGGCCTTACCGATGTAGTGCTCTGGCAAGACAGTGCCGGTAATCCTCTAACCTACTGCTGTGTTGATACCACAGTGCGGCAGTACTCGCGCTTTGGTTTGTTGTTCGCCCGCAATGGCAACTGGAATGGGGAACAAGTTATTCCCTCAGGCTATGTAGATGAAACCTTTACCAAGGTATGGGATAGCTCCAACTATGATGAAAGGGCAGTTATCTTTAATGCCAGTGGAAAATTTGGTCAGTATATCTTTGTGGATCGCGCCAATGATGTGGTTTTTACCCGCATTACAAAATATTATGCCACTGGTGGCTCAAAGCAGGATTGGGGTGCTCTAAAGTATATTAACAGTTTTGGCAGTGTTAAATTTCGGATAGCCCTGGCTCAATTTTTGGACTGGATTGGCCTAATTAAGGTGCAGGGAAATATTAAAACCCCCGTGACCTTTGATGATGGCACTTCTGAGGAATTCTTTCGCGACTACAGTGAGATTGTTGATGCGCTGATAGAGGCCAGCCAGCCATAAATTAACCGTAGCACAGGGGTTTCACGCCCCTGTGCCTTTTGTTCAGGCATTAAAGATCTTCAAGGTTTTCCAGGCAGTATTCCCCGCGTTCCAAAAGCTGTCGCCTTATATCTTCATCCATTTTCCCCCAGCTGCGATAGGCCATGGCTGTTCTCGGGTTGCGAGAGAATTTGTCCCCGTGGCGCTGCATAAGGTGCCAGTAAAGACTGTTAAAGGGGCAGGCTTTTTCTGAGGTGCGCTCTTTTACGCTGTAGTGACAGTCCCCGCAGTAATCACTCATTTTATTGATATAGCTGCCACTGGCAGCATAGGGTTTAGTGGCGATTAATCCGCCGTCGGCAAATTGGCTCATCCCTCTGGTGTTGGGCATCTCTACCCATTCAATGGCATCTATATAGATGCCCAGGTACCAGTTATCTACCTGGTCCGGGTCAATACCTGCCAGCATGGCAAAGTTTCCTGTGACCATCAGTCGCTGAATATGATGGGCATAGGCATAGTCTAAAGATTGGTCGATTGCCTGCTGCATACAGGCCATCTTGGTTTTTCCAGTCCAGAAAAATTCGGGCAAATCGCGCCGAGCATCCAGGGAATTGCGCTGGGCATACTCTGGCATATTAGCCCAGTAAACCGCGCGCACATATTCCCGCCAGCCAAGAATCTGGCGTACAAACCCCTCAATTTGGGCCAGGTCAATATCACTGTCTCCGGATTCAAAACAGGCGATGGCCGTTTCGATTACCTGCATAGGCTTGAGCAGTTTGCTGTTGAGGGCAAATGACAACCTCGAGTGATACAGAGTCCAGCGGTTCTCGCCATATCTGGTCATAGCATCTTGAAAGCGACCGAAGTTAGGCAGGCAGTGGCGGCAAAAGAATTCCAGTAGTTGCAGTGCCTGCTGTTCATTTACAGGCCAGAGTAGCTGCTCTGATGCAGTGCCTATAGAGGCTATTTTATGCCTCTCCAGTCGCTCTAAAATTTCACTCACATCATTACTAAACAGCAGGGGCTCAGGTATCTCAGCCAGATCCGCTGCTTTAAGTTTCTGCCTGTTTTCACCATCGAAATTCCAGCGATCACCACGGGGCTGATCCCCTTCCATCAGCACATAGAAACGCTTGCGCATTTTGCGATAGAAAGACTCCATGCGATTGTGAGCGCCAGCATTAATATATTGGCTAATCTCATCTTTAGGCAGCAAAAAATGCTCGCTGTCAAAGCAGAAAACATCTATATCCGGCCCCAAATCAAGCGCTAGTAACTGTTGCGACAATCTGTATTCATCTGGCGCCTGATAATCAAAACGGCTGACATTATGTTGCAGGCAGAGACTGCTGATCATATGACTGAGGCTGGCAAATTGCCCACTCTCATCGAGACTGTAATAGCGAACTTGGTGACCATCATCTTTTAGGGACTGGGCAAAGTTGGCCATAGCGGCAAAAAAGCCACAGAGTTTTTGAATATGGTGTTTAACGTAAACCGTTTCCTGATGTAACTCTGCTATCAGGTATAGAACCCCATCATCTTTTTCACTGTACCAGGAGTGCTGGCGATTGAGCTGATCGCCGAGAATAAGTCGAATGCTATGAAACTGATTCATAATTTAGTTTCCACTGGCCTCTGTGATGGGCCAGTCAGCAGCATCATTAGAGTCCAGTACTGTTGAACAATCATCTCCACCCCAGCGCTCAATAAAGCGGTTATCCGGATCATATATCTCTGTCTGCTTGCTTAGATCAAAGCGTCTATGGCCGCGCGGGTCAGCGCCCACTCCCGCCAGATATTGCCAGTTGCCCCAGTTTGAGGCGACATCGTAATCAATTAGCTGCTGCTCTAAGTAGGTGGCACCATAGCGCCAGTCGAGATTGAGTTCATGAACAAAGCAGCTTGCCACCAACTGGCGACCGCGATTGGATATATAGCCTGTGCTGTTGAGCTGTTTCATACAGGCATTCACAATGGGATAGGGGGTATTGCCCTGACACCATTTTTGGTAGCGCTCTGGGTAGAAGCTGGTGCTGGGATTACGCTGTTTTATGCCGCCAAAGGCGAAGAGTCGGGAGCCATATTTTTGTGCATACCACTGAAAATACTCTCGCCATAGAAGCTCAAAGTAAATCCAGTAGGTCGAGTCATTTGCCTCTACATGGGCTTCATACCGCTTAAGGGCCTGCATAATGGTTCTTGGCGACAGGCTTCCAGAGGCCAGCCAGGGGCTAAACTTGGTGCTGTAATCCATGCCATGCAAACCATTGCGGGTCTGTTTATAGGTGCTGGCTAGACCCTTTGCAAAATAGTTTTGCAGATGCTGATTGCCCTGGTTCTCACCGCCGTGAAACATTGGCTTTTGCTGGGCGATAAAGTCGGGAAATTGTTGCTGCCAATCTGTATCTGTGGCTGTTGCCGGACGCGGTGGCAGTGATTTTGGAGCTTCGACAGGTCGGTTTATATCAATGGGTTCCATCTGGCGTCGAAACTTGGAGAAACTATCTGGCAGACCCTGTAACTCAAAAGGCAGCTGGCTGGGATTAAATAAACAGCTGCTTCCGGGCTGAGCAAAGTCAATCATGGCATAGCGCTGCCGTAGAATGTCCCACAGCCTGTTGAAATAGTAATCCGCGCTGACACTGGAGTAGATATGGGAAACATTATGTTGGGTAATCAGCTGAGCGATGACTTCTAGCGGGGGTTGATAATAAACCTCGAGCCTCTGGTCACAGGCTTGCAGACTCCGATCTAAGTTGCTCAGGGTCTCCTGTAAAAACTGCAGCCGCAGCGGGGACAGACGGCTGGGTGTTTTGTTACTGTTGGAGTTGCCGGGCAGGCAGTAAATACAGATCAGTTTGTCGACCTGACTGGCGGCCTGCAGCAATGCTGGATTATCAGCAGTGCGCAAGTCATTTTGAAACCAGTACAGGCCAACCCTATGCATAGACACCATCTGTGAGGAACAAGTTAAAGCTTAGCTTTCTTAGGCCGGTAAATACGCCCTTGAAAATGCTTTGGATCGATTTTCTGCGAATCTGAATTATGTTGGAGAGCGTATTAACTGCAGCTTTCCGGCTTGTTGAGAGCCAATCTCAAGGACTAATTTACAGGGTGCCAACTATGAGTAACTCCGCTCTGATCAAAACGCTGGGCTACGGGGGTCTAGTCCCTTTTGTGGTGCCTGTGTATCTGATGGCACAGGCCTATGCTGGCGCTGGCTTGCAGAGCGCCTCCCTCTTTGGTCTCTATGCTCCCTATGTATTTATTGCCTACAGCGCAGTTATCCTGAGCTTTTTAAGTGGCACTGTCTGGGCCTATGCCAGACCGGCAGAAGGTGGGTTGAGCAAAGGGGCTATTGTATTTAGCAATCTGGTGGCCCTGTCTGCCTGGCTGTCCCTGCTGCTGATCTATATAGCGCCAATTATGACGCTGTTTGCCCTCTGTCTGCTTTTGGCCAGTTATCTGGGCCTGCTATTGGTTGAGCGTCTGCTCGAAGTGCGAGAGGATGCGGGTTACTGGAATATGCGTATTCAGCTTACCTCAGTGGTTGCCCTGGCTCATTTACTCGTTATTCTGATGATGGTGGTGGAGATTTAATCTATGACTCAACTGACTATTTTTTACGACGGGGGCTGCCCTCTGTGCGCTGCGGAAATTGAACAGCTGATAAAGTTAAACGGCGACTCTAATCTAGCCTTTGAGAATATTTATGCTCGAGACTTTGTTCAACGATTTCCCCATATCGACAGACAGGCTGCGGATCTTGTTCTCCACGGTCAACTGGAGTCTGGTGAGATGATTTATGGCCTTGAGGTGACCTATCAGGCCTGGGTTATGGTAGGCAAGCGCCACTGGGTGGCGATTTTGCGCTGGCCCCTGTTTAAGCAATGTGCAGAGCTTGGCTACAGATTGTTTGCCAAGTACCGTCATCGTATTTCAATGCTAGTGATGGGCAGGGCCCGCTGCGAACGCTGTGCTCTGGAAGGTAGATCAGAATGAGTGCTGTTAAACCCAAAAATGTTTTGGTATTGGGCGCAGGAGGAGGGCTGGGGCAGGCCATGATAGCAAGATTCCTCACCGATCCCGAGGTGGATAAGGTGATTGCGGTGAGCCGTAACGGGCAACCTGAGGATCTCTCGGCACATTGGATATGCCAGTCCAGGCTGGTTTGGATTGAGTCTCAGTACGACGAGCAGAGTATGCTCGAGGTGGTTGATAAGCTGACGCCCTTTGCCGGGACCATCAGTCGTGTCTGTATCTGCCATGGCATTCTTCACGATGACCACCTGTGGCCCGAAAAGCGCTTTGAGGATATTGATGCCAGCGCCATGCTAGAGATATTTCAGGCCAATACTATTATTCCTGCCCTGTGGCTAAAGTTGCTGCACAAAACCCTGGCCGGCAAAATACCCTGCATAGTGGCCGTATTCAGTGCTCGTGTTGGCAGTACCTCGGATAACCGCCTGGGTGGCTGGTATTCCTATCGCGCCTCCAAGGCGGCACTCAATAGCTTGCTGAAATCCTTTTCTGTTGAATATGCCCGACGCCTGAAAAACGTCAAACTGATTGCCTTTCATCCGGGCACTGTGAAAACAGACTTATCCAGACCCTTTCAGGCCTCGGTGCCAGAGCAGAATCTGTTTACGCCTGCGTTTGTTGCTGACCAGTTGATCAATATTATGGCCAGTGCCGAGGTGGATGGGCAGCTCTCTTACCTCGACTGGGATGGCAAAACCATTCAGTTCTAGCCACAACCTGATCAATCCTGAGTGAGTTGCGCCCTAAGCTGAAAACTCAGGTGCAACCTGTCTTGCACCTTTATTAAGCCATTCATAATTGAAAATGGCTGTATGCCGAAGTCGCTTTGCAGCATAGAAAACTCTCCGCTGATATCTAGCTGGCTGTCGTCAGACTGATGCAGGCTGATCTCCAGCTCCCTGCTCTGTGTGACTCCATGAATAGTCAGTGTCACAGGTACTGATTGATTGTTCAGTGCCCCACTGCAATCCTGGCTCTGCAACTGGGCAAAGGGAAATTTTTCGGCCTCAATGCTTTTCAGCATATTACTGGTGGTACCCTCAATATCCGCAGCCGATGGTTTGGTGGTCATTGCCGCCGCCTCCCTAAGTTGCAGATTGTCGACCTCCAAAATGGCCAGGGGCACATAGAGTTGAGCCCTGCACAGCAGATTCTCGCTGTCTAAGTAGATCAGCCCCCTTACATTATTACTGGCAACAATATGATCATGCCCCAGCCGCGCCATCAGCCCACCGCGGCGCACGGTCACAATAATCTGCGAGAGTTGGCTATCGATGCTGTAGACCTGATTAGTATCGGCCTGCAGATAAAAGCTATCCGGGAAGTTGGCTGGCTGCGACTCTGTTGCAGATAGCCCTGTGTAACTGCTGCAACCCTGAAGCATAAGTGGCAAGAGCAGTGCAGCGGCTAGTTGCCGACCCCCCAATCTAATCATTGGCGGCAATCAGGGTCACATCAAACCAGACTTTGACGGCCAGCCCAATCTGGTCGCCGCTGGACCATTCGCCCGAGCCGATGGCGAAATCCCCGCGGTCCAGCTCTAGTTCGCCCAGCATTCTGATGCTGCCGTCTGCAGATGGCTGCCAGCTAAAGGGCACATCTATGGTTTTTCCTGCCGACTTAAGTGACAGGTGGCCACTGGCAATAAACTGATTATCTCCGCCTGCTGCCACTATCTGGTTACTGGTGAAGCTGGCTTCGGCAAAGCTTTTGCTATCAAACCAGTCAACCATTTGAATAGCCTCATTGAGGTCAGTACTGCCAAGATCGGCGCTGGCTATCTGAACCCTCACAAGGAGTGACTCTGGCTGCAGATTCTGGTCGCTAGCAATATTGACTGCGAACTGCCTAAATTCACCATTGATAGGCAGCCCCTCAAAGCTGGGGGCAAAATACAGCCGGCTCTGAGCACTGTTGTCCCGCCATTGTTCTGCGCTGACAGGGGCAGCGGATAGACACAGTAATAGCAAAAGTAAAATTTTAATTTTCATCCGAAGTCCTCGGCAGTCTGGTCAAAACCACATTCGCTTTAATAGGCTATCGCCCAATGTAAAGTGATGTCGCAGAGCGGCACCAATATGCACCAGTAAAATGGCAATGGTGATAAAAACACAGATTTCATGAACTTCAGCGGCCAAAGATTTTACGGCATGGTCCGGGCCCACAATAGCAGGCAGAGGTATCAACCAGAATAGCTTGACCGGAAAGTTAGCTGCTGATGAGGTCACCCAGCCTGACAGTGGCAGTGCCAGCATCAAAATATAGAGAGTGCCATGGGCGCCATAGGCCAGTGCTCTCTGCAACCTGTTGGCTGCCAGGGCCACTGGTATTGTGTTTTTAATGCGCCAGAGTAGCCTGGCTACAACCAGCAGTAAAATCAGCATACCCAGGGACTTGTGCCAGACAAACACATCAATTTTTAAAGGTGACAGCCGCAGGCTCTCGGCGTAAAAGCCCAGGGGTATTTGAATAAAAATCAGCAGAGCAGTCAGCCAGTGAAACAGTTTGCTCAGCCAGCCCCATTGCTGCGGGGAATTTCTCAGTGCCATCAGGGGCGCCTCCCAAATCGATAATGACTTGAATTATCCAGCGTTATCGCTGTGATGCAAATTTACTTCAAGCTGTGATTCATGTCTCGGGTTGATAGTACTGATCTGCTAATATCCCCACCAACTTCAGTAAACAAATATGGCCTGTGCATGACCGAAGAAAAAATTATAAGTTGCGAGATAGTTGACCTGAGCCACGATGGCCGTGGTGTAGGGCGCATTGATGGCAAGGCCTGCTTTGTGCAGGGTGCTCTGCCTGAGGAAATCATTGAATTTCGCTATACCAACCGCAAGCGTAACTATGATGAGGCCCGTGTCACAAAAATTGTCCAACCCTCTCCCCAACGGGTAGAACCGGACTGCAAACATTTTTCTCGCTGCGGCGGCTGCAGCTTGCAGCATCTGGACCATAGGAAGCAGGTGGAGTTTAAGCAACAGCAGCTGCTGGACAGTCTCAGTCGCGGTGGCATGCAAGCCAAGACAGTATTGCCACCAATCAGTGCCCCACCCTGGGGTTACAGGCGTCGGGCACGCCTGGCAGTTCAGCGCGCCAAAGATGGCAAATTTTTAATTGGTTTTCGCAATGCTGGCAGCCGCAGAATAGAACCTATTACCCAGTGCCCGGTACTTACCGAGCCACTGCCCAGGGCCGTGGAGCTATTGCCCCTGTGGCTGAGCTTTCTGCCCAGTGATATTCGCGTCTTCGAGGTGGAGCTTATCTCTGGTGACAACAGCATAGCCATTGCGGTTGAAGCCAGTCGCTTTCCGGCGGACGAAGAGATTCCGTCCATGCTGGGCTCGCTGGTAAAAGAGGCCCGGGGACCGGTACAGCTCTGGTGGAAGGCCGGCAAGCAGGAGCGATTTAGTCGCCTTGACTCAGGTGCCGACAATCTGTGTTTTTCGGTGACCGATGATATTAGCCTCAGGTTTGAGCCCGGCCAGTTTATTCAGGTCAATGGTCAGATTAACCGCGAGATGGTGGCGCAGATGCTCAGCCTGCTGCCTGAACATGGAGGCACGGCCATCGACCTCTACTGCGGTACCGGCAACCTATCCCTGCCTTTAACTCAGAGATTTGATCATGTTATTGGTTTCGAGGGATTGCCAGATCTGGTGAAAGGCGCCAGCGACAATGCCCGCTTTAATAATATTGATAATGTTGAATTTGCTGTGGCTGATTTGAGTCGCGGCGTTGGCTTGACCCATTTAGGCCTAACTGAGTCATCGGACCCTGATAAGGCAATAGATTTGATTGTGCTGGATCCGCCACGCAATGGCGCCGCCGGGGTGATGCCCTGGGTGGCAAAGGCTGGGGCCAGGCAGGTGATATATATTTCCTGTCACCCCTCGACTATGATCAGAGATGCCGCCCTGTTGTTTGACGCAGGTTACAGTCTGCAGGCGGTGGGGGTGATGGATATGTTTCCCCACACCACCCATATCGAATCTATGGTCCTATTTGAGAAGCTCTGAGAAAAAACCAGAACAGCTGAGGAGAACTAAACGGTTGCGCCAGAGGCCCGAGATGAGTGTTTTTTACTGTTAGCTGCAAACTGTTTCAGTTATACTTCCCGCCTTCCAAAACAACTTGTTTTTACCTCCAAGGAATTCGTATCCCATGTTTGATCAAAACCAGACAATTGCATCGTTTGACGCCGAGCTATGGCAGGCTATCCAGCAGGAAGATCAGCGCCAGGAACAACATATTGAGCTGATTGCCTCGGAAAATTACACCAGCCCCGCAGTGATGGAAGCCCAGGGCGGCAAGATGACCAATAAATATGCCGAGGGCTATCCCGGCAAGCGCTACTACGGCGGCTGTGAGTATGTGGATGTGGCTGAAGAGCTGGCTATAGAACGACTCAAGACTCTGTATGGTGCAGAGTTCGCCAATGTGCAGCCTCATTCTGGCTCTCAGGCGAACAGCGCAGTGTTTTTAGCGCTGATCAAAGGCGGCGATACAATCCTTGGTATGAGCCTGGCCGATGGCGGTCACCTTACCCATGGTGCCAAGCCTAACTTTTCCGGCAAGCTCTACAATGCTGTGCAGTATGGCTTAAATGCTGAGACCGGGCTGATCGATTATGATCAGGTTGAGGCTCTGGCTAAGGAACATAAACCAGCAATGATTATTGCTGGCTTTTCGGCTTACTCAGGCATTATGGACTGGGCGCGATTTAGAGAGATTGCGGATTCCGTTGGCGCCTATCTGATGGTTGATATGGCCCATGTCTCAGGCTTGATTGCCGCTGGTGTTTACCCCAGCCCAGTGCCTCATGCCCATGTAGTGACTTCAACTACCCATAAAACATTGCGCGGTCCCCGCGGTGGTATAGTGCTGACAAATCATGAAGATATTGCCAAAAAGGTAAACTCAGCTCTGTTCCCCGGCAGTCAGGGTGGTCCCCTCTGTCATGTGATTGCTGCCAAGGCAGTGGCCTTTAAAGAAGCGGCCAGTGATGAGTTTGTTGAGTATCAAAAGCAGGTCGTAGCCAATGCCAAAGCCATGGCGGCCACCTTTATGCAGCGCGGAATTAATATTGTCTCCAACGGCACCGAAAACCATCTGATGCTGGTCAGCCTGATTGGCAAGGAATACACAGGTACAGATGCAGACCGCGCCATGGGCGAAGCCTTTATCACGGTCAATAAAAATGCTGTTCCCAATGACCCGCGCTCTCCATTTGTAACCTCTGGTCTGCGCGTGGGCACCCCAGCCATAACCACCCGCGGTTTTGGCGTTGACGAAACTGTGCAGCTGACGCACTGGATGTGCGATATTCTCGATAGTCTGGAAAATGGTACCTCCGAGCAGGTGATTGCCGAGGTAAAAGAGAAGGTGTTAGCGGTTTGTAAGCTTTTCCCGGTTTACGGATAGGCTTTGCCAACCAGCCTAAAAACCGCCATTATAAGGCGCCATTATAAAGCCCCACTGTGATGGGGCTTTTTTTGATCTCTGATAAACGGAGTGGGATACATGACTGACCCGGAATTGCGACTGGCTGCCACGGCTGTACTTTTGCGCGATACAGAGCAGGGTATGGAAACCCTGTTGCTGCGGCGCAATGCCAAGCTGGCATTTGCCGCTGGCGCCTGGGTATTCCCCGGCGGCGCCATAGATCGGTCGGAGATTGATGCTGCAGATACCCAGATGCAGGCGGCAAGAGTGGCTGCCGTGCGCGAAGTGGAGGAAGAGTGCGGGTTGCAAATTGCCGAGCAGGAGCTGGTCCACTTCTGCAACTGGACAACGCCAATCGGCGAGAGCCGTCGCTTTGCCACCTGGTTTTTTGTTGCTCAGGCTCAGCGCAGCTCTTTAGATGTGGTTATTGATGATGGCGAAATACATGAATTTCAGTGGCTGAGACCTCAGCGCGCCGTTGACCTTCATCATGCCGGAGAGCTCAGCATGATGCCTCCCACCTACCTGTCTATGCGCCTAATCTCCCACTACCAGACCGCAGCGGAGGCATGTGAGCGTCTGGCACAGCGCATCCCCTATGAGGTTACTCCAATCCTTTGCGAATCCGAGCAGGGAATAGTCTGTATCTATCCGGGAGATGCCGGCTATGAAACTGCGGATTTAGTGCTGCCAGGGCCGCGTCACAGGTCTTTATTTTCCGGACAGGGCACCCAATATATTCACTCCGGCTCAGATGTCTCTGAGCCAGCCATGGATCAACCCTGAGAGCAGGACTTGAGGGTCGTTTAATGGCGCTTAAATAACCATAGTTTGTGTTAAACTACGCCACCAAATTTTTGATGTGTTGCTATGTACTGTCCATTCTGTAATGCCGATGATACCAAGGTCGTAGATTCCCGCCTGGTCGCCGATGGCGGGCAGGTGCGTCGTCGTCGCGAGTGTGTAGATTGCAGCGAACGTTTTACTACCTATGAGTTGGCGGAATTAGTGATGCCCAGGGTGATCAAGACCGATGGCAGCCGCGAATCCTTTGACGAAGATAAGCTGCGTGCAGGCCTGCAGCGAGCCCTCGAAAAACGCCCAGTGTCCATCGAGAATATCGAAGTCTCCCTCTCACAAATCAAACATTTTCTGCAGGTCACCGGCGAGCGAGAAGTTTCATCGCGCATTATCGGGGAAGAGGTGATGCGCCAGCTGCGGGAGCTGGACGAAGTAGCCTATGTGCGCTTTGCCTCAGTCTACCGCAGTTTCCAGGACCTCAGCGAATTCCAGGATGAGCTTAATCGCCTAACCGCTAAAAAACCTGATTCGGCTGACCAATAATGAGCACTATTGATCGCGAGATGATGTCGCGAGCCCTACAGCTTGCTGCCAAGGGCCGCTATACCAGTTCTCCGAATCCCTCGGTCGGCTGTGTTATCGCCAGAGACGACGCGATAATTGGCGAAGGTTATACCAGACCAGCTGGTGGCAATCACGGCGAGATTGAAGCCTTGCAAGAGGCGGGCAATGCCTTCGGCGCCACCGTCTATGTCACATTGGAGCCCTGTAGCCACCAGGGCAAAACCGGCCCCTGTGCCGACGCCCTGATTGCCGCCGGAGTCAACCGCGCAGTGGTAGCCTGTGAAGACCCCAACCCAGCGGTTGCCGGGTCGGGCATACAAAAGTTGAAAGATGCCGGTATCGAAGTTGCACTTGGTCTCTTGGAAGATCAGGCGCGCGAGAGCAATAAAGGATTTATCAAACGTCACGAGCAGGGCACACCCTGGGTGACAGTAAAGATGGCGGCAAGCCTGGATGGTCGCACCGCCATGGCCAGCGGCCAGAGCCAGTGGATTACCACGCCAGCAGCCCGCGCCGATGTGCAGCGTCTGCGCGCCGAGCAATGTGCAATTATTACCGGTATTGGCACGCAAAAAATGGACGATCCGTCCCTGACAGTGCGTATAACCCGCGAGGATGTTGGCGTTGAAGACGAGCTGAGGCAGCCCCTGCGTGTGGTGGTAGATGCCAAACTGCAGATGTCGCCCGAGGCGCGCATGTTCCAGCAGCCGGGTGACACTCTGGTGGCAACATTGGATGGAGCAGAACAGCGAGAGAAGTCTGCTGCTTTGGCAGCGGCTGGCGCCGAGGTGATTTTTTTACCTGCTATGGGTGAGCATATTGATTTACATGCGCTGCTGGCAGATTTGGCAGGGCGTGGCTGCAATCAGGTTTTAGTGGAAGCTGGTGCTGGTTTGGCTGGTGCCTTTATTGCTGAGGGTTTGCTGGATGAGCTGGTGTGCTATTGGGCTCCAAAGCTATTTGGCAATGAAGCGCGGCCTATGTTTAATTTGCCGATCGAGACGATTGATGCTCATTTGGCCTTATCGATCAGGGATATTCGTCAGATTGGTGAGGATATCAGGGTGAGGTTGTATCCGGATAAAGATTATTGATTTTTCGGCTGGGACTGTAATTAGGTAGCAAAGTTATAAAAACGGCATTTAGAACGCCGATGTTAGATTAGGGTTGCCGCAACCCTTGTGACTCATTAGATTTAAGTAAAAGGTGAAAAGTTATGTTCACAGGAATTATCAGCGCCATCGGCGATATCGCAGACCTAGAACAGCGCGGTGGCGATGTGCGCCTTACAATCCGCACCGGCAATCTGAGTCTGGCCGATGTCCAACTTGGTGACAGCATCGCCTGCAACGGGGCCTGCCTAACCGCCGTTGAACTGACCGGTGAAGGCTTTATAGCAGATGTATCAGTAGAAACATTAAACCTGACCACCATCAGTAACTGGAAAACCGGCAGCCGTATCAATCTGGAAAAAGCCATGCAGGCCAGTGATCGCTTTGGTGGCCATATTGTTTCCGGCCATGTCGACGGCATAGGCGAAGTAGTCTCCCTTGAAGAAGACGCAAGATCATGGCGCTTCCGCATTCGTGCGCCTCGCGACCTCGCCAAATACATTGCTCACAAAGGCTCAATCACATTAGATGGCACCAGCCTGACCATTAATAAAGTCGAAGGCTCAGAATTTGAATTAAATATTGTCCCCCATACCATGACCCATACCGTGATGGGTGACTACCAAGTAGGTACCCAGGTCAATTTAGAAGTAGATCTGGTCGCCCGTTATTTAGAGCGACTGCTACTGGGTGACAAAGCAGCAGATCAATAAGAAATATTAGCAAGACGCAATACAGCCTAAGAGAAGAGAAAATGGTACTTAACACAGTAGAAGAATTACTCGAAGATATCCGTCAGGGCAAAATGGTCATCCTGATGGACGACGAAGATCGCGAGAACGAAGGTGATCTGGTTATGGCAGCGCCCATGGTGCGGCCACAGGACATCAACTTTATGGCCACCTATGCCCGTGGACTGATCTGCCTGACATTAAACGAACAGCGTTGCAAACAGCTCGAGCTGGGCATGATGGTCGAAGGTGATACCAACCAATCCAGCCATGGCACCCCGTTTACACTGTCCATCGAAGCCGCTGAAGGTGTTACCACGGGTATCTCCGCAGCAGATCGTGCGCGCACAGTACAGGCCGCAGTAGCCGCCAATGCCAGGCCCGAAGACATAGTCCAGCCCGGCCATATTTTCCCCTTAAAAGCTCAGCCCGGTGGCGTATTGAGCCGGGCAGGCCATACCGAAGCTGGCTGTGACCTGGCACGTATTGCCGGCTTTGAGCCCGCCGCCGTAATTGTCGAGATTATGAACGAAGATGGCACCATGGCCCGCCGCGATGATCTGGAGGTCTTTGCTGAAAAGCATCAGCTAAAAATTGGCACCATCGCCGACCTGATTCACTACCGGCTGGTGACAGAGAAAACCACCCAGTGCATCAATGAACGACAGGTAAACACCCAGTTTGGTGAATTTACTCTAAAGACCTATCTGGATAACGCCCGCAATGAAAAACACTTTGCGCTGGTAAAAGGTGATGTGTCTGGAGAGGAAGCCGCGCTTGTACGTGTGCATATTAATCGCTCCGCTCGCGACCTGCTCGCCCTTGAGTCAGACGCCGGCTTTAACACCTGGTCATTCCATAAAGCCATGGCAGCTATTGCTGAAGAGGGGCGCGGTGTTCTGGTGCTGCTCTACTATCCTGAGAGTGCCGAGGATATCGATGAAAACATAGAAATGATCCTGAGCCCCAGCAGCAGTAAGACACAGCCGGCCAGCGAAGTGGTTTATCAGCAAGTGGGCACAGGCTCGCAGATTCTGATGGACCTCGGCGTTCACAAAATGCGACTGATGAGTGCGCCCTTCAAATTTACAGGCATCTCTGGCTTTGATCTTGAAGTCGTAGAGTACGTCGACTGCAAATAGCGGAAACAGGAAATAATAATGAGTGAATTTAGACCTGAAGAAGGTAAGTTTAATCTCGGCGAGGTGCGCATCGCGGTGATTGCCGCACGCTGGAATGCAGAGATAACCGATGGCCTGTTAAACGGTGCTGTGCGCGCACTGGCCCGCCATAATATCAGCGGTGCTGCCGTCGAAGAATACCGGGTTCCAGGCGCCTTTGAGCTGCCTCTGGCCGCCCAGCGCGCAGCGCGCACTGGTCGCTTTGACGCCATTATTACCCTGGGTTGCGTTATTCGCGGTGACACACCGCACTTTGATTATGTATGCTCAGAGACTACCCGCGGTATTGGTGAAGTGGGTTTAAATGAGAACCTGCCCGTTGCCTTTGGTCTGCTGACCACAGATAACCTGCAGCAGTCACTGGATCGCTCTGGCGACAATGAAGAGAATAAAGGCGAAGAGGCCGCACTGACTATTTTGGAGATGCTGGCGGTCTTCAAACAGATGCAGAGCGCCGAATAATATGTCAAAACCCAAACAAAAACAGAAAGCCCGCAGACTGTTGGTGCAGGCTCTGTACTCATGGGATGTGGGCGGTACAGATCTGGTTGATATAGAAGCGGAATTTCATGTCGACAATGATATGAGCAAAGTAGATACCGGCCTGTTTCACGATATTTTATTTGCCGTGCCCAAGCATCTCGCTGAGATAGATGCCAGCTATGCACCGCATCTGGATCGCGAGAACAGGGACCTGGATCCGGTTTCCAGAGCAGTGCTGCGTATCGCCAGCTACGAAATGCTTTACAGTATCGATGTACCTTATAAAGTGGTGATCAACGAGGGTGTCAATCTGGCCAAAACCTATGGCCCCACCGATGCCTTTAAGTTTATTAACGGTGTTTTAGATAAAGTGGCTGTTGATAAACGCGCCATAGAGGTCGCAGCCAATAAACGGAAGTAGCAGGCTCGGAGCCAGCGAGGGGGAAAGTCTGTCACAGCCAGAGAAAACAGATTCCAGCGAGTTTGATTTAATCGCAACCTACTTCAAAGACCTCACCGGTCAGCGAGGAGTGGCCCTGGGCATTGGCGACGATGCAGCCCTGCTGAATATGGCGGCTGGCCAGCAGCTGGTGGTTGCCACAGATACCATTGTTGAGTCCGTGCATTTTCCGCCTCAGGCTACCGCAGAGCAAATAGCCACCAGAGCACTCTGCGTCAATCTTAGCGATATGGCTGCCATGGGTGCTAGGCCCAGATGGTTTACTCTGGCTCTAACCCTGCCCAGATCACTGGCCAATGCCAAGTGGCTGGAGGGCTTTAGCCAGGGACTGGCCGCAGTGGCCGAACAATATGATATTGCCCTGATTGGTGGAGATACCACCGCCGGACCCCTGACTATCAGCCTTACCCTAATGGCCGAGGTGCCAGGCTCTGAGGCGCTGCAGCGCAATGGCGCCAAGCCCGGCGATGCCATTTATGTGACCGGAACCCTGGGAGATGGAGCAGCCGCGCTTGAGATGATCAATAGCAGTGACTTAACTCATAGTAAGCGATTACTAACTCGATTTTATCAGCCTCAGCCCCGGATCGAGGCAGGCATTAGGCTGCGCAATATCGCCACTGCCTGTATTGATATTTCCGATGGCCTGATTGCCGATCTCGGCCATATCTGTATGGCCAGCGGCGTGCGCTGCAATATACAGACAGAACTGCTACCTGTTCATCAAGAAATACAACAATTATGGCCTGAGCAGACCCTGGATTGGGCGCTGACTGGTGGTGATGACTACCAGCTATGTTTCACTGTTCCCTCGTCTTATCGGCAAACAGTTGATCAGTGGATAGAGTCGGGCGACTTTGATGCCACAATGGTGGGTCAAATACTGGCACCAGATAGCAGCAATAACCTTGTTATAGTAGATGGCGACGCATCTCCAGACATAAAAAGAGGGTTCGATCATTTCAGCCATTAATCCCAGCCCCGCCGAGCTTATGCGCTCACCAACGCTAATGCTGGCCTTTGGTTTTGGCAGTGGCCTGTCCAAATATGCACCAGGCACTCTGGGTACCATCGCAGCCATTCCCCTGTGGTGGCTATTAACTCAGCTGTCTCAACCCCTATATCTGGGTTTGGTGCTGGTGGCGGCTATTGTCGGGGTCAGTATCTGCGGCAGAGCGGCTGAGCAGTTGGGGGTGCATGACCATGGTGGTATTGTCTGGGATGAATTTGTCGGCCTATGGGTGGCAATGGCCTTTTTGCCGGTAAGCCCCGTATCGCTGGTGTTGGGATTCTCTCTGTTCAGATTTTTCGATATTGTAAAACCCTGGCCCATCAGTTGGCTGGACAAAAATATATCCGGTGGTCTGGGTATAATGATTGACGATATCGCTGCTGGCCTGGCGGCAGGCGGAACTGGTTGGTTGCTTCAGGTTTATATTATCGGCAACCTATAGCTCTAACCAATAATCTCCCGGCGTGGCCAAGAATAATAATGTAAAGGAATGAATGAGTGAAAGATAAACTTAAAGCCCTGGCTGTGGTTTTTGTTGCGCTATTTGTAGCCCTGATGATGAACCTATTAAAACCTGAGGCTGCCAAGTCTCCGCAGCCAGAAGCGGCCATTGCGGTTAAGACGGCCATCGCCAATGCAGCTCAGCTAGAGATGCGGGTCGAGTCTCAGGGCGTCGTTAAACCCAGAACAAGAACTTCTCTGATATCGGAAGTCTCTGGCGCAGTATTGGAAGTGGCCGATGCCTTTGTGGTGGGCGGAACCTTTAAGGCCGGCGATAAGCTACTAAAAGTCGACCCAACGGACTACGAAGTTGCAGTGCAGCGCGCGCAAGCCAGATTAATTAGCTCCAAGGCACAGATGGAGCTTGAGAAGGCCCGCTCCGCCCAGGCGCAAAAAGAATGGGCCATCACCGGACGACCCCTTTCAGAAGCTCCTCAGCTGCTACTTCGCCGACCCTATCTACTGGAGGCAGAAGCCAATCTTCTGCAGGCAAAAGCGGAATTAAGGCAGGCCAACATTAAACTGCAGAAAACTATTATTCGAGCACCTTACGCAGGAATGGTATCCAAAAAGCTCGCTGATGTGGGCCAGTTTGTGGCTATGGGTACACCGATTGGCGAGACCTTTGCAATTGATTTTGTCGAAGTGAGACTGCCGCTCACGGAGAGTGACTTAACCATGATGGATGGCTTGTCGGCGAACGGTTCGCTGACCGACAAGGAGGTAATCCTGAGTGGCACTGTTGATGGCCAGACTGCATCCTGGGTGGCACGTGTTGAGCGCTCCGAAGGCGTGGTGGATGAACTCAACCGCTCCCAGTATATAGTGGCCAGAGTGGCTGATCCCTACGGTCTGGCGGATGATAGCACCAGTACCAACACGCCACTGCGGGTTGGTACCTTTGTCAAAGCATCTATTGAAGGCAAGGTGCTCGAGAATGTATTTGCAGTGCCACGAAGCTCGTTGCTTGAAGGTTCAAGAGTTGGATTAGTTGATAGCAACGATCTGCTGAGAATTGTGTCCGTGCAAGTCGCTTCTGCTGACGACAATTATTATTATATTTCTGCCGGTCTGGATAATGGCAACCAGATTGTCACCAGCGCCCTTGGAACCCCAATTGAAGGGTTGAAACTGAGGATCAAAAATAGTCCTGCTACAGGAGTATCCCAGTGATCACCAAGAATATCGGGGGACTTATAGGCTGGTTTACCAGCAACCCCGTAGCGGCCAATCTGGCCATGATCCTTATATTTTGTGCGGGCGCATTATCACTGACCAACATCAGTAAAGAAATGTTTCCCCGCACTGAGACTCGAATGATTAGCATCAGTGCCCCCTACCCAGGCGCGGCACCAGTTGAGGTTGAAAAAGGCGTAATTCTGCCGATGGAATCCGCTCTTGAAGGGTTGCAGGGCATCAAAAAAATAACATCCGATGCGAACCGAGATTTTGCCAGAATCATACTTGAGATTGAGGCAAATGAAGATATCAATGAAGTCATGACACTGGTCGAAAATCGAATTGACGGTATTACTAATCTTCCCGATGATCTGGAAAAGCCCAGTGTGCAGCGCGCTCAGCGCAATTTATGGGCTCTTGGTGTCTCTGTTTACGGTGATATGACCGAGCGGCAAAAAAAGCTGCTGGGCGATGAGGTTTATGATGGAATCCTCGCGTTGGGCCCAGTGAAAGAGGCTTCACTTTGGGGCGC
>ERZ887849.1644-NODE-1644-length-20191-cov-13.221395_pt1 | contig 20191 bp, 20 predicted proteins | sample MGYA00521267_ERZ887849 | MGnify/ENA primary metagenome ERZ887849 (study PRJEB32303, sample SAMEA104408601) | aquatic metagenome | biome: Brackish water; feature: Pelagic; material: water | place: Baltic Sea | collected 2014-06-06T16:11:00 | depth 2,863 m ... | reverse complement strand
CGCATCGACTACCAAAGTTTTCATCAAATCGGAATCGAGACTGGCATTGGCTTTTGACCCTACTCAATTACTAGTTTTTTTGTAAATTATTAACTTCTATCGATCCCCATTCATCAGTACATCTTGATTTGGGCATGGGTATGAATAAAAAAAATAGTGAAAGTGCAAAGAGTTCTGTAGAGGGCGTTCTCGAACGCATCACTTTTTATAATGAGGAAAACGGGTTCCTTATCGGGAAATTAAAAGGGAGTGAAGGGAAGGATGAAATTGCCGTAGTTGGTAAGGCTCCCAAGGTACAATGCGGAGAAACCTTGGTTCTTTCCGGTTCATGGACGATGCACCCCAAGCATGGCAAGCAATTTTCCTTCGATAAATTTGAAAGTAAATTACCTGCATCCGCCTATGGAATCAGAAAATACCTGGCCAGTGGATTGATTCATGGAATTGGCAAGACTTATGCCCAAAAAATCGTTGATCATTTCGGGGCTGATACTTTGCGCATAATCTCTGAGGAATCTGCACGACTTCGAGAAATCGAAGGAATTGGCAATATGAGGGCCAAAAGTATCAAACAGGCATGGGAAGAACAAAAAGCAGTCCGCGAAGTAATGATGTTTTTACAAACTTACGGAGTAACTGATGCTCTCTGCCTTAGGCTGGTCAGAAAATACGGGAACGAAGCCAAAAACCTTCTAGAAACAGACCCCTATCGGATTATCAGGGAGGTAAAAGGGATTGGTTTCAAAACCGCAGACCGTATTGCCCTGAACCTTGGACTAGCTAGTAATGGGCCGCCCCGAATTGATGCAGGCATTCTTCATGTAATGCAGGAATGCGAAGACCAAGGTCATACCCATTTTGAACGGCGTGAGATTGCGCTGCTTGCCACCGAACTCCTGGAGGCAAATTCACAGGAGGTAGAGAATCGAATTACCGTCCTAACCACTCAAGGAGATATCGTTCATTCCAGTGAGGATTGGATTCAACAACCAACAACGGCCAGAGCTGAATATACTCTGGCACAGTCACTCAACTTATTACTACAGGGCAAGTCCAGTCTCCCACCAATCCTCATCGATAAGGCAATTGAGTGGGCACAAGCAAAAGCAGGCTTTGGCTTTGCCCAAGGTCAGGAGGATGGCGTCCGCCAGGCCCTTGCTTCCAAGGTTTCAATTCTCACCGGCGGACCAGGAACCGGTAAAACTACCATTTTAAAAGCACTCGTATCAATTCTTCGGGCTAAAAAGACTAAAATTTTTCTGGCTGCTCCAACTGGGCGAGCAGCTAAGCGAATGTCGGAAAGTACTTCCCATTTCGCACAAACCGTTCACCGGTTACTTAAGTTTGATCCTTCTCAGGGTGGGTTCTGTATGAATGAACAAAATCCATTAATTTGTGATTATCTGATTATGGACGAGTCCAGTATGCTCGATGTCCGACTAGCCGCTTCCCTAGTTCGTGCTCTACCTGCAAATGCACACCTTTTATTAGTTGGCGATGCGGATCAATTACCCTCCGTGGGTTCAGGAAATGTACTCAAAGATTTGATTGACTCTAACGACTTACCGGTAACCAGGTTGGAAGTTACTTTCCGGCAAGCTGAGGATAGTGGAATTGTGGGGTTAGCTCATAACATTCTTTCTGGAAAGACAAGTCCGCCTCCCCCCGCCGAACCCTCTTCTGCCCTTCCTCGGCAGCAGGATGTACATTTTATTCGAGCTGAATCTCCGGAAGAATGCGTCCAGGTAGTATGCGATCTTTTTGCTCGCATATTACCAAAATCATTTTCGATTAATCCCCAAACTGATCTGCAAGTGCTAGCTCCTTTACATCGTGGAGTCGGAGGAATTGGCAATCTCAATGATCAAATTAGAAATTCGGTTAATCCAAATGGGGCAACCCATGTGATGGGAAGCATGCTTTTCCGGGAGGGAGATAAGGTCATCCAAAGCCGTAACAATTATGACAAGGATGTTTTTAATGGTGATCTTGGAATCATTCAAAAGGTTGATTCAATCAATGGAGTACTTGAAATTGATTTTGAAGGTCGCCTGATCAAATACGAACGCATGGAAGTTACCGATCTGCAACCTGCCTATGCCATATCAGTTCACAAAAGTCAGGGAAGTGAGTATCCTGTGGTTATTTTCCCTATCCTTAAGCAACACTTCATGATGCTTCAAAGAAACCTTGTTTATACTGGGCTAACAAGAGCGAAGAAAAAAGTCGTCTTTGTTGGAGATCCAGCCGCTTATGCGATGGCAATACGCAACGATAAAACCCTAACCCGGCAAACAGACTTGATACGTAAGTTTAAAGAACTTACAGGATCTACTTAAGTGCCAAGTAGCAGGCAAAAAAGAGAACAATGTATGCGGGAGCAGTTTTTAACAGATTGTCACGCTCAACTTTTAAATGAAAAACGACTGCCGAGCACATAAGTAAAGAAAGCAGGATTGCCGCCGGACGAATAAGGAAAGGTGCCCAGTGCCCGCAAAGAAAGCACAGAGAAATGATCACTTTCATACACCCAACTCCATACATCGTTCGCTTAGACAATCCATAGACCTTAAACTCCTCAGCTATGTTCCGTGCCCGTTTCCCTCTAAATCGAGTAGGCCTATTAGCCCGCCAGGTCCAAACAGAAAGTAAAATAACTGCTAGCCCACATCGGATAATAATATGCTCTAAAGATTGCCAGGCTTCCATCAGAATGAGGGAGCGAACTGAAAGAAGTTCACCCTAATTATCCATCGAGCAACGCCCGCAGTTACTCGGCGTACCAGAACAGCGAGCAGGTTCCGTATAATCACCCGACGAGACGGCAGATGAAAAGACAGATAATTTCTTGTCAAGTTTTGGAGAACCACAAGCTGGACAAGTTGCATCCTTTTTCCAATCACTGGAACGCACTAGGATTTCTGAATCTTCAGAACAATCCAAGCATGTAAACTCGTAAATCGGCATGAATAAAAAGGAGGGAATCAATAATTTCCCAACAATTCAATAAATCGGACGATCATATAGTAAAAGGAGACAAGCACTCCGCCCCCAAACAACCCAATAAACATAAAGCTGGTCAATTTTTTGACCCCTTCCGCCTCAAGAAACTTGGGCTGCTTTTCCAATGATCCAAGCATAACGATCAAATATACCACAATGGCAAAAATGGGCATGGTTACCATAAACCAGTCGAATTCACTACTCATTGATTCAATGATGTTGATTGCATTGACTAAGTCAAGGAGGACGAAGTCCAAACAAACTTTTTTTCATTCGTTCATAACAACTCTTTATTTCAGGTAGCTTGTTGATTCAATCATTCACTGATGAAGCATTTTAAGTTCTCTTAACTTGCACTCGCCGTATACCTTAAGTTCTGCATCATTAAATGGATGATTTCTGCATCCCAAGGCCAACAAGAAGAGAGCAGTTCCGCCCACATTCGCCATATTGTCTGCTTAAAATTTAAACCCGAAATAACCAACGAGAGTATACTGAAGGTCGAAAAAAAATTTCCTGCACTACAACAGTCTATCTCTGGGATTATTTCCATTGAATGGGGATTAAATAATAGCCCAGAAGGATTAAACAAAGGTTTCTCCCACTGCTTTACAGTTACCTTTGAAAACGAAACCGCACGATCAACCTATTTACCCCACCCCGCCCACCAAGCTTTTGTTGAAATCCTCAAGCCCCTACTTGATGATGTATTTGTTATTGATTACAACCTATGAAAAAAAACTGCATTCTCCTTATGATATGCATGGGAACATTCTCGTTTCTACATGCAAAATTATCCACGCCATCCATTATTGGCTCAAATATGGTTCTGCAAAGAGGACAGTCATGTCCAATTTGGGGATGGGCCAGCCCCAATGCATACATAAACCTAATCTTCGCTGGTAAAACCTACCAAACCAAGGCAAATCAACAAGGGGATTGGAGGATCAAGCTTGATCCACTTGAGGCATCATTCAAGCAACAAACCATGATTATTGCAGAGGGGCGAAGCAACGGATTTAGCCGGGTTCGTAAGAATTTCTCTACTCAATTAAAAAATCAGCCTGGTGCATTGATTTACGAAAATATCTTGGTAGGTGAAGTTTGGTTATGCTCCGGCCAATCCAATATGCAATGGGGAGTAAGTTCATCCGACGACAGTGATTTAGAGACACTCTCTGCTAACTACCCTAACATTCGGCTAATTTCAGTCCCTCAGGTAGGAACCCAAGTACCCCAGAAGGATTTTGAGGGATCGTGGGAAGCAGTGAACAAACAATCCAGTGCATCCTTTTCTGCTGTTGGTTATTACTTCGGTCGCAGGCTTCATCAGATCCTCCAAGTTCCAGTCGGTTTAATAGACAATTCATGGGGAGGATCTGCTTGTGAGGCATGGATCCCTAAGGACCGCCTAATGATTCATCCCATTGCTCAACCCTACATGATGGAATGGAGAGAAAAAGAAAGAAACTATGATTTTGATGCCTTAACAAAAAGCCATTTGGAGAAGTTAGCCAAGTGGAAGGCTGAAAAAGCAAATGGTTCGACCTCACGCCCTCCTCGAGCACCACGGAACTTGATGACTGGGCAGCACAGACCGGGCAATCTGTTCAATGGCGTACTGCATCCTATTATTGGATACGGGATCAAGGGAGCAATTTGGTACCAAGGAGAATCAAATGCTGGTCGGGCTTTTGCTTACCGGGAGATATTCCCCTTAATGGTCCAATCATGGAGGCAGGCATGGGGACAGGGTGACTTTTCGTTTTACTGGACTCAACTGGCAGATTTTCGCCCTGAATCCATTATTCCCATCGATTCAAGCTGGGCAGAACTTAGGGAATCCCAAACCATTTGCCTAAGAAAACTTAATCACACAGGGGAAGCTGTGATTATAGATACCGGGGAAGGCAGAGACATTCACCCACGAAACAAACAAACTGTGGCCAATCGTTTGCTCAGGCATGCACTTGCGAAAGATTATGGACAAAAAATCCCGCATGAAAGTCCCAAGTACAAATCCATGGAAATCAAGGGGAGTAAAATTATTATTAATTTTAATCACGCCGGTGCCGGCCTTTATTGCTTTGATTCAAAAGCTCCAACAGGTTTTGCCATCTGTGGAGAAGATCAAAAATTTGCCTGGGCCAGTGCAAAACTGATTGGAAAAGATCGAGTGGAGGTATGGACAGATTCGATAACTGCACCGATTGCGGTTCGCTATGCATGGGCCGATAATCCTGTGTGCAACTTATACCTCCGGGACGGTGGGGTAACCCTGCCCGTGACACCCTTCCGCACGGATAGTTTTCCCCTTACAACTATGGGTAAATAGATGGAAATTAAATCATTACCCCAAAAGCTTTCCGTTTTTTTATTCCTAAACCTACCCCTCTTGGGGTCACCAGAATTAAGAGAGGGAATTCTAAAACTCGGAGAATTAACAACTGCTCCATCTTTTCATCCATTCTCACAAACAAATAAAAACGAAAACCCAAGAGCAATCCTTATGGAATCCCTACCGTGGGAGGGTAAGGAAACCCGGGCATATGCCTGGCTAGGCCTACCCAAAGTAAGTAAAAACGAAAAAGTTCCTGGAGTTGTACTGGTGCATGGCGGAGGAGGAACCGCATTTAAAAACTGGGTACAGGAATGGAACGACCGGGGATTTGCCGCAATTAGTATCGCAGTTGAAGGGCAAATCGACAAAAAAGTAAAGAACGAGAAAAGTAAAAAGATGGCTTGGGGAAAACATCAATGGGCAGGTCCTCACCGGATTGGAATATTTGCCGATACCCATAAGCCTTTGCGGGACCAGTGGATGTATCATGCCGTTTCCCAGACGATACTCGCCAATTCATTACTTCGTTCCCTTCCTCAGGTTGATGAATCAAAAGTCGGATTAATGGGCACCTCTTGGGGTGGTATCATTAGTTCCATTGTGATGGGTATTGACCAACGGTTTGCCTTTGTAATTCCCGTATACGGATGTGGATTCCTCAATGAGGCAGGCAATCATTACAAACCAGCACTCGCCAATAATTCTGGTTATCTTAATGCTTGGGAAGCAGGCCACCGTTTTAACCGCGCAAGGATGCCAGTTCTTTGGTTTTCCTGGCCAGAAGATAAACATTTCCCTATGGAGATACTTCGTAAATCCTATCAAGCAACCGCAGGACCAAACATGGTCAGCCTCGTCCCTCAAATGGGCCATGGACACGGCCCGGCATGGAGCCGTCAAGAAAGTTATGCATTTGCCAAAAGGGTTCTCAAATCCGGAAAAATTTGGTGCCGACGATTAGACTCAGCACTATTGGACGGGCAAGCTTACGCCCGTTTTCAATCGGATGAAATTCTTGAAAAAGCGGAACTCGTCCATACGACCGATCTTGGATTCACCGGAAAAAGAATTTGGACGAGGACTCCTATCAGGTTACAAAAGAAAGCAGATGCATGGCTTGCGGACTGGCCCCTACCCGACGGAACAACCGCGTGGTTCATTAATGTTGAGTCCAGTGGCTTGGTTGTTTCCTCGGACTATCACGACGGGTAAAACTTGATCGATCGCCTGTTCTTCTATTCAGGAATCTCACATGGTATGAGAGCTCCGTCCCGCATACCATGTATTATTTTTTTGTCGGCCGGACAAAAGGTGGCCAGTGCTCCTTGCCAATTTACTTTTCCATTCTCTAGAAAATAATAGGGAGAAAGCCTCAGCCTGCCTTTCATATTTGATAAACTCCCATCATCAAAAACGGGATGCTCCATAATGGAAGGCTTCTTAAATTCCTGAATAATAAAAATGGGAGATGGGTAATTATCCAAGGCTTGCTTGACGCTGGTAGCCCAATCATCAATTGATACATCATCTCCAACCACAACGCTCCTTGCCCCCCATGAACTTTCATGAAACCCACTGGCTTTTAAAACCAAGGATCTTTCTTTCTTGGAAGCTTTGCCCAGATCATTCCAGTCACTCATCGGCCGGCCTCCAACAGATGGACCATCGAGGTATGCCCCCGGTGGTACTGGGGCAGGATCCAGAATCCAAGTGACTGGAACTGTTTTAAGCAGAAGAGTCCTCTCTGACTTACTCAAGTTTTCTTCCCAGTAGCTCTGTAGCTTGGGGTGATGGAGTAAACCGAGAGAAAGTTTTTCTTCAAGAAACGGGCGCATTGCCGGAGTAATAACCAAGTTCCCTGCTTCAACAGAAGTTGCAAAATCTTTCATTTGAGGAACATCCGGATCAAACAATTCCCAAAATCGGTAAATCACATTGATTTTTTGGCCATTCAAAAAGGCCTCACTCCCAACAAAGGAAACCTCATCTGGTCGTGCGACTTCAACCTGCAATCCTTGCTTGCTTAACTCCACGCCTAAGCAATCCATTTCCGGGCGATAAGTGGCTGACTCTTCGCTGACCAGTATGGCAAAGCGAGCAGACCTCCCCAACTTGCCTGCCTGGGAAACGAGGGCGTCACCAAAAGCTCTAGCCATCTTGGGCGAACGATCTTTCAAATATATACGGCCAAGATGGTCAGTCAGGCCGATTCCGCCAGGTACGGAATCCCATTCGGCCAATGCAAAGCCATCACGCGAAGGTAATAAGTCAGGCCGAAGTACTGGAGGGAGCAACCCCCGGACATTTCGGGAACGGGAATGTTGGACCAACCAGTCGGGCTTGCCTGCATCTAAGTATTCGGAAACCCAGGGGACAAGAAGTTCCTCATTTCGAAGAATTTTTTCGTCCGCGGCTGATTTCAAATACAATCTCTCAAGTGCCTGAAAGAAGGAAAGTCCAGCATCGCCAAGTTCCTTGATGAATTCACCAACATGACTTGGTAATGTCCATGATTGGTTCGACCACTTCCATGATTTCTCCGCAAAAAGGGAGTCCTTAGAATATTTTTTAATTTCCTCCCAAGTTAGTTGACTTGGAGGAAGTGTTGGATCAGTCGTCAATTTGAATATCCTTATTTCGCTGCCGCGGACAACCCGCCCGCAACCAACCATTCACAAAACGGTCGAGATCACCATCCATTACCCCTTGTACACCGGATGTCTCTACACCGGTGCGCAGATCCTTGACCATTTGATAAGGTTGAAAGACATAGCTGCGAATTTGATTCCCCCACCCCATTTCGCCCTTATCACCATAAAACTTTTCCATCTCTACCCGTTTCTCATCCTGTTGCCTCTCATAGATTCTCGACTTTAAAGCCCGCATCGCCGTCTGTTTATTTTTCAACTGGGAGCGTTCATTCTGGCATTGTACCACAATATTAGTAGGCAAGTGAGTAATCCGAACTGCGGAATCGGTCTTATTTACATGCTGCCCACCCTTGCCACTCGAACGATAGGTATCAATACGTAAATCATCATCCGGAATATCCATATCAACATCATCATCCTCCATTTCGGCGATCACATCGATCGAGCAAAAAGAAGTGTGACGACGTTTATTCGAGTCAAATGGACTAATACGTACGAGACGATGCACACCCCGTTCTGCCTTGGCATATCCGTAGGCATTCATCCCATCAATACGCAGGGTGCATCGACTAATTCCCGCTTCCTCACCAGGTTGAAGATCTTGAATATCGACATCAAACCCACGCCGTTCCGCCCAGCGCACATACATACGCATGAGCATGTCCGCCCAGTCACAAGACTCGGTTCCACCGGCTCCTGCATGTATGCTCAGTAAAGCCGGTCGAACATCCATTGGTTCACTAAGAAAACTTTCAACTTCCAAGTCTTCAATTTTTGCGACCAAGCCCTTTAATTCTTTTGAGAATTCAGCGGACAATGCAGTATCTGACTCATCCTCATCACAAAGTTCAGACATTGCTTCAATGTCACCGACCTGATTTTTGAAGCTCTCAATCTTTTCTACAATTTGCTTCAGACGGTTGCATTCCGAACTAACCCGCTTGGCTTCATTTTGATCGTCCCAGAAGGTTGGACTGGACATCTGCTCCTCCATTTCCACGATACTTATTTTTTTCGCGTCGCATTCAAGAAAGGACCATAAATGGTTGGTTCTTTTGAGTAGGGTTTGTAGTTCAGCTTTTTCTTCCGGGGTAATCATATAAAATATTTTAAACGGTAAAATCGGTTCCCTCAGGTACATCTAAGTGAAGTCCACATTCACGACCATGCCCCCCATGACGCGCATCCTCAGTTTTCTCGACTTCACTAAGTTTCCGGGTGCTGTGCCAATCACCAACTGAATCATAATCCATACCCTCCAATGGATGATAAGGGAGATCATTTTTTGGTAAATATTGATAAGTCTCCCGATCTTCCCAGTCCAAAATAGGATAGAGTTTAAGAACTCCGTTTTGCCGTTCTATAAAGTTTAATTTCTTACGGTCTGTGGCCTGAGTTCTACGTAAACCTGCCATCCACACTGTTGCATCTAACTCCTGTAATGCCCGGTTCATTGGTTCTTTTTTATTCATCCAATTATATTTGGACATTCCATCCTTCCCCTGCTCCCACAACTTCCCAAAGGAAGCTTCCTGAAAAGCAGGGGATAGACGGGCCGAATAAACCAATGCCTTGAAATTTAATTTTTCCTGTAATTTCAGGGCGTATTCATAAGTTCCGGGAAACAAATATCCAGTATCTATAAAAACGATGGGAATTTCCTTACTTGCTTCCCTTACCAAATGAATCATCACGGCACTTTGTAGACCAAAACTTGTGGAGGTGAGTAATCCGGTGCCAAAATTCTCCCATGCCCAACGGATCCGCTCACAAGCATCCATCCCCCCAAGGGTTTCATTGGCATCCCCCAAATCTATTTGTTCAATTGTCATATGGTGCAAAGATCCACCATGGCAAAATTTTGCCAGTGAGTAAAGAGTGGGCATCAATTATGACTCAGGGAAATAGGATTGGCTCAATCATCCGAGTTGCTTATTTTGAAAATCATGGACGAAATCAAGCAACTTTGCCACCGCTACCCGGCTTTAAAACCTTGTGAATCTTCAATACATGAATCTTCCCAACTGCTCGTAGACACCTTTCGTTCAGGGAATAAACTTTTGCTTTGTGGTAATGGTGGAAGCGCTGCCGACTGCGAACATATCTCAGGCGAATTGATCAAACGCTTTAATAACCCTCGTGTACTCACACCCGAATTGTCTGATCGATTGGGCCCAGAACTCGCCCAGAACCTGCACGGCGGACTACCCGCTCTTTCTCTTCCTTCGATGGTAGGATTCCATACCGCCTTTGCCAATGATGACGATCCCAGCTATGCATTTGCCCAGCAAGTGCTCGCATTTGGAAAAAGCGGAGATCTCCTCTTAGCCATAAGTACCTCTGGTAACTCGCAAAACTTACTCCATGCAGTCAACACGGCCAAAGCAATGGGAGTAAAAACACTTGCACTTACAGGTAATTCTGGCGGAAAAATCGCTCCCCTTTGTGACCTCGTGATTATGGCCCCTGCTCACAAAACCCCAGATATTCAGGAATTTCACTTACCCATCTATCATGCTCTCTGCACTGTGGTGGAAAACCGTTTATTTCCCGACCCGGCATAGATGCCAGAAATCTTATCGAATCCCTTAGACTCCCTACCCCGGGAACTCTCTTCGCTGGCTGTAGAATTAGCAAAAGTAACAAAAATTGCCGGAGGACGCTTATTATTGGTGGGTGGCTCTGTTCGTGATCTTTATTTAGGATCATCTCCCTCAGAAATCGATTGTGAAGTGCAAGGCTTATCGATCGATCAATTAAAATCCACGCTTTCAAAAAACTATACCTGCCATGAGGTGGGAAAAGCGTTTGGTGTACTCAAATTACGTAGCCTGCCCGCCGAATTATCCCTTCCCCGCACCGAAATAAAGACTGGATCGGGACACAAAGGATTTTCTGTGGATATCGACCCAGACCTCCCTTTTTCCCGCTCTGTACAGAGGCGGGACTTTACCATCAATGCAATAGGCTTAGATCCTCTAACCAACGAACTATTCGATCCAACTGGTGGCATTGCAGACATTGAAAAACGTTTACTCCGCCACATTGGTCCGGCTTTCTCTGAAGACCCCCTGCGCGTCCTCAGGGCCATGCAATTCATTGCCCGCTTCAACTTAAATATTTCCCCCCAGACTCTTAGTCTGTGCAAGAGTATCTCCATGGAGAACCTTCCACCAGAGCGCCTTTTTGAAGAATGGAAGAAATTACTCATCAAGGGCAATAATCTCTCCGCCGCTCTCAATTTCTTAAACGATTGCAATTGGCTTAAATATTTTCCTGAACTTCTCGCCCTGGTTGGATGCGAGCAGGAACCAGAGTGGCACCCGGAGGGAGATGCCTGGGTACACACCCTTCATTGTATGGATGCTTTTGCCCGCGAACGCACAGGAAATGAGTGGGAAGACCTTGTAGTTGGATTTGCCGTGCTTTGTCACGATCTCGGGAAACCTATGACCACCGTAATTGGAGAGGATGGGCGCATACGATCTCCCCTTCACGAACCAAGAGGAGAACAACCTACCCGTGCCTTTTTATCCAGGCTCACCAATCAAGTAGAACTACATGAACAAGTAGTACCCCTTGTTCGACGCCACTTGACTCCGCGCACTTTTTACAAAGACCAAGCAAGTGATGGTGCCATTCGCCGTCTTGCCAGTAAGGTAAAAAGAATCGACCGCTTAGTTAGAGTGGCCGCTGCAGATATTGCTGGTCGTCCACCTCGAAATGATGAGTTCCCTGAAGGGCCCTGGTTGCTCAAACGTGCAGAGGAATTAAAAGTGAAGGACTCTGTACCCAAACCAATCATTCTCGGCCGGCACTTAATTCAAAAGGGGATGAAGCCAGGTGCTGACTTTGGTCCTATTTTAAAAAAATGCTTAGAGGCTCAATTGGATGGAATATTTGATGACTTAATTTCAGGACTTGATTTTTTGGAAAAACAGCTGCCTATTAATTAAATGCGTTTGTATGTAATTTTTTCCCTTTGCATATTCAGACTAACTTTACCATCAATTGCCGAGAAGAATCAAACGACCGAGGAACTACTCGGAAAACTTGATTCCCTAAGATTTAATTACACCAAGGCGAGCAATTTTCTTAATGAAAATGAAAGGGCGAGGAAGGATGCGGCCAAGAAAGACGATGAGCTCCCCCGTAATGTAAGGCAACAAAATCAACAAAAAAGGATAAGCGAATCGGGTTGGTTAGAGCTTTTTCAAAATAAGAAAAAAACTTACGACGAGTACCTTTCATGCTTGGTCCATAGCTTTGTATCTCTTCCTTCTGCCAATCCGAGATTTGAGGAAATTAAAAAGGAACTCAATCAACAGCATCCAGATAACTGTAAAAACTCCCTGACTGAATCATGGACAACTCAACATCGACTGCTCGCACAAAAGTTTTACCTGCACCTTGTCAACCCAGGGATCGATAAGGAGAAAGCGGCATTCTTTGCCAAATTAACCAAACCAGGAGGCGGTATAAAATTTGAAGATTTCCTGCACTTCGTCGGCATCGGAGTGGAACCACAAAACTGGGATGTTCAGAATGTTTACTCCTTGGCTGCCTTACGTGTAGGAGAAATTTCTACCGCAAGATCGGAAAATAAGAAATTAATTCGCAAGGCAACCAAGTATTCCCGATTGGACGAACCGGAAAATCAATTTAATTTAAGAATAAGAAAAGAGTTAAGGGCATACAAGTTACACCGGGCATTGATCGAAGTAATTGATGGCAAAGAGAAGGAAGCCACAAAATACCTTTCAGAAGCCATGGATATTGCACCCGCTCATTCACCGAGTAATGAACTCAAAAAAATAATCGATGAAACCAAGTTTATGCTTGGTCAATCACAGCAGTAAAAATCCCAAAAATCCAGCACAGTTTTAAGGTGGTAAGGAAATAAACCCTCGAGGTTTTACACTTCCCCTTAGCCTACTTACGAAATGTGGCTCGATACTTGGAAAGCTTGGCTTCTACCATTACAAGTTCTTCTTGGCTTAGTTCCTTGTACCCTCGCCCAATTGGCCATCCGTAGCCCCAGCGATACCAGGTGGGAAAATGCGGGGCACCACCTATGCGTACAGCTTCATACATTAATTGAGCGAGTTGTGGATTGCCCGTCTTTTTCTCCACACAATTTTTAAAGTCAAGATCTGCCTGTTCCCGTTCTTTCTCAGTGCCCCCTCGCCAGTAGGCTAAGTCATGTTTATGGCAACATTCTTTCCACAATTCGGGATTTTTAAAAGTGCCATCCAGGAACAAACTGCACCCATCACTGGTAAAATCAGTTAACTCAGAAAGTGAATCCTTACAGGAGATGGAAGTTGAAAATAAAAAAACTGCCCCAAAAAATGCAGCAAGTAGCTTCACGAAACCTTTTGTCCTAAATGTGTAAGGCTGGAATCACTGGGTAATTGAAAGGCACGCAAACCAAAAATAGGCAGAGTTGCCAAGAAATGATCAAATATATCTGACTGAATTGCTTCGTATTCGATCCATCGAACATCGTTTACAAATACATAGATCTCGATGGGTACTCCCTTTTCACTGGGAGCTAACTGACGTACGAGAAAGGTCATGCCTTCTTTATGTATACTGGCATGGGACCGTAAGTACTCCTTACAATAGGCACGAAAGGTTCCGATATTGGTGAGATTTCTACCGTTCAACAGCGGTGAAACGACTCCCAGTTCATCGAGGTTCATCCCTTTGCTCCCGATTTCCGACTTCTTGGAATTCAAATAAGGTTGGAGGCATTCAATCCTTTCCAAGTCCTCCACTTCCGATCGTTTAAGAAAGCGAACACTGGAAATATCCAGGCTGATACTCCGCTTGATCCGCCGGCCACCCGACTCGCTCATACCCCCGCCAGTTCTTAAAGGCATCGCTGACCATGGCATAGGCAGGAATGGTAGTGATGGTCTTATCCCAGTTTTGCACCTTCACGGTAGTCAGGGAAACATCAATCACATCGCCATCCGCTCCATACTTGGGCATTTCCACCCAGTCTCCCTTGCGGACCATATTGTTGGCCGTTAATTGTATGCCGGCAACCAGCCCAAGAATGACATCTTTAAAGACCAACAGAAGGACAGCGGTTAGAGCACCCAAACCGGAGAGGAAGTACAGCGGGGTCTTGCCGAGCAAAATGGAGAGAATAAAGATTAGCCCCGTCGCATTGACCACCAACTTGACCGCCTGACAGATTCCCTTGAGTGGTAACTTCGCGGAAAGCGAGGACTCCTCATAACTGTCATGCAGGGCATTAATCAGGCCATCAATGCTCCACAGAGCAATGACCACAAGGTAGAGATTGACCGAGACATCGATGATGCCAAGCAGCACCTCAAATGGCTCAAGCAGAATCGGAGACAGTGCACTGATGATGAAGGCGGGAGCAAGATGGGAAAGGCGGTGAAAAAATTTCTCCTTTAGGAAATGCTCTCCAATGCGGGTCTTGGATTTTTTGGCCAGGGAACGAACCACTCCAAGTACAAACCCCTTGACCATGGAATTTGCCAACCAGGCGATCAAAAGAACGAGGACCAAGGAGATGGCTGCGGTAAACAGCTCAACCGTAGTCTTCTCTGCATCCAATCCTAAAATACGGTAAACCTCCCTAAAAATACCAAGATGAAGCTGGGCGACATAGTCCATGCTCACACTCAATCCAAATTCCTGTCTTGGCTCAATGCAAAAGCAACCTTGGAACCAAGCCTAAAATCAACGCAGAGAATTCCCGATCCAGTCAATCACTGCATCGATCATTGGTTTTTCCCCATCATCGGAAAACACATGATTTGCACCGGGAATCTCCACCAGTTTTTTCGGCTCATTTGCGTGGGCGAAAATTTCCTGAGAATCTTCGATTGGTACGACATCGTCCTCGGTTCCATGCACTAACAACCAGGGAACTTTTACTTCGGATGCTTTAGGAGCTGTCGTAATAATGCTTTCCAAATCGTCCTTAAAGGTACTGGAAAGTGGACAGCTTGCCTCTTCCCACATACATCCAGAGTCTGGTGTCACCTCTCCGAATTCACGCTCGTAAAATGCTTGGGTGTTTACCATTCCCGCAAGGGAGATCAACAATTTGATCCGTTCATCAGAAGCCGCCGCCAATACTCCGACCGCCCCGCCCATACTATGTCCGGCATAAATGACTCGATAGCCTGAGGCATCAGCGGCAGAAAGAACTGCTTTCAAATCATCTACCTCCTTGGAAATAGTCGATTGCCTAAAATCTCCGCCCGAACCTCCATTGCCCGAAAAAGAAAAACGCAAAACGGGCAAGCCCTCGGCAGCCACTGCCTCTGCAAGTGCTACAACGAAAGGGCGATCCTTATTTCCCGTCAGCCCATGCCCGATAATCAATAAATTGCGGGCATTTTCCTGCCCGGCGTGAAAAGTATATTCAATAATTTCTTCATCTTGGTTCTTGATCGTTTCTTCCATATCCACATGGGATAACCATACCTTGGCCATACTGGCAAGCACCCAACTACTAAAACCACAAAAAAAGGCTGATCCCGCACTTAGCGGAATCAACCCTTAAATAGATGAATTCTTAAATTCCTAAATTAAGCAATTTCGGAAGCGTGAAACTCTAACCAGTCATCCAAGTTGTTTAAGTTAATCGCATCCTTAGGATCTCCATCAGCCAATCCATTTGCCGAAAGAATGCTTTGGCGGGTCGCATCGTCGTGAATGTATCCAGTAATGGATGCATTAAGGGAAGAAACCGTATCGCTATCAAGCTTCACATCAGACTGAGATTTCACCCATGCTTCAAATTGTGGATAGGTGGGCTTAGATTCAGTAATGTAGGAACGAACGGAATCAGCATTCAAACCCAAGGCATCAATGACCATAGAATCATAACCAGCACCAATCCCGGGGTAACCATCGGCAATTTTTCCGGCAGCTTCCAAAGAAACTTTTTGCCAAAGGCGTGGAAGGTGAAGAACACCTAAAGGACCGACTGTACCGGAACTAATCAGAGGAACTATTTTGGACATATTATATATATTTACGGGTTTACTATTAAGGATAAGAAAAAAAATCGCTTCCCTAAAGGGTTGATATTTCATTCAAATTGGGACAACAGTTTCTGCGCCTTTAATTCCAAAGGTAAAGATTATTTAGCAAGTTTTACTCAACAAAAATTATGAGCACCAAAGAAAAAAGAATTGGCTTTGTCGGCCTCGGTCGTATGGGCGCCAATATGGCCCGCAATTTAAAAGACAAAGGGTATCAAATTAGCACGGTCTATGACATCAACGAAAGTGTGGCATCCTCCCTTGCTGATGAACTTGGTTCACAAGCTGCCTCATCCTTAACTGAGGTAACTGCTCATTCGGATGTCATCCTCACGGTGGTAACCAACGATGCCGCCATGGAGTCGATCTTCTTTAACGATGCAGACAACTTGTTTTCCAATTCCTCCGGGAAATTGTTTATCAATTGTGCCACCCTCTCCCCTGGGCTTCATGTCCGCCTGGAAGCTGCCGCGGCAGAGATCGGGGCTCAAACACTTGAGGGCTGTATGGCCTCAAGCATCACTCAGGCACGCGAAGGTACTCTGTATTTAATGATTGGTGGACAGGAAGATGTTTTTAATTCCGTGAAAGACTTGCTTGACGATTTGAGCATCAATTTGCGCTTCGTTGGAAAAGCCGGCAAGGCAGCCCAGGTCAAAGCCTTGGTCAATATGGTTATGAATATCAACACCGCGGCACTCGCAGAAGGCCTCGGCATTGCTGATGCTCTCGGACTCGACCTCAATATGATCTGTGAAATCTTCTCCCAAACCGGGGCCAATTCGCGTGTACTTGAAACCGATTCTGAGGATATGATCGGACGGGATCACGAGTGCTACTTCTCCGCCGATCATGCCGCCAAGGATTCAGGAATTGCTATTTCTGTGGCAGAAGCAGCCGGAATTAATGTCCCCTTGGCAAAAGCCACCCTTTCCCAGTATCAAAAAATGGTCGTGGCCGGACTTGGAGAACTTGATAAGTCTGGAGTTGCTGAGCTCACCTTCAAAGGAAGAGGCCCTGGTAATTAAGCCTGACTGGACTCGGGTATTTAAATTACCTCCCCCTAGCCCCACCTGAGCGGTGACCTGGGTTATGGTTTCTGCGGGACCGGTTTGACTGGCCTGAGTTACCCTGAAACCCGCCCCCTCCTCTTCGGTTAAAACCACCGGAGTTTTGCTTGCTTGGGTTATTCGCTTGCACCGGAGCATCAGGCAGTGAAATCCCTTCCGTGGATAGTCTTTCCATTTCCTTCTTGGACAAACGTTCAACTGCTGCCAATGCCGACCGATCTTCCGAAGTTATAAAGTTAATCGCCACCCCAGTCGATTGCGCCCGTCCTGTTCGTCCAATCCGGTGAACATAATCCTCGGCCTGCGGAGGGAAATCGTAATTGATAACATGAGAAATTCCTTCCACATCAATTCCACGAGCTGCAATATCTGTAGCCACAAGTACACGAATCTTACCACTTTTAAAATCACCCAATGCTCGGGCCCGTTGACCTTGTGAACGATTAGAATGGATGGCACCGGTGGTTATCCCCTTGCGGGATAATTGACGGGCAATCCGGTCCGCCCCGTGCTTGGTACGGGAAAAAACCAAGACCATGCTAAGTTCAGCATCTTTTATGATATGCTGAATAAGGTGCATCTTTTGGGGCTTCTCCACTTGGTAGGCGTATTGCGTAACTGTATCTGCTGGATTGGTTCGTCTACCAATCTCTACAACCTTGGGATTTTTTTGGAATTGATGGGTTAGTTTCTCAATTTCTTTAGATAATGTTGCAGAAAAAAGGAGGGTCTGTCGTTCCTTCGGTATTGCCTGTACAATTTTCCGGATATTGGGAAGGAAGCCCATATCGAGCATCCGGTCTGCCTCGTCCAATACCAAATATTCAAGGCCCGAAAAGTCGACACATCCCTGATCCATCAAATCCATTAATCTACCTGGAGTAGCAATGACCAATTCATCACCTCTCCGCAAGGCCTGCTTTTGCGGCCCTTCGCCCACACCGCCATAGACCTGAGCTACGCGCAATTTTACATATTTGGAATAGGTGGATACATTCTCTCCTATTTGGACCACCAATTCACGAGTGGGAGAAAGCACAAGAGCCCGAGTGCCTGTTCGTCCCGATTTTTTAGCACGATCGTCTAATTTCTCCAACATCGGCAAGGTGAAAGCAGCAGTCTTGCCTGTACCAGTTTGAGCAATTCCCGTAAGGTCTCGACCTTCCAATATAAAAGGAATAGCAGATGCCTGAATGGGCGTGGGATTTTCATACCCGGACTCTTTAATCGCCCGTAATAAATTAGGGCCGAGCCCAAGTGTTTCAAAAGACATCGGCTTAACCTACTCTTTTTCAAACTATTGGCGATGGCATAATCTATGCCTACTGATATTTCTGCTAAGCCTGTTCTATGAACAAATAAATTATTGGTCTTACCTACTAGCTTTTAGAACAAATGGGAAAAAGTAAAAACTAAAGCCGGTAAGGAGTGTGAGTATAATTTAATTCGTCCAATACCCGCTCCAATTTCCGTCCATATTCAACATAGATTTCCACTGGGTCTCCCGCATCCGCATTTTGGGAATTCGCATCGTGAAATACCGCTGCCAAGTGGGGCTCGATGGAGATCCCCCCATCATACCCATTTCCTTGTAAGTCTTCTAAAATCTCCCGTACCTTTCCCTGCCCTTCACCCGGGTATAGATAGACTTCCTTTCCTCCATTATCCGCACTGGGTTCCAAGCAGTCTTTGATGTGCACATAAGCAATATGTTCGCGTACCTTTTGGTAAAATTCCCACGGGTCCTGCCAGGGTTGCCCCTCTTTGGAACGGTCGCGGTTAAATACCGGATTGGCGGTATCAAAGACCAGTTTCATTCCCGGTATGGCATCGAGTAGTTCATGGGTGTGCTGCCAGCTTAACCCACCATAGTTCATGCAGTTTTCATGCAGGGCAGTGATTCCATGATCGGCAAATTTCTCCACTATGATTTGCAGGCGGCGGATACGCTCATCCACCATCAGGTCTTCACCCTCCACTACCTTGTAGCTCATGATCCGTACCATCTTTGCCTGTAAGGCTTGCATCCGTGGAACGGCCCGATCCACCTCGCCGAGGGTGATAGAAAAATCATCCCGAACATCTTTCCCCCAGTTGGCAATGGCCGAACCGAAGGCATTGACATACACTCCTGCCTTATCCAAGGCTCTGCGGAACTCATCAAACTCAGAGTCCGAGACATCATGAAGGTTTTTACCATTCAAACATCTCGCCTCAATCGCATTCCATCCCAATTTCTGGGTGGTGGAGATTTGAACATTTCCATCCTGCGAGGCCTCGTCAGCAATTCCTGTAAGGTACATAATTTTTTCTTCGTTTTAAATTATTGGGAAAGAATGACTTTTTCTCCGCCCGCCTTGGCAGATTGGTAGACTGCCTCGATCAACTCCACCGCTTTTCTGGCCTCCCGTCCATCCACCTGAGGAGAATCTCCGCAACGCAAGGCTTCGAGTGCATCTTCGAAATTACTTTGGTGCCATTGAAAATCAATTGCCTTGGGATCGGCGGCACCGGCACCTGTCTGCACTGCACCCACCCCAAACCTCTCCAGTATTTCTTCATCCCTAGGTAAGGACCTTTTTAGGTCCCAAAGATCAAACTTATCATCGCACATCCGAATAGATCCTTTATCTCCGCACACATGGATGGATGCAGGTAGGCCGGTATTGGAGTAGCACGCAGTCGATGCCTGAATCACTCCCCTAGCACCGCTTACAAATTCGACCATCGCCACCGCCACATCCTCGACTTCAATGCCATCATGGGCCTCCAATCCGCAGGATGCCCGCACACTTTTCACTGGACCGACCAGATGAAGCATCAAATCAATGGTGTGGATAGACTGGTTCATCAGGGCACCCCCACCGTCCAGGCCCCAGGTTCCACGCCAGGCTCCACTATCGTAATATTCCTGGGAGCGCCACCACTTGATTGCCACATCGACCAAGACTACTTTTCCAAGTCTTCCATTCTCGATCGCTTTCTTAAAAATTTCAGTCGATGGGTTGAACCGTCTCGGAAAAATCCCCGCAAGCATAACTCCTGCCTCCTCACAGATTCGGATCATTTGATCAATCCGATCGGTGG
>ERZ887849.1638-NODE-1638-length-20256-cov-7.863472_pt1 | contig 20256 bp, 19 predicted proteins | sample MGYA00521267_ERZ887849 | MGnify/ENA primary metagenome ERZ887849 (study PRJEB32303, sample SAMEA104408601) | aquatic metagenome | biome: Brackish water; feature: Pelagic; material: water | place: Baltic Sea | collected 2014-06-06T16:11:00 | depth 2,863 m ... | reverse complement strand
GGAGCGCTGGCTGTACACAAACTCACCATCCACATAGAGTTCAAAGGCCATCATGCGCACCGACATACCAGGGTGCATCACAATATCGTTAACTGCAGTGCCTGTACCTATCTCAGTGCCATTGCGGGTCACTGTGGTTTCAAGGAGAAAGCGCCTGGTCTGTTTATACTCGCCATTCAGCACCGGCCACACCCGCTCTTCAATTTCATCGGGAGAGATATCGGTCAAAAAGCCCAGTCGCCCGCGGTTTATCCCCAGAAGAGGAATACCGCAGGCAGCCATTTTACGGCAGGCGCTCAGCATGCTGCCGTCGCCACCCACCACAATTCCAAGATCTATAGCACCGGGAAACTGGTCGATCGGCAGAACCTTGTCGAGCTGCCAATTCACCAGGCTCGCGGCCTGCTCCTCGTAGACCACCTCACGACCCTGGGCGCGCAGAAAGGCTTCTAGCTTCTGCAGAGACTCCACTACCTCAGGGACATCCAGGCTGCCTAGTAATCCGATACGCTGAAAATGGGACATAGCATGCTTCTTTAAAAAGTGTTTTTACGATTATACAGACTGTGGCCAGATTTCACTTAATTTCAGGCATAATAGCGGCAATCAGGTTGGATATTAAATTATGACTGCAGCCCAAAAAAGTATCGTCCTTATAGGCATGCCCGGCGCAGGCAAGAGCACCATTGGTATTCTGCTGGCCAAAGAACTGGGACTAGACTTTATTGATACAGATATCAGTATTCAGGTGCGCTGGGGCAAAACTCTGCAGCAAATCACCGATGAATCTGGCTATTTGGTTCTGCGCGACTATGAAGAACAGGTTCTGCTAAGTGAAGATATTGACCACAGAGTAGTCGCCACTGGAGGAAGTGCAGTCTATTCCGAAGCCGGAATGGCCCGCTTAAAAGCCAGCGCAACGGTGATTTTCCTCTATGTATCACTGCCCGTATTAGAGCGGCGGGTCACCAACTTTGATAGCCGCGGTATAGCCCGGCGTCCGGAGCAGAGTTTTGAAGAGTTATTTGCCGAGCGCGGCGAGCTCTATCAGCGCTATGGGGATATAAGTATCGACTGCAGCCACCTCAGTGTTAATGAGGCGCTGCAGGCTGTGTTGGAGGCGCTTCGGGACTCAGCTATTTGAGTACCGACAGAATCGAGCTACCCAGATAATCGATATTACTTGAGTTGATACCCGCCAGATTGACCCGGCTGGACGACACAATATAGACCCCATATTCTTCACGCAGCTGGTCCAGCTGTGCTGTGTTTAAGCCCAAAAATGAAAACATACCTCTCTGCTGCTTGATATGGCTGAAATCGATACCAGCGGCATTGTTCTGGATACTGTCTGCCAGCAAACTGCGCATGGACTGAATTCTCTCGCGAACCTCAGTTAACTCGGCTTCCCAGTTAGCTCGCAACTGCTGATCACCCAGTATCAGTGATACCAGCAAGGCTCCGTGGGCCGGTGGCATGGAATAAATCTGCCGCGCCACAGACATAGCCTGAGCCGCAACAATATCCGCCTGCTCTGGAGTTTCAGCGATAAAAGTAATTGACCCTGTGCGCTCGCGATAGAGGCCAAAGTTTTTCGAGCAGGACGAGGCAATAACCAGTTCTGGAAGTCGCTCTGCCATCATACGCAGACCATAGGCATCCTCTTCAAGGCCATCCCCCAGCCCCTGATAGGCTGTATCTATAAAGGGCACAAAGCCGCGCTCCAGCGCCAGGTCGGCAATCAGATCCCACTGCTCATGGGTTAAGTCTGCACCTGTGGGGTTGTGGCAGCAGCCATGCAACAGCACCATATCCCCGGCAGGCACCTGACGCAGAGTCTCCATCATAGCGTCGGTTTCAACCTGATGGCTGTCGCGATTGTAGTAAGGGTATTCCTTAATCTCAAAACCGGCACTGCCCAGCAGAGGAATATGATTGGGCCAGGTGGGTACACCTACCCAGAGTTTGGCATCTGGACGCGCCCGCTGAATAACCTCAGCGCCCACGCGCAGTGCACCTGAACCGCCCGGCGCCTGAATGCTTTTGATGCGCCCGGCATTGAGAATACTGTGGTCAGCACCAAACAGCAGTTCCAGAATGCGCTGGTTATAGTCTGGGTCTCCGGCAATGCCCTGATAGGCTTTGGTTGTCTCAAGTTGCATTAGCTGGGTTTCTGCCTCTTTGACAGAAGTCATCACCGGCGTATGGCCCCGATCATTCATATAGACGCCAACGCCTAGATCAATTTTATTAGTGCGGGCATCTGCTCTAAATGCAGCCATCAACCCCAAAATGGGGTCCATAGCCACGGGATTCAAACTTTCAAACATTGCGGTTTCCTGAAGTTGGGTTGGGGACAGTAAAATTTGGCCGCTAGTTTACTATGGATCGATAAATATTTTTAGCGATTTGCGTTTAGAAAGCCGATTACCGAGTTATTAAACTGCTCTGGCTTTTCAGCATGCAACCAATGACCGGCGCCCTCAATTATCTCAAGTTCAGAGGCGGGAAATAGCGAACTGATCAGTGGCCGGTGTTTATCCTGAATATAGGCCGACAGTTCGCCCTTTAAGAATAAGCAGGGGCCAGCAAAAGGAGGACCCTCGGGGGCATCCACCAGGCTGTTGCTGTAGTTGGCCACAATGGATGCAACATTGAGCTTAAGGCTAAAACCGCCATGACTATCGCGCTGCAGATTTTTTAGTATAAAGCCCCTGGTAGCCATATCGGGAATATAGCCCGCCAGTATCTGGTCTGCGACAGTGCGACTCTCGACAGTACTGTTGTGCAATTCACTAAGAGCATCCACCACATGGCTGTTTGCCTGGGGGTAATTGACTGGCGCTATATCGGCCACCACCAGACTGCACACGCGATCTGGCCAGGTCTGCGCTACCTGCATGCCAATCTTGCCGCCCAGTGAATGGCCAATCAGATGTGATTTGGATAACCCAAGGTCATCCATAAGCTCGACAATATCCCCAGCCATTAGAGGGATAGTCATCATTTCCTCATGGGGTGAGTCTCCATGGTTGCGCAGATCCACAGAGATAACGCGGTAGTCTGCCGACAGCTCTCGGGCCAGATTGCCCAGATTACTCAGCGAACCAAACATGCCATGCATCAGAATAATCGCAGGTTTAGCGTCCGATTCTGCTGCGCCCTTATCAGGGGCAGCCTGCTCTACATAGTTCAGCTTCATTAATTGCTCTGGGATTACCCTTAAATTGCAGATTTACTGGGCCGCGCGTTTGCGATACTTCTCTTTGTTTTTACGCCCCTGTTCATAGAGCATGGGACGCAAGCTGCGGCGCAGGCCAGGGAATAAATAACTTAACGTGGTCATTTTGGCACCAAAGGTCGGCATGGAAATCTCCGTCGCTTCGCCAGCAGCCAAAGCCACCACCGCGTCGGCCACCTGCTCCGCCGAGCTCATGGGCTGAGAGAACACAATATCTTCCACCTGATCTATCTCATCCATAATAAAGCCAGTATCGACCGGACCAGGAGAAACCACACCCACATGGATATTAGCCTCTTTTAACTCATCGGCAAGGGCATAGGTAAAGGCACGAAGCCCCGCCTTGGTGCTGGAATAAGTGGCAGCACCCTGCAGAGGCGCACGGCCAGCCAGAGACCCAATATTGACGATGGCACCAGAGCCGGCGCGGCGTAAGAAGGGAATAGCGGCACAGGACAACACAATGGGTGCACGCAGATTAATATCAACCATAGCAGCAACCTCTTCCGGCGCCACAGTCTCAAGATCACCGCGAGCATGCATACCGGCATTGTTAATCACCACATTCACCTGACCAAACTTGGTCTCAGCTTTTTTCAGCAGCTTGATACAGTCATTGGAATCTGCCACGTCCATAGCCACAGTCAGCACTTCGCAGCCCATACCGCGCAGTTCTTTGGAAATCTTATTCAGCCCGGCACGACCCCGCGCGACCAGCACCAGCTTCGAATTTAGTGCAGCAAATGCCCGGGCACAGGCTGCACCCACTCCTGCAGAGGCGCCAGTAATAACCACTGTCTTGCCCGCAAAATTTGTGTTCATTTTTAAACCTCTTTATTTTAATTATTCTAATTACAGCAGATCGGCCAATGCATCTTCGAGGAGAGGATACTGGAAGTTAAAACCACTGTCTTGAACTTTACGCGGAATTACCCTCTGACCCTGCAATAGCAACTCTTCACCCATTTGCCCAAACAGTAGTTTAACCACTGGCCCAGGCATGGGAAAAATAGCAGGCCGATGCAAGGCTGCGCCCAATGCCCGGGTAAAGTCGCGATTGCGCACAGGATTGGGGGCCGTTGCATTGACTGGGCCACTGAGTTCAGCCTTGTCGACAGAATATAAAATTAAAGCCACCATATCGCTGATATGAATCCAGGGCATCCACTGCCGGCCATCGCCCACCGGCCCTCCGAGGCCCAACTTAAAGGGTGGCAACATCTTGGCCAGAGCCCCCTCCTCGCCCAGCACAATGCCAGTGCGCAAACGCACCAGCCTGATGCCCAGTGACTCGAAAGGCGCCGCACTCTTCTCCCAGCTTTTACAGAGCTGATGGGAGAAGTTATCCACCGCAGCCGCTGATTCATCGACAGGCTTATCCTGGGCATTGCCTGCCCCGTAGTAACCTATTGCCGAGCCACTGACCAGCACCTCGGGTTGCTGCTCTCTGGCAGCGAAAAACTGATATAGGGCCTCGGTGGTTGCCACCCGACTACTGATAAATTTTTGCTTCCGAGCCTCAGTCCAGCGGCCAGCCGCTAAAGGTTCCCCGGCGAGGTTAACCACAGCATCTACAGCCTGATCGTCGCCAAGCCTATCCAGCGACTCTATCAGCCTGACCTCGGCGGGCAACCTGCGGGCCGCGGCGACAGTATCACGGGTCAATACCACAACCTGCCAGCCCCGAGCACTAGCCTCAGTGCTAAGATGGCGGCCAATAAAGCCAGTTCCACCAGTGATTAATATAGTCTTCATAAGGCCTCTCCTATTGGCGTTTTATACGAGCCAAAATCCATTAATGACCACAATAATTATTTTGCTCCCCAGTCAGTGTATTGCTATTATAGTTGATCCCTGAAGTTACTAATTTTCCCTACAAACAAACACCACCGGGCATTTATATGAGTCTTGCTGATAGAGTATTGGCGGTAAACAACGATCTTCCCATTCGCACCGATGAGCCGGTGCACAGCGGCAAAGTGCGCTGCGTCTACTGGCTGACCGAAGCCGATAGCCGCCGTCTGATCGCTGAACATAATTACGATGTAGCTCCAGATGCGCCGCTGGCCATTATGGTTATCAGTGACCGTATTTCAGCTTTCGAATGCATCTGGCGTGGCGAAGGTGGCATGAATGGTATTCCAGGTAAAGGGGCTGCACTCAACGCCATCTCTAACCAGTGGTTTAAGCTATTTCGTGAGAAGGGACTGGCTGACAGCCATATTCTCGATGTTCCCCACCCTCTGGTGTGGATTGTGCAAAAGGCCCGTCCGGTAATGATTGAAGCCATCTGCCGCCAGTATATTACCGGCTCTATGTGGCGCTCCTACGCTAAGGGCGAGCGCGATTTCTGCGGCATACAGATAGCCGAAGGCCTGGAGCGCGATCAGAAGCTCCCCGAGCTACTGATCACTCCCTCCACCAAAGGTATTCTCACTGGTATACCAGGTGTTCCAGAGGCCGATGATGTCAATGTCTCGCGTGCGGACATCGAGAACAACTACCAGAGCTTTAAATTTAATTCTCAGGACGATATTGATATCTATGAGAAATTACTGGGTGAAGGCTTTGACGTAATCAGTGACGAGCTGGCCAAGCTGGACCAGATATTTGTCGACACAAAGTTTGAATTTGGCTATGTCACCGACCGTGCTGGCAACGAAAAACTGATCTATATGGATGAAGTCGGCACCCCAGATTCATCGCGTATCTGGGATGGTCCAAGTTACCGAGAGGGTAAGGTGGTAGAGAACTCCAAAGAGGGTTTCCGCCAGCTGCTGCTCAGCCACTTCCCAGATCCGGATATTTTGCTGGACAAAAACCGTATGGATGAGCGCCGCGCTCTAGCTGAAGATAATGACCTGCCAGAGTCAGTGATGATGGCAGTCTCAGAAACCTATGTCAGCATGGCCGAGAAAATTACCGGCCAGCCACTGGTTATCTCCGATAACCCTAAAGCAGAGATTATTGAGATTCTCCAAGAAAAGTACGGGCTAATCGACTAGCATTCGATAATATTGACTGGCACCTCGAGAACATGAGTTGCCAGTCCGCCCCGCGACGTTTCCTTGTAGCGCTTATTCATATCCTCACCCGTCTTGCGCATGGTACGAATCACCTTGTCGAGGGACACAAAATGCGAGCCATCGCCGCGCAGAGCCATGCGCGCCGCATGTATCGCTTTGACCGAAGCCATGGCATTACGCTCTATACAGGGCACCTGCACCAGCCCGCCCACCGGGTCACAGGTGAGTCCAAGATTATGCTCCATACCAATTTCCGCAGCATTCTCAACCTGAGCAGGGCTGCCACCCAACACCTCAGCCAATGCGCCGGCAGCCATAGAACAGGCAGAACCCACCTCCCCCTGACAACCTACCTCTGCTCCGCTGATAGAAGCATTCTTTTTATATAGAATACCAATGGCAGCAGCAGTCAGCAGAAACCTCACCACCATCTCATCCGAGGCGCCGGGAACAAATCTCATATAGTAGTGCAGTACAGCCGGAATAATACCCGCCGCCCCATTGGTAGGCGCAGTCACCACCCGGCCGCCGGCGGCATTTTCTTCATTCACAGCCAGAGCATAGAGAGTGACCCAATCCAGCACCGATAGTGGATCCGCCATAGCCGCCTCTGGTCTATGCCGTAACTGTTGGTGCAGCTCGCGGGCACGGCGAGGCACATTGAGACCGCCAGGCAGAATGCCGCCATTGGCAATACCATTGCCAACACAGGCCTGCATAACAGCCCATAGATGCAGCAAGCCGTCCCTGGTCTCCTGCTCAGAGCGCCAGGCTTTTTCGTTTTCAAGCATGACATCAGAGATGCTCAGCCCCTGCTCAGTGCATAGCTGTAACAACTCATTGGCACTGTCAAAACTATAGGTCAGCTGCTTGCTATCCTCCACTATGCAGTCTGAGCCAGTTGCAGACTCATCAACCACAAAACCACCACCTACCGAGAAAAAGGTGCGCTTACTGAGCTCAGCGCCGGCCTGATCAAAAGCCGTAAAAATCATACCGTTGGGATGGAACGCCAGCGCCTTGCGGCGGTGCAGTTTAAAGTCCAGATCATGATTGTAGTTAATTGCATGCTCCCCCAGCAGACAGAGACGTCCGTTGTCACGGATAGCCGCCACTCGTCCGGCAATAGAAGGCACATCCACCTGATCCGGAAGCTCTCCTTCTAACCCCAGCAATACTGCCTTGGGCGTGCCATGTCCTTTGCCCGTAGCCCCCAGAGAGCCATAGAGCTCAGCAGTTATGCGGCTGACCTGATTGAGAATCCCATCAGACTTAAGAGCCCGGACAAATTGATTGCCCGCCAACATAGGCCCAACCGTATGGGAACTCGAAGGGCCTATACCCACTTTAAATAAATCAAATGCACTTATAGCCATGCTCTAAATCTCTACTCTTAATCTCTAGCACAATCGCCCCCAACAACCTGGGCAGAACTCAAGGCCTATTCAAGGCCCCCGTAACATTTAAAAATAGACTATGAATAACCGTTTAGCGATATCTCAATGTTCGAGGCTGCAGATATTAAGGGCCCGTGATATTCACCGTGATAACAAAACCGACCAGAGTATGGCTGTACCCGCCAAAGTGGATAAAAACTTCCTGAAACTATTACATTTACTGGATGTTTGAGTTAGAGTCTTGCGTTTCCAAACCGATGTGGCAGCAAGTAATGACCGAACAACAAAGTATTAATATCGATGCACGCAAGCTATTTAATTTGGGCGCGAACTTATTAGTGGCCGCCTTTGTCAGGCAAAAACCGGAGGCAGCTAAAAAGCTGTTTAAGGACCTGAAACAGGGTATCAAGGTAAGCTCCGGACAGCTAACCTCAGAAAACTCAGGCGCCGTTATTCCCATTAAATTAGAGCTAGACCGCAGCGAGTATCGCGGGCAGTTTAACTTTCCCAACTTTGATATCGCCATCAGGTCACTGTTGCAAAAATTTGAAACCGAGGTGCGCAAAGATAAAGAACTTAAAGAACTGCGTACCCTTACTAATGAGGCCAATGGTGGCGTTCTGTTTAATCTCCCGAGCGGTGTTGAGATCGATGGCGAAATCAATGTATTGATGATGTCGGTAGAACCCCATGACGACTGTCTGGTGGTGCGCCTGATGTTTATGGATCCCGCCCAGTTTGAAATCTAGGAAACCCTGAAATAAAGGCTCTGGATAATGACTACTAGATTACAGGACTTCAGCGATAAGCTAGCAGCTATAATGCCAGAGATTGGCAGCGACCGCCTACCCTCACTGCTCCTGAGTATGCTTAAAGGTATGGTGCCTTTCGACAATGCACTTATTATCCATTATTACCGCAGTGAAATACCCCAGGTTCATTACAACGATATTCCTCCGCTGGAGAGAGAGAGTCAGATTGATCTGTTTATCAATGGCGCCTATCTCCTGGACCCTTTTTATCGCGCCGCCGTCGATGCAAAGCAATCTGGACTGCACAGACTGAGCGACCTGGCACCTGAGGGTTTTGAAAAAACCGAGTACTACCGCAGTTATTTCAAGCATACGGAAATCAAGGATGAAATTGGCTATATTGTTCATATTGCCCCGCATCAGTTTCTGAATATTTCTCTTAGCCGCCTATCTTTTGCCCAGCGTTTTAATCGCAGTCAGATCGCTATGCTCGCGGATATTACTGCGGTGGTAGAGACTATCTGCAAGGCGCAGTGGGGTGCGGAAATTAAGTCTAAGGATTCAACAGGCGCTGGTAACCAGCTACCTAATCAGCTGGATAGTGCGCTTAAACATTTTGGTACTGCTTATCTAACTGATCGCGAGTCTCAGGTGGTGCAGTTGTTTTTGCATGGTCATTCGACCAAGTCGATTGCGGAGCGTCTGGGAATTTCTCCTGAAACGGTTAAGCTGCATCGCAAGAATAGTTACGCTAAGTTGGATGTTTCTTCCCAGGCGGAATTGTTTTATTTGTTTATCGATTCGCTGGCCAGTTTGACTAGTTATTCTGGTGGTGATCCGTTGGTTGGGTATTTGTAGGTATTTTTTGTTGGGGAGATCGTGCCACAGAGCATCTGGAGAGTCCCTTGAGATCAGTCAGGACCCGCTTATAAGCACAGTTAACCTACCCATGATCTCAGCAACCAACTAACCAAATACCACCAAATCATCCTCCAAGCCCCCAGAAATACTATCCCCAGGCGCAAACTTGCCAGCCAAAATACTCTCAGCCAGCGGATTCTCAATCAACTGCTGAATAGTTCGCTTCAATGGCCGCGCCCCATAAACAGGATCAAAGCCAACCTCCAACAACTTATTCATCACCGCATCACTAAGCACCAGATTCAGATCATGCTCCGCCAACCGGCGATTGAGCAACTCAAGCTGAATACCAGCAATCCCCGCCAACTCATCTTTGGCTAACGGATGGAACACCACAGTCTCATCCACCCGATTGATAAACTCCGGCCGAAAATGCGCACCCACAACATCCATCACCGCCGACTTCATCGTCTCGTAATTCTCCTCACCCGCCAGCATCTGAATCACATCAGAGCCCAGATTAGAGGTCATCACAATCACTGTATTTTTAAAATCAACCGTACGGCCCTGACCATCAGTCAAACGACCATCGTCCAGCACCTGCAATAGAATATTAAACACATCTGGGTGAGCCTTCTCCACCTCATCCAGCAGCAGCACCGAATAGGGGCGACGACGCACAGCCTCAGTAATATAGCCGCCCTCCTCATAGCCCACATAACCTGGAGGAGCACCAATTAGCCTGGCCACAGAATGTTTCTCCATAAACTCCGACATATCAATGCGCACCATTGCATCCTCACTGTCGAATAAAAACTCCGCCAGAGACTTACATAATTCAGTTTTACCCACACCAGTAGGTCCCAAAAATAAAAACGAACCATTGGGCCGATTGGGATCAGCCAGACCAGCTCGGGAACGACGCACCGCATTGGACACAGCAACCACCGCCTCATTCTGACCCATCACTCGACAGTGCAGAGACTCCTCCATGCGCAACAACTTATCGCGCTCGCCCTCCAGCATCTTAGACACTGGTATACCAGTCCATTTAGAGACCACCTCGGCAATCTCTTCCTCGGTCACCTTATTGCGCAGCAGCTGTTTTTCTGCCTGCTCCTCGGCGCCAGCACTGGCCAACTGTTTCTCAAGCTCAGGAATAATGCTGTACTGAATCTGCGCCATCTGCTCCAAATTACCAGCGCGATGGGCAGCCTCAAGATTAACCTTAGCCTGCTCAAGTTCCGCCTTAATATGGGTAGCGCCTTGCATAGAAGCTTTTTCAGCTTTCCATATTTCCTCTAAGTCAGCATATTCCTTTTCCAGCTCCGCAATATCGTCTTCAAGTTTTTTCTGACGTTTTTTAGCAGCCGCGTCACTGTCCTTTTTCACCGCCTCGCGCTCAATTTTTAATTGAATTAAGCGGCGCTCCAGACGATCCATCTCCTCCGGCTTGGAATCAATCTCCATACGAATACGACTACCCGCCTCATCAATCAGATCAATCGCCTTGTCCGGCAACTGGCGATCAGTGATATAGCGCTGGGAAAGTTTAGCCGCAGACACAATCGCACTGTCAGTGATCTCAACGCCATGGTGCACCTCATAGCGCTCCTTCAGGCCACGGAGAATGGCAATAGTGTCCTCCTCAGTGGGTTCCTCCACTAACACCTTCTGAAAGCGCCGCTCCAGAGCAGCATCCTTCTCAATATTCTGCCGATACTCATCCAGGGTGGTGGCACCTACACAGTGCAACTCACCCCGGGCCAGAGCAGGCTTGAGCATATTGCCCGCATCCATAGAGCCCTCGGCCTTACCCGCACCCACCATGGTATGAATCTCATCGATAAATAGAATAATCTGGCCTTCCTGCTTTGAAAGGTCCTTAAGCACCGCCTTCAGGCGCTCCTCAAAATCGCCGCGAAACTTGGCGCCCGCCAATAGCGACCCCAGATCCAATGTCAGCACCCGCTTATTCTTTAAACCCTCAGGTACTTCACCATTGACAATTCGCTGAGCCAGACCCTCAACAATCGCCGTTTTACCCACACCGGGCTCACCGATTAATACCGGGTTATTTTTAGTGCGGCGCTGCAATACTTGAATGGTGCGGCGTATCTCATCATCTCGGCCTATTACCGGATCCAGCTTGCCCTGTTCAGCTCGCTCGGTCAGATCAATGGTGTATTTATCCAGTGCCTCACGCTGGCCTTCCGCATCAGCATCGGTCACAGCCTCACCGCCACGAACAGCTTCGATGGCCGCCTTGGCTTTATTAAGATCACCAAATTTGCCCAGAGTCTTGCCCAGCAGGCCGGTATCTTCCAGAGCAGCCCAGAGGACCATTTCACTAGAGATAAACTGGTCGCCCTTCTGCTGTGCCGCGCGGTCCGCCATATTCATCAGCCGTCCCAGATCCTGGGATAAATTGGCATCACCAGTGGGCTTAGAGACCTTGGCTAACTGATCAAGCTGACTGTTTAATGCCTCCTGCAGACCATTGGCATCAAAGCCCGCACGGTTGAGGATCGGCCGCACCGAACCACCCTGCTGATTAAGCAGGGCCAAAAGTAGATGAGCGGGTTCAATAGCAGAATGATCATTGCCCACAGCAATTGACTGAGCTTCGGCAAGCGCATTTTGCAGTTGGTTAGTTAACTTATCGATTCGCATGAGATACCCCGGTTAAAAATTATTGCCTGTTATATAAGTTGGGGATACAAAGCAGACATTTCAATGGGGTCGCCCGACAGAGTTGATTAAAATCAATGGATATAAAAAAACCCCGCAACTGAACAGTTGCAGGGTCTTTTTGAATGGCAGAAAACTTACTTCTTCGGCAACCAGATTGAGCCCAGCTGCATAATCAGCAAAGAGCCAATAAATACGCCCTGCGCAAGGTTAGGCACTATATTAAATGCAGCGCCCGGATCCATATTCTCAACAAAGCTCTGGGCAACTGGGCTAATAGCCACATCTGCTGCCTGAAGAGAGGCCAGGCCAGCAGCGATACTGTTACTGTTCCACTCATACCAGCCAGTATTTATAGCAATAAAGTAAGCCACGGAAAGACAAAAACCTGTTCCCACCAGTTTCGTTATCAGGTTGGAATCTTCAGAATTTCTGATACTGAGTGCCACTCGAAGCGCCACCCAAGCTAAAAAAGCTACACCAATAAATTGTGCACCGGCAGCAGATTGACCCATATTATAAGTTTGCCACATATCTAATTCAGTCATGTTGTACCCCTGTAGAAAATTAATATTAGTTCTTTAGTTGCCTACAAAAATTAGCTTTGTTCGCAGCTTCATTTTATCAGCGAGGCTACTATGTAAGGCTTAATACAAAAATGCAAATTCAGGGGCCTAGGCAAAAAAACAAAAGAACAAAGAGCAGAACAAAGATGGACCTATAAAAAAACCCGCTAAAAGCGGGTTTTTTTATACCGGGTGATTCACATATCTAAGCCTGATTGAGCGCCGTCGTCATCTCGATCACCGCCTTCTTGCCATCGCCATAGACCATTAATGTATGGTCCATTGCAAACAGCGGATTGGGCAATCCAGCAAAGCCCGGGCTGAGCGATCTCTTAATCACCACCACATTTTTAGCCTTATCCACATTGAGAATTGGCATGCCATAAATGGGGCTACCCTCAGACTCGCGGGCCATTGGATTAGTGACATCATTGGCACCGATAATTATTACCACATCAGTGTCTTCAAAAGTGGGGTTGATTCTATCCATCTCCACCAGTTTGTCGTAAGGCACCTCGGCCTCGGCCAGCAATACATTCATATGGCCAGGCATACGACCAGCCACAGGATGAATACCATACTCAACTTCCGTTCCTCGGGCTTCCATAGCATCAGCCAATTCCCGCACCGCGTGCTGGGCCTGAGCCATCGCCATACCATAGCCGGGCACAATAACCACGCGCTCGGCCATTTCCAGCATCAAAGCCACTTCATCTGGCTGGGCGCTGGTGACCTTGCCCGCATAGATTTCATCCGCATCCACGGTTTCACCACCGGCCGCCATCTTGCCAAACAGCACATTGGCCAGTGATCGATTCATGGCCACACACATAATCTGAGTCAAAATCAGACCAGAGGTACCCACCAGAGATCCAGCGACAATCAGTACCGTATTGCCCAGGATAAAGCCCGCCAGTGCCGCAGCTATACCAGAGTAGGAGTTAAGCAGAGCGATAACCACCGGCATATCGGCGCCACCAATAGGCATTACCAGAAACAGACCAAGCAATAGAGCCAGGCCCACAATACTGACCATAGCCACTGTATTGCCTGGATTAATAACCAGAGAAACCACAGCAGCCAGTGCCGCTATCAGGAAGATAGCATTGCCAATCGGGCCACCAGGTAAGCCATAGCTCTTTTTCATCAGCTCCTGCAGCTTGGCAAAGGCAATAAAGCTACCAGTCAGGGTCACTGCACCGATTAGCACTGTCAGGCCAATGGATACCAGCGCAATAGTAGCCTCGGCACCCTGCCCAAAGGCACTGGCACTGGTTACAACTGGGGTAAGAATATCGGCAAATGAGGTGGGCGCCTGGCCCAGCTTGGAGTAGTACTCGGCTAGAGCAATAGTCAGAGAAGCGCCACCACCAAAGCCATTCAACAGTGCCACCATCTGCGGCATGGAGGTCATTTGAATTCTCAGTGCCATGGTGGCACCAATAATGCCACCCACCAGCACACCGGCGATGATGTAACTGAAGTTAACAATGCTGCTATCGAGCAGGGTGATAACAACGGCCAGTAGCATACCCAACGCTGACAAGGTATTTCCACGCACGGCAGTTTTAGGTTTTGTCAGCCCTTTGATACCCAGAATAAACAGGATACCGGCAACCAGATAAACGAAATTTACAAAAGTCTGATCCATCGCTTACTTCCTCTTAAACATGGCAAGCATGCGATTAGTCACTAAATAACCACCTACTACATTGATGGTCGCGAGAGTCACGGCGATAAAGCCAAGACCATTCACCAATATGGGAGAAGTATCGGACCCTGCGGCCAACAGCGCACCAACCAATGTAATACCAGAGACCGCATTGGTGCCCGACATTAATGGCGTGTGCAATGTTGGCGGCACCTTGGTAATAAGTTCAACGCCAAGAAACAGCGACAGCACAAATAGCGCCAATAATAGTATTAGGATTTCCATGGTTTAAGCTCCTTCCGGCTGAGTCTGTGGCTCTAGCTCTGGCAGATTGAGTAACTTGCGCATATGGGGATGGGGAATCTCACCCTTATGGGCAACAACGGTGCCTGCAACAATTTCGTCATTAAAGTCGAGGTTAAGGTTGCCTGAGTCGTCGAGAATCAACTCCAGCAGAGTCTGCATATTTTTGCCCAGCATCTGGCTGGCATGGTAGGCCAGCTCAGAGGGCACATTTTCTGGACCCAGAATAGTCACATCATGGGCAACCACTGTTTGACCCTGCTCGGTCAAATCACAGTTGCCACCGCGCTCGGCGGCCAGATCCACAATCACTGAGCCAGGCTTCATGGCCTTAACCATATCCTCGGTCACCAGAATCGGCGACTTGGCACCAGGAATAGCTGCCGTAGTAATAATAATATCCTGCTGAGCCACCACTTCGGTCATTAGCTCGCGCTGTCGACGCAGGAAGTCTTCACCCTGCTCTTTGGCATAGCCACCAGCACCTTCAGACTCACCGGTATCCAGATCCAGTTCAACCGGCTTGGCACCCACAGACAGAATCTGTTCACGGGCTGCGGGGCGCACATCATAGGCTTCCACAACAGCGCCGAGACGCTTGGCCGTGGCACAGGCCTGCAATCCGGCGACACCCACACCCATAATCAATACTCGCGCTGGCTGTAATGTACCCGCAGCGGTCATCAACATAGGGAATATTCGTGCTGCAGCAGAGGCTCCCATCAGCACAGCCTTATAGCCCGCCAGAGTAGCCATGGATGAAAGCACATCCATACTTTGGGCGCGGCTGATTCTGGGCACTAATTCCAGGGCTATGGCAGTGGCTCCCTTATCGGCAACCGCTTGCGCTGCCTGGGGTGAAGCCAGTGGGTCCATCATACCGATAATCAACTGACCACTGCGCAGCAACGCCAGGTCAGCGTCACTGTTTTCGTTGTTGGAGCCAAAGCTCTGCACCTGCAAAATAATATCTGCACTGGCAAATAGCTCTGCGCGATCCGTTGTCACCGCAGCACCAGCAGCGGTGTATTCCGCATCAGGATAACCTGCTGCACTACCTGCATCTGCTTGAATCAGTACCTTTACACTTTTGTCCGTTAGAGACTGGACATTGGCAGGGGACATGGCGACACGTTTCTCACCGGTTTTGATTTCCGAGGGAATTCCGATAATCACTCAATTCTCCTAAATTTTGGGAAATGGACAATTACATTTCTATAATTTGCGTGAATGCTAGCAAATAAAATCACCGGCGAGTAATCGATTTGGGAATATTAGCTATTACAAATTAGTGATAGTCCAGAAACTCCGCAACCTGCGGGGCATGCAGCCGTACTTTCTATCTAACCATCTAACTATCTAAAAGATTGACTGGACTCAGTTAATTCGGGAAACGGAAAAATCGGCCAGAGAAACCATTACCGACTTAAATCTACTCTCGGGTAAATGCTCCAGGGCTTGCACTGCCAGGTCAGCCTCCATACGAGCGCGCTCCATACTATAGTCAATGCCCCCGGAAGCCTGCACAGCGCTTAGAATGCCACAAAAATGCTCTTTGCTTTTATGGGTAATGGCATCACAAATTAAACTGCGCTGGTCTTCCCCCACATGATCCCTGGCAAAAATCAACGGCAGAGTCATTTTGCCCTCAGCCAAATCACCGCCAACATTTTTGCCTATGGACTCAACATCTCCCTGATAATCCAGAATATCGTCAACAATTTGAAATGCCATACCCAGATGTCTGCCATAGTCTGCCATGGCCTTGGATTCGGTGCCCGCGAGCACAGCGCCTGTCTCTGCCGCAGCTTCAAATAGCTTGGCGGTTTTGCGGTAAATCACCTGCAGATAGATATCCTCGCCAATGGTCGGGTTACCTGCATTGGCCATCTGCTGAACTTCGCCCTCGGAGATCACATTGGTAGCATCAGCCATAAGGCCCATAATTGGCATATCGCCAACCTCCACCAACATCTGAAAAGCTCGGGAATACAGGAAGTCACCTACCAGCACACTGGGAGCATTGCCCCACTGAGCATTGGCGGTTTCACGGCCCCGTCTCAGCGCAGACACATCAACCACATCATCGTGCAACAGGGTTGCCGTATGAATAAACTCAATAACAGCAGCCATCTTTAAATGTTGCGAGCCCTTGTAGCCATTGGCCAGGGCGCTGAGCAACAGGACCACAGGGCGCAACCTCTTGCCACCAGACTCAACAATATAATGGCCAATATTCTCAACCAGCCCCACATCTGATTGCAGCTGGCTGACAATCAGTTGGTTGACGGCAGAAAATTCTTCTTTAATGGCTTCGTGGAAAGGCAGCATTGCTTATTGGGTTCGCCGATTGTTATCCGAGGTGCATGCTAGGCAGACCCTGCCTTTCTGTCAACCCAAAATGTCCCGCCAGCCCAGCTCCAGCGCTATATTTGTCTGCCAACACTGGGTTTAATGGTTGCCGCAACGGGCAGAACTGGGTACGATGCGCGCTTCACATCAACTCTCAAGGAACCCATGTCCTTCAGCCCAAAATCCTCATATTCAAAAGAAGAAATACTCGCCAGTAGCCGCGGCGAATTGTTTGGTCCAGGTAACGCCAAACTCCCAGCCCCCAATATGCTGATGATCGACCGCATTGTCGAAATTAACAATGACGGCGGCAAACATGGCCTGGGGCAGATTATCGCCGAAATCGATATCAATCCTGACCTCTGGTTCTTTGACTGTCATTTCGAGGGTGATCCAGTTATGCCAGGCTGTCTGGGTCTGGATGCACTGTGGCAGCTAGTTGGGTTCTTTTTGGTCTGGAATGGCAATAGCGGCCGGGGCCGTGCGCTGGGTGCAGGCAACGTAAAGTTCTTTGGGCAGATATTACCTACAGCTAAAAAAGTCACCTATAAGCTGGATCTCAAGCGATTGGTGCAGCGTCGGCTTATAATGGGCATCGCCGATGGCTCTGTTGAGGTAGATGGCCGAGAAATCTATACTGCAGAAGATTTGAAGGTTGGCCTTTTTTCCAGCACTGATGACTTTTAACCGCACCCTGTAATTTAACCAATATAGCTAACCTGGAACTTCAGCGAGAGGACTATCGATGAGACGCGCAGTAATTACCGGACTTGGAATTGTGTCCTGTCTAGGCAACGACAGGGAAACCGTCACCAAGTCACTGCGAGACGGCATTTCTGGCATTCGCCGTCGCGAAGATTTTGTTGAAATGGGGCTGCGCTGTCATGTGGGTGCGGTACTGGATATAGATCCCAAAGAGCATATCGATCGCAAGGTGCTGCGTTTTATGGGTGCCTCTGCCTCCTATGCCTATATTGCTACCGATCGTGCAATCGCCGATGCCGGACTCAGCGAAGAGATGGTTTCAAACCCGCGCACCGGCCTGGTAATGGGCGCAGGCGGCGTATCTGGAGAGATGTTTACTGAAAGTATTGATGTTATGCGCGAGCGCGGCATCAAGCGAGCTGGCCCCTACAGAGTGACTCAGATTATGGCCAGCACAGTCTCTGCCTGTGTCGCCACCCCCTTTAAGATCAAGGGCGTTAACTATTCCATGGCCTCGGCATGCGCCACCAGCGCCCACTGTATAGGTCATGCCCTGGAGCTAATTCAGCTGGGCAAGCAAGACATAATTCTGGCAGGCGGTTCCGAAGATATGCACTGGTCAATGGCTGGCCCCTTCGACGCCATGGGTGCACTGACCAGCAAGTACAATGACAACCCAGCAGTGGCTTCAAGAGCCTATGATGCCGAGCGCGATGGCTTTGCACCGGGTCTCGGGGCTGGAACCGTGGTAGTTGAAGAGCTTGAACATGCCCTTGCCCGCGGTGCCAATATTATCTGCGAAATTACTGGCTACGGCGCCACTTCAGACGGGGCAGATATGGTTTCTCCATCTGGTGAGGGTGCAGAGCGCAGCATGAAGATGGCAATGGAAACCGCCAGTGGGCCCATTGACTATATCAATGCCCATGGCACCAGTACGCCAGTTGGCGATATTGCCGAACTGGGGGCGATTCGCAATACCTTTGGTGACAACTGCCCGGATATCAGCTCCACTAAATCACTCTCAGGCCATAGCCTGGGTGCTGCTGGCGTGCACGAAGCAATCTACTGCATGCTGATGATGGAAGCTGGTTTTGTGACAGCCTCCGCCCATATAGATAAACTCGACGAACATGCAGAGGGGCTGCCCATACTGCTCGAAACCAAAGAAAAGCAGCTGGATCGTGTTATGTCCAATAGCTTTGGCTTTGGCGGCACCAACGCAACATTGGTCATGGAGCGCTTCAATGGCTAATCCTATCCAGTGGCAATAAAAAGTAGGCACATAAAAAAAGGGAGCCAGCAATATGGCTCCCTTTTTGCCTTTTAGCCGCAGAGATTACAGAGCAGCTAGAATAGCCTCGGCGCTAGAACCTTCCAGAGCGCCAGCATCCACATTGAGCAGGCTGACCACACCGTCATCAACAACCATAGCGAAACGCTGGCTGCGGGTGCCCATACCAAAACCGCTGCCGTCTAACTCAAGACCCAGAGCCTTGGTAAAGTCGCCATTGCCATCGGCAAGCATCATCAGATGATCAGCGTTGGCACTCTGGCCCCAGGCATGCATCACAAAGACATCATTGACTGACATACAGGCAACGGTATCCACGCCTTTGGCTTTAATGTCATCAACATGAACAACAAAACCCGGCAGATGGGCCGCTGAACAGGTTGGCGTAAAGGCGCCGGGAACAGCAAAAAGAACAACCTTTTTACCGGTAAAAATATCTGCAGTGCTAATGCCCTCAGGACCCTCGGCACCCATAATGGTAAACATTCCCTCGGGGATTTTATCGCCAACTTGAATTGTCATATCGACCTCATTGATTTTTAGTTTTTAAAGTAAGGCAGCGACCAGCTGAGCTTGACGCCACCCAAAAATAGTTGTGCTGATAGACCTAGAATGGAATATCGTCGTCAAATGTACCGCTCTGCTGTTGAGGTGCACTCTGTTGGGGAGAACCCTGCTGTTGCGGTGCGCTCTGCTGCTGAGGAGCACTCTCGCTTTGCTGCTGGGGTGCAGACTGCTGATAGCCGCCCTGAGACTGGTCATAACCTCCACCCTGCTGACCGCCGCGGCTGTCCAGCATCTGCATCTCACTGGCAACAATTTCAGTGGTGTAGCGATCCTGTCCATCCTGCCCCTGCCACTTGCGGGTGCGCAGCGAGCCTTCAACATAGAGCTTTGAGCCCTTCTTGACATACTCTCCGGCAATCTCTGCCAGACGGTTAAAAAATACCACTCGGTGCCATTCGGTGCGTTCCTGCTGGTCGCCGGTATTTTTATCTTTCCATGATTCAGACGTTGCAATACTGAGGTTGGTCACAGCGCCGCCTGATGGCATAAAGCGCGTTTCTGGATCCTGACCACAGTTACCCACGATGATGACTTTATTGACTCCGCGTGCCATTGATTTCCCCTGTTGTTCTCTGAGTTAAGTAGCGACAAATCACCTATTTAAAGGCGCTAGTCAGCAGTACGATTAAAATAAGGTTTTAGGCTTGGCATATCTACCCTCTGTTTATCAACTTTGATATAGGCCAGCTGCTCACCTTCAATTAAGAGTATATCTTCTACGCCAGTTATAGTTGAAATTATTTTTGCAAAATCCTGATGGTTGGCATCACCCACCTGTAAAACCATAGTTTGCAGTGCTCTGGGCGACTGTAACCCAAGGGCCAGCAGCCACCAGATAATCAAAATGCCG
>ERZ887849.1636-NODE-1636-length-20288-cov-31.554194_pt1 | contig 20288 bp, 26 predicted proteins | sample MGYA00521267_ERZ887849 | MGnify/ENA primary metagenome ERZ887849 (study PRJEB32303, sample SAMEA104408601) | aquatic metagenome | biome: Brackish water; feature: Pelagic; material: water | place: Baltic Sea | collected 2014-06-06T16:11:00 | depth 2,863 m ... | reverse complement strand
GTCACGTGTGGACTTGCACGTGCCAGACACAACCACGGAGCAGTCACAGTGACACACGCGTGGCATGGCACCGCATGCTTGTGAGTTCCAGAGTGTTCTAGTACTCATGATTAGCGTGTGTTCTATTTAATAGCTAATTCCAGTGTGTTCTATTACTCACTAATTCAGTCCGTTCTATTACTAGCTAATTCCAGTGTGTTCTAGTACTAGCTAATTCGGGCCGTTCTATTACTCACTAGTTCGGGCCGTTCTAGTACTGCCGCAAGTCAGGTTTCTAGCAACAAACAGTTCTCACCCTATTCATGATAATATAGGCCCTCGCAAAACTCAATCAGCTGCCCTGAACAGTTCAGTTTTCAGCTGTCTCACTAACTCATACTATCCTCCCGAATCATAACATCATTATATGCACCTGCTGCAGAACACGCAACTATTGCCGGAGGAAAGCTTGAGTTGCACTTTTCATGTGATCACCATATAATCATATTATAACAATTAAAGACAGGATCAGATTATGGAAAAATTAGCAGAATTGGTGAAAGAGAGTATTGAATATACTAGAGAGAATATGAAAGGATGTGAGAAAATGACAGATGAGGAGTTGTTTTCAGATGTTATGGAGAATGTTACTAGTATGGTTTTAGACTATACTTTTTGGGATTATGAGATGGATTCAGGTGTTGGAGAAGACTGATATTATAGAAAGGATCAAATTATGGAAGAGAGATTTGGTAAATTTGTAGAGTGGTATGGAGATATGATAGATAGAGGTAGTAAAGATTATTTTGATATAGATGATTTTGAGAAGTTTAGGGATTATATTTTGAATTGGGATTTTGTTAAACTTGCCTGTTATGAAGAGAATAATGATGGGATCAGTTATAAATGGGATGATGTTAAATTTGTAGAAGGGGTTTGATTATGAAAAAGATTTTAGTGATTAGTTTGTATGATGGTAATAATGAGATTGAGGAGGTTGGTGATGAAGAGATTCTGGAATTCTCATCAAATATGGAGAAGTGCAAGAAGGGTGATAAGGTGGTTTGGTTGGGTGAAGAGTTCATGTATGTGGAATTGTGAGTTGCACATTTTAACAAATTATCAGATAATACAATTATGGAAAGATTAAAAGAGCTTGTGAAGCATATGATGGATCAGATGAGAGCTGATTTGAAGAGATCAGGAGATTATGACAGTTATGGAGAGGAAGGCATAAGAATTGCTGTTTATGAGGATTTGAATGATAGCTTGAAGCATGAATTCTCAGACATCCTCTACAAATAACACACTCCACACGCACATCTGTCACAATTGTGTTGCAGTTGTTCAACAACTCGCATATAATTGAATTTTAACAATCAGACACACACACATATGAGTTACAAAACATTACACGACATCAAGGCGCGCGTCACAGCACGCTGGAACAACCCTCGCTGCAAGTTCAAACCTGGAGACCGAGCAGAGGTTAATGACAAAGTGCTCAGGGGGGATGCTTGGGTGAGTGACAAGAAGCAGCGCAAATGTGGTTCAACTGGAACAGTGATTGCGGTGAGCTGTTTGGCAGACGGCAGAATACGCAACAATGGAGACAACGGACGCAGCACTGGTGCTCCATTGAGACAATTCACCAAATATTATGTACAATTTGAGAATCAGACCATTCTCGGATACGAATCACATCATCTGGATCTGGTGTGATCTCAAGTTGCGCTTCACGACAAAACACAATACAATACAATCATGGAACAACAACAATTATTACAAGCGATCAGACTGCTGATCACACATTTGAACGACTCGACCACAGAATCGACCGCACCAGTCGAAGCTGGATTGATGGAATTGAGAGACTTGCTTTGATCACACAACCACACAACCACACACACACACGCCAATGTACACAGTATTGAAAAACACCACACCAATCATCAACACCGACAACCGGGAAACAGCCATCCGATTCATTCAAAGCCTGGAACGCTCGCTGGACAGATCAATTGATCACTCACCATACACAATTGTCAAAGACTATTACAAATAGATCAGTTGCAGTTATGAGGTGATCATCATACAATAACATTTCAATCAACAGCAAATCAAACGTTATGGAAAACACAATTAAAAAAACTCGCAAATCAAAACAATTCTACACTCTCAAAGACAAGAACTTGAATGATGTTCAGATCGACTTGAACAACTATCGAGTGATCTGCAACACAACTGGTAAAAGCAAAAGATTCTATCATCGATATCTAGCCGGACTGATCGCGCGCAAGTACAACAACAACATCGATCTGTTCAGAACTGGATATGTGAGCAGACAGGCCGCTCCAAGCAGTAGCGAGCGACGCAAGAACCAGCTGATCACTCGTGTACAAAAGCTATCAGTTCAGCTGAGCAATCTCAAAGGCGAGCTGGCAGAGGTTGAATCAGGTGTTGAACGCTTTCCTGCCGCATGATTTTCCTTCCATAACTGATTGTGGAGGGTGGTTGACCAACCCGGTTGATCACCCTCCAATGTTTCTCAAATGGGTTTCTGTTTCATACAACCAGCCTCTCACACACCACAACACACACCACAACACACACACACACAATGACTCTGCACCAGAACAACACACCAATTCACATCACCTGGATCACCACACTGATACATCTGTTCGCGTTCGCCGTGTTCTTCTGCTTCGGAGTGGCCATGGCACCAGTGTTCAGATCTGATCTGTCCAGCCACTGCACCCAACCAGCACCACACACACCACCAGCAGCACACGCACGTGACCGAGTGATCACGTTGTTCGAAACCATCGTGGCACATGCCCAGGCCAACCAGGCCAACCAGTCCCGCACCGCAGTTGATCAACTGATCATGCCGCCACCACCAGTGACTCGCTCCGAACACATGCCGCATGTGCCAACCACCCCAGGAGCTCTCTGAGCCCAGGAGCTCTCTGAGCCACCCCGGGTCTGAGCAACTGGGGCGTGCAAAAAACTGATCAGCTGACAAAACTCCATTCACCGGGCAAACCCATGCTCCAAAATTTTTTCGCATGATTCTGAGTGGCACCCACATACAAAACCGATCCACACTCACCACTCATCCGGAGAAATTTTTTTTTGCATTTTTTCGTGACACGTTGGCACATGCATCATCACATCAGATTGAATAAATAATCACACATATGCATCACACACATCATCCCACCGGACATGGCTGGATCACTCCAGACAATCAGATTCACTGGAGCTCACACGCACACCTGGTGATACCTGATCTGTGCACACGTGATCCACATCAGCGAATCCGTTTGCAGCATTTGCATGAGGCACACGCCACATGGTTGCAGGACCTGTATCTGGACGGACATGTGAGAATCGGCAGATCACACGGTCAACTCATGTTCGAACACGGACCTGCACATCGACCTGATCTGGCCACATGCATTCAGGCACGAGGCAGCATGAAGCATCAAGGTGAGTTGTTGCACACCTGCACACATCTGTACAATCCTTCACAACCACACCACGCCAACAGACGTCGGTTTTTCTGCGACCCGGACTGGTCTCGGTTGTTTCTGTGACACGTGCGGCGGAGCCGCCTGCGGCGGCGGGAGCGCCTGCGGCGCTTGAGCAGGTGTTGGTTTGATCAGTCTGGATCTCGGCACTCGAGCACCACCGCTTGTTTTCTCACCGTGGCATGCACGTTGGTACAAGGTGTGTCCAGCATCTGGTCCGCCACTTGATTCTCGATCAGACGGCTGATCAAGCGTTGCAACGGTCGAGCTCCGTAGCCACGTTCCTGATTCTGTTCCACGATGTGTTGACGCACGCGTGGAGTGTACGTGAGAGTCACATCATTTTGTTGCATGCGTGATTGCAAGTCTTTGAGCAACAGATCGGTGATTCTCAACAGATCTTGTTGTTTCAACTCGTTGAACATCACCACCTCATCAAGTCGATTGATGAACTCTGGTGCCAACATGTGCCGGGCTTGTTCCAACACACGTTGATTCTGGTCATCAGCACCAGATCCGAAACCCACTGTGGAGTCTTTTTGTATCTCTCGAGCACCAATGTTACTGGTCATGATGATCACGGTGTTTTTAAAGTTGATCACGCGTCCGTGGCTGTCAGTCAGAGCACCTTCATCAAGCACTTGTAACAACAGATTCATCACGTCCGGGTGTGCTTTTTCAATCTCATCAAACAACACCACCGCGTACGGGTTTCTTCTCACTCGTTCGGTCAATTGTCCACTGTTTGCATCGTCAAAGCCCACGTATCCTGGGGGGCTACCAATCAACTTGCTCACACTGTGGGACTCCATCAACTCGCTCATGTCCACACGTATCATGCTGTCCACTGTGTCGAACAGATACTTGGTCAGACTCTTGGTCAGGTGTGTCTTGCCCACTCCGGTGGCTCCAAGGAACAAAAATGAACCGATGGGACGTGACGTGCCACTCAGACCGGTGTAACTTCTCTTGATCGACGTGACAATGGTCTCGATTGCTTCTGGTTGACCAATCACATGTTTGTTCAGGTAGGATTGCAATCTTTTCACTTTCTCACGATCTCCATGCTTGATTGAATTCACCGGCACTCCGGTGTTGCGGCTCACCACTCGTTCCACGTCTCCGCTCACCATGTGATGTGTTTTGCTGCGTGCTTGTTCGTACGACTTGCTACGCTTGGCCGCTTTTTTCTTCTCGTTGACCTCGATGGTGCGCCACTCGATCGCGCGTTCGAAATCACCATCATGTACTGAGCGTGCTTTGTTGGCTGCGGCTTGCTTGATCGCTTGATTGCTCGAGCTGCATTTGCGATACTGCTTGAGTCTGATGTACGCGCAGGTCTCATCAAGCACGTCTATGGCCTTGTCCGGAAAGTTTCGATCGGTGATGTAACGCTCACACAACATCACCACGCGTTCCACACATTCATTGGGTATGACCACGTTGTGAAACTGTTCGAATATGGGTTTGACACCGTACATGATCTGCACGGTGTCATTCACATCTGGTTCTGGTGCCATGATCTGTTGAAATCGGCGTTCCAATGCTCCATCCTTCTCGATAAATTTAGTGTATTCAGATGTGGTTGTGGCGCCTATCACCGTGAGCTCGCCGCGGCTCAAGCTGGGTTTCAGAATGTTGCTAGCGTCCATGGCTCCGTCAGCGTCACCAGCGCCAACCATCATGTGCATCTCGTCAATGAACAGTATGATGTCATCACGTGCCACCACCTCTTCAATTATGGCGGTCAAACGCTCTTCAAATTGACCACGATACTTGGTGCCACTCACCATCAGAGGCATGTCCAGTGTCATGATGCGCTTGTGTTGGAGCTCCACAGGCACGTCTCCATTGGATATACGCTGCGCCAAACCCTCCACAATGGCGGTCTTACCCACACCAGGTTCACCGATGATCACCGGGTTGTTCTTGCTCTTGCGTAACAACGTCTGTATCACACGTTCGATCTGCTCGCTTCGACCAATCACCGGGAGCAACTGACCAGATGCGGCCAGGGCGGTCAGATCGCTGGCAAATTTTTCAAATTGATTGGCTTGATCTTTGAGACTGTCCTTGGGTTTGTTGCTGGGTTTGGGTTTTGTGTCAGATGGTGTGATCAGACCGTTCAGCTCGTATATGATCTCTCGCATGCGTTGCACGTCGATGTTGGCTTGTTTCAACACACTTGTGGCGATGCCAGTGTCACTCAACACTATGCCCAACAACAAATGCTCGGTGCCTATCTTGTTTGTGCCCATGCTTCTTGCCTCGGCTCCAGAGATGCTGATTATCTCTTTGACCTTGGGTGAGTAATAGACTTGACCTGATTTACGATATCTGCTCAACACCGGTGGTTCAGTTGATGGCTTGATCTCTTTGATGTTGTCCATCACCATCTCTTTGAATGCTGGTAAATCCACTCCCAGACGCTTCAGTGTGCGGATGGCTATGTCGCGGGTGCTACGCACATCCAACAGACAGTATAGTATGTGTTCTGACGTCACATATGTTTGACCAAGCTGGATAGCCAGCACGGTGCTCTCTTGCATCACATTCTTGGCGCCTATTGATACAGTGTAGTCGTTTTGAGGATCATCTTCCATTTACATGTGTATTTATACAAAACACCACCGCAAACAACTCACAATTAGTCCTGCTGTTCTTGATAATTCTCGATGATGTCAGAAATGATGCCCAGCAGCTCGTCATCCAAGTCATAATTTTCGAGATTTATTGTATCAACTTCATACTCATCTACTTCGTCATATATTTTGATCTGCATAATTCAATATACTTATGTATGTTGTGTTGCATTTATGTGTTGTGACGTTATAATTGTATATATGAAGATTGAAGTTTCACACGAGAGCCCGATAAGCATGCTCGAACATTCACGCACGTACAATGATTATGCATACGCGTTGGTTCATTTGTTTGAAACACACCCGCGTTACTACAACTTCTTCAAGGTGACACGCACCTGTTCAGACACACCGGTGCTCTTGGACAACAGCATATTCGAGTTGAAGAAAGCATTTGACCCGGAGAAGTATGTTGGTTGGATTGATAAACTGGAGCCTAACTATTACATTGTGCCAGATGTGCTAGAAGATTGTGAGGGTACATGTGGAGCATGGAATGACTGGATGTCGCGACACACTGATAATAGTCACGCTCTAGGCAATGGAGCTCTCAAGATTGGGGTTGTGCAAGGCAAGAATTGGAACGATTTGGTCGAGTGTTACAGGTTCATGGCGGACAATGCAGAGTATGTGGCGATAAGCTTTGACTATTCATATTATCAACACACAGGCTATTGTGCAAACACAGCTGATCCACCGAGACTTGCCAAGATGAAGTCTGGCAGAACGCGATTCATTCGACAGTTGATTGACGAGGGTATTTGGTGTTGGGACAAACCACATCATTTGTTAGGGTGCAGCCTGGCCAGCGAGTTCCGGTGGTATGTTGATAACAACATTCACAACATCAAGAGTTGTGACACGAGCAATCCGGTGGTCGCAGCAATAAAAGGCGCGCGATACAATGATGATATGGGGTTGAATCACAAGCCTACAACACTGCTGGCTGATCTTATAGATTATGAAATGACAGACGACCAGATTGATGATCTTGAGTATAACACCAAGATGTTCAAGAAAATCATACGCAGATGATCGCCGGGAAGCCATGGTTTGCTTTCTTTAGTCACACCGGGACTGAAATTGCCGGCATTGTAAGAGACAACAACATCAAACCAGACTGTATCGTGACGAACAAATCACCAGGAGATCCACAGATCAATCCTGATGTCTTGAAGATACAAACACAATTCAAATACACCGGTGAACATCCGAGCGTGTCTGATTATGACACGTTGTTGAGCGAGTGTGATTTAGATTGCTTTTGCACGTTACATGGGTGGATGAAGATCATACCGGAAGCGATCTGTAATGATTATGAGATTTACAACCTGCATCCAGGTTTGATCACCCGGTATCCGGAATTAAAAGGTAAAGATCCTCAAGCCCGGGCACATGATAGTGACAAGTATAGTGACGTGGGTGTGGTGATACACCGGGTTATACCAGCAGTTGATGAAGGTGACATTTTGATCGAGTTGAACGAGCCACACCCGGGTGGTGATCCAACATGTTGTCTAAAAGACCTTGCCCGGTTGGCCTGGAACCAATTCTTTCAACAGAAAATAACCAGGGAACAACCATGAGTCCGTGGGCCAATTTAAACACTCGCGGCAAATTTCTAGCGGTTTGCTGTATTGTTAATGTTGTATGTGCCATAATGCTGGCTAAAATGGGTTCATACACCAGTGTCATGTCCGTGACGGTCGCGGCTTTTTGTGGTTTATCAACATATCGAAAGAGAAACCAACATCAAGACGCGCGAGACATCAACCACGGGCGAGAAAAGAATTGATTATGAGTGAACAACACAACAGAAAATTCACAACTGGTGCACAACGAGACACTGGTGATGACAAACTCCGCATGAGTCTAGTACCGCAGCAGGAATTGAAACGAGTGATGGAGAGATTTCTATCTGGTGCTGAAAAATATGGTGAGAACAACTGGATGAAGGGCATGCCGTTGAGTGTTTATTATGATTGTGCACACAGACACATGGCCGCATGGTGGGCGGGTGATCAAGACGAGGATCATGCAGCTGCTGTTGTGTGGAACATGCTGTGCGCCATGTGGACAGAGACCAAGATTGCAAATTGCACTCCAAACACACCAGATCATGAGAAATATGATGAGCTGTACGACAAACATATATACCCGAACGAATAGTATATTTTTATAAATAATCATGTTTGAGTAACATGAGTGGGTACAAAGTAAATATAAATGGTGTAATGGCAGATATAACTCAACTGTTTCACCCTCTAGAAAGTGAAACACCAGCGTTGAAAACGAATTATACAATAAACATCAATGGTTCGCTTGTTGATTTGAATCAAATGTTTGAACCTATTGAGAATGGAGAAGCTATCGAGGTGAATACAAATTTTAAGGTCGCTGGTAGAGATTTACGAGAAGTGTTTGCTGGTAAAGACACAGTCAGTAATGTTTTACCAGATGTGCCTTTAGAAAATGAATTTAAATTTGAGGCAGATTGGTTGCTAGTTACTTACACATTTACAGATGGTAAAGACTTAGACACAAACACCAGTTTCATACAACCCATAAGATCCAGCGGGATGGGGTGGTGTAGAGACTCTAGAGTTTACAATTTCGCGCAATGGGGTGGAGATAACACTGGTACTGGGAGAGAAGCTGTGTTGATTAATGTCGGTATTTTGAGACAAAGTTATCAATCAAACCCGCTCTTAGGTTTAGAATTGCGCGCTTGGTGGTATAATAGAAGAGGTACAAAACCGGTTTATTGTAGTTGTGAATTCTGGAAAGGTGGAACACCGACCAAAGACGGTTACACATGGGTAAATAACACTGCTAGTGATCGACTGACAGCACAATCGATAAGTGTTACAATTGGAACTCTCGGTTCGCGGTGCTTAACTGGGGATATTGTTTCATACTTGTATTATGACTTGAATAGTTACAAAGGTGGTTTCTCACTAACACCAGGTTGATATTTCGGTCACATTTTATGAATACAAATATTACACTAACAAACAATCAACAGTTGATACAAGCGTTAAAAAACGTGTTACAATTGGCTAGCGATCAAGCAGATATGCTGTGCATGCATGGATTCGAGGATGCTGATGATCATATAGCTGCTGAATCCACCCGGATGGTGACTGAACATTGCGAGTTTTTACAAGTTGAAATTGACAACACATAGTATATAATATACGTTATATGTTGATAAGTTTCACCGGTTCTCAAAGCTCTGGAAAGAGCACTCTTTTGCAAAAAATGCGAGTATGTGATCAATACAGAAAATGTTCATTTGTTGAAGAAGTGACAAGAAAAGTCGCTTCCAAGGGAAAGTTAATAAATGAATCTGGAGATGACATAACACAATTGTTCATTTTGAATGAACACTTGCAGAATCACATGATCATTGAAAAATGCACCGTGCTGGATCGATGTATAATTGACGGTTATTTATACACATGTCATCTAAACAACATCGGCAGAGTGAGTTCATGGGTTGTTGATTATTCACGTAAATTGTTAGGGTTGTTAGGTGCGAAGTTAACCACGGTTTTTTATCCAGATCCAGCGGATGTCAAGTTGGTAGATGATGGTGTGAGAAGCACAGACACACAATTCAGAAATTCCATAATAGAATTGTATGATAAATTTTTATCAGATCATGACTTGTTACGTTCGGTTCTACCGAATGCAGAGATCATCAAGTTGACAGGTGATGTAGACACTAGAATGAAACGAATCAATGAATCAATTTACAACAAATGAGCAAATTAGACAACTCGAGAATAAGCAAGCACCTGGGACAAATATCTGAATACAAGGATCAGTATGACCCAAGCTTGCTAGTACGTGAACCAAGAAGCAACAACCGTGAACATCTAGACATACAAGATGACAACCTACCATTTGTAGGATTTGACACTTGGAATGCATATGAGGTTAGCGCTCTAACGAACAATGGATTACCTGTGGCAGGTGTGGCGAAGATTGTGTATCCATGTGACAGTACATACATTGTCGAAAGCAAGTCGATAAAATTGTATTTCAATTCATTTAACATGTACAAATGCGGAGCAACAACAGAAGCAGTTGCTAAATTTATCACTGATCGAGCCAGCAAGGATTTGAGTGCATTGCTCGAGACAGATGTACGAGTGCATATAGCATCCGCTGGAGGAACTAACACACCACATGACATTTTTCCGGGTGAGGTTTATGAGACATTAGAACATTCGATTGACCAACAACAATTGAATGCGCTGCAGCTGAACCAGTATAGTGAATCTCCTGATCTTTTGGATTTCGCTGAAATTGGTGCAGAGTATCAAAATTATGAGCAGCGATTTCATAGTGCACTGCTCAAGAGCAACTGCAGAGTGACCAGCCAGCCAGATTGGGGTGATATATACGTGTATATCAAAGGCTCTCAACCGGTGGATCCAACCAGCTTGTTGAAATATTTGGTTTCATTTCGTGACGAGTGTCACTTTCATGAAGAGATATGCGAGACAGTGTTCAAACGTCTCAAAGATATATTCATACCAACTGAACTGTGCGTAACATGTCTGTACGCTAGACGTGGGGGCATTGATATAAATCCAGTGAGAGCCACCTCTAGAGACTTGGTTAGTGACGTGTTGGTAGATCCAACCGCGATACATCGTAAGACACTCAAGCAGTAGACAAAAAAAAGGTCTCCTCGAAAGGAGACCTTTAATTGGGTGATCCGTATGTATCATTTCAACGGATCGAATTGTGCTTAACAGTATTACATGTATACAGAACTCGTACCTGGTGTAAAGGACTCATTGAGGTCTTTAATCAGGATCAAGTGGTAATAAAGATCTGCTCCGAAGATGTTGTCTACAACACCGTAGCGGGTCAATAGACCCACGCGAGGAGCGAAATCATTAGGACCAATCGTGCGTTGTACCATCACAGGGATGTACGGGCAGTAGATAATACCAGTATCGTAGAACTCGGGACCTTTATATCCTAAGAGGACATAATTGAGTTCTGGCGAGTGACCGGAAGCGTATTTACCGCTTTCATTTCCCGTAAACGCAGGATTTTGAGCTTCAGTTCGTGTATCACGATATACATTGAATCGTCCGCCAAGATTTCCGACGCGAGCAATACCAACAGGTTGTGTGTTCACGTTACCTTGTACTTGCATCCACTGAAATTCAGGGAGCATTTCCAAAATAGCGCAAACCTTGGGTGTTGCGATCAAGAAGTTCGCAGCACCACGCCTGTTGCGAACCGCAATGCGGTTTGCTTCGACGATGATCTTAGCATAGAGATCTCTGTTACGTTCGGCGAGCCAACGTCCGTCGGCTGTCTTCGGTGACCAGCTGCTGTAACCTTTTCCAGTTCCAGCGTTAAGTGCGACTTGAACCATTCTCATGATCATTTCACGGTCGATTTCAGCCTGAATTTCATACGACATAGCGTTTGTTAATTCAGTATCGATATCAATACCGTTCATGTTCTTGAGATCTTGTTCGAGTTCTACACTCCAACGGGCAGCGAGTCTACGTGTACCAGCTTCAACAGCGGTCTTCTCAAATGAGATTTCCATCTGTGGAATTTCGCTAGTAAGCTCGTAGTTAGCCAAAGCTTGGGCAACACCTTTGTCAGAATCTAAGAAGTCCCATTCTCCGGATTTTCCGGATAGTTGGGCGGATTCTGTGCCGGTGAAACGCGAATCAAGGAACTGGTAACCAGCTTCCCCGGAAGTAGAACCTCCGTGGTCTTGATCGTGAGAGCCTGCTCCACCAGAAGAGTCACCCCTTGCAGGGCCAGCACCAAGTGCTTCAGATTGATACTTGTAACGCAAAGCGAAAGCAAGTCCAACAGGACCACTCATGGGCTGCACACCAACGATTTCATTGGTGATCAACTCTGGGAACGTACGACGAATCATTGGAATCAAGATCTTTGGTAGACGAGCATCACCAGAAGCATATGCATTGTCACCTAGTGGTGTTAATGCTCCGCCTGTGGCTCCAGCACCAGCTGAAGGACCACCGAAGACTGCTCCGGTGCCACCTGCGATGTTGGCTTCTTCAACGCACCAGTTCTCTTGGTTTTCCAAAAGAATGGCTGTATTGAGACGTGTGTGATCGTCTTCGATTTGCTTCACATTGCTGGAAGAATAATCGAGAACTGGACTCCATTTTTCAAGAAGCGCGGATGCGCGTGTCTCGTCAATGTAACTTTGTGAATTTTTTATTTTTGACATAGCTTGTTTCTCCATACTCAGATCAATAAGATCTCTACTGTTATAAAATATTAGAACTTGTTCAACTCACTCATGTATAATGTATTTACATGAGTGTCTGAATCAGGTTTTGAATTGTTGGTGGGGTTGACTTGTTCGAGAATTGGACGGTCAACAGACTCAGCTTTTGTCTTTGTCTGTTTCTTGTATGTCTCGAGCTTTTCTTCCTCGGTGCGATCGAACAACTTCAATGTGTAGTCGAAGTTTTCGTTGATAAACTGTGTTGATTTGTCACTGAGCATGCGATACACATATCGAGCCTTTTCCTGTGGTAATTCTGATGTCTTCTCAGATAGCAGTATGTGTGTCTCGAGCTTCTGCACCTTCTCGTTTAGCACTCGATTCTGTTCAGTTATTGTGTTGGTCTGGTCTGTAGCTTCTTGTAATTGCTGTTTACCGTCAGTGATTGCATCTTTGATGTAATCTTTACTCAGCGCGAAATTAACTGCGAGCTCTTTGCGTAAACTCTCGAGCACGGTTACTGCTTTCTTGTTCTTCACAGCCTCGTTGATCGATTCTGTTGGTATCGCTTCTTCTAAAAATTGATCTAAATAACGGCTGATAGATTCGACAAGTGTCGATTTAAATTCACCGGCATCTTCCCCGACAGCTGCTTCATACTTCTTGACGACAGACGCTAGCTTGCGTGAATGGTTTTGATCTATCGCTTCAACGATCTTCTCGAGCTTGTTGGTGTGGTCACCATCAATCGCTTCAAGCAGCTTTTCAAGTTTAGACGCATGTGTTTCGTCTTGCTCGATCAGAGCCTTCTCGACTTGTATGGCGACACGTTGTTCGACAGATTCGTTAAAAACAGTTTCAATCTGCTTCAAAACATCCTCTGTAAGGATGTCTCCTGCAGCTTCTTTGAGTACATCGGTAATGTTGTTCATGTTAAAATAATGGTTTGTGCTTGAAAGTATTTATTTTCTTCAGCAATTTATTCTCGATAATTGACTTTAAATATTTGTTTGCAGTAGAGAAATCACTGTTTGCTAGGCTACTAACGAACTGATTTATACGCTTGTGATCGGAATTTTTGTTCTGTTGGCTCATAATTTGTTGATAAATTGTGTGATCTGCTGAGTGATGTATTGTTTCAGGTCATCAGATTTACGAGGCAATTTGGATAGATTTTGTTCGAATGTTTCATAGAATGGTACAAATGTACCACTGTTGTCACAAATCCATTGCTTGTTCTCCAGAATGCCGTTCACAAACGCGTCCGAGCAGCTTGGATCCGCAACACAGTCGATTGCCACGAGTCTCATGTCCGCCACTTTGTTGACTCCGTCACCACCTTCTTCGACAAGCTTGCCTAAAGATCTGGTTGACATTCCCACCTTCACACCATCGCTGATGAGCGACTCAACTATCTGACCACATGGAGTGGATAACACTTTAGATTTGCCGATGAATTGCTTGCCTTCTTGTTTGAGTTCTGTCACCATGTGACATGCTCGACCCAGATCCACATCAGGATTGGTTGGATGATTGAGTTCTCCCATGGCGCGCCCGGAGCCTACCATCTCTTTGATGTAGCGGTCCACCTCTCGGGTCATCTCTTCAATTGGATACACTCTGTTGTTCTTGTTGACCTTCTCTGCCTCCATGAACACACCCTTGATGTACAGGTTTCTCTTTTTGCTATCTGTATTTTCTTCTACAATATAGTCAAAGTCTTGTTCAGTTGATGTTTCGATTAATAAGTTGAGTGACATGTTACTAATTATTTATTAGTGAAAGTTGAAAATCTATCATTTTCATGTGAATAAATGCTCTTCAGTTAATATTTGGAACTTGTAACCGCGTTTGACACACCATTGCTGCGCGGCTTCCCACTTGGCTTTATTCACAGCATAAGTTGCGTTCTCATAAAAAATGGTGGACTGTTTCTTGTTGCCATGAGCGACAGGTGGTGCGGTTTGTTTTTTAGGTTTGATCTCGATCAAATATTTTGTGACTGTGTCTCCTTCGCGAATCTTCACCACATTGTCCACCATGTAGCGATGAGGTCGTTTGTCCACTGGAGAGATGTATGGTATCACCACGCTCTCACTAGACCATTGTATCACATTAGGATTGTCGTCACACCAATGAAAGAACTTGAGTTCCCAGCTGCTGAGATATCGTGGGTTGCCTCCACCGATGTATTTGTGAGTGTTACGTGGTTTGAACACACCTTGCTTGTATTTGCTGTACGAGCGTTTGCGTTTCACGATGGTGTATCAACCGACGAAGAATCTGGGAGGCTCAGCATCTCCTAGACCAGGAGCTGTGTTGTTGTAAAGTGAATCTTCTAATTTTTCTTTCTCTTGCAATCCTTCGTTCAACAATTCAGAATAATTTGGTGTGCCACCGCCGAACAGATCGGTTCCTTGGTATTTGCCTCGGATTCTTGCGATGGTTATTTTGGTCAATGCTAATGCGTATTGATACACCCACACTTCTTGCATGATATGCTCCAGTGGTTTCTCGAGATAGCAGCCAATGGCCGCGAAGAAAGTGGCGCGGTTCCGTTCTCGGACCGGTTCTGGTGTGATGAACAGTCGTTGTTCCCGGTCATTGAACCTGTAATAATATTTTTGGCTCAACATTTTCTCTCGCATGCCGAGCCACTCTTTGAGCACGTACCAGCTCACCAGGTCAAATCCATAATTTCCCATGGAGTAGCTAAAGTATGTTTGCTGTGCCAGTGTCTGCTCGATGGTGAACAGCGTGTTGACACCACTGGTGCTCCCGGGTTCAAATGTGAACACATCAACAACTTTACGATGTGTACCAAGCAATGAATCCATGCCTCGTTGATATGTGGTGAGTTTCTTATCATCTGCACGAGGCGTGTAATCACCTAGCGTCACGGTGGCTGTTCCCGGGATTTGAGAGTTGCACACAATTTCTACTTGATCACCACCGGTGCGGATGTTAAATGATGCGCGTGGGTGTTCAGTTGTGTATGTGGTGCCATACTCCGCCACACTTGCATCCACTTCATCTGTGATGTCGTTATAGATGGCGGTCACTAAATATTTTGTGGCGTGATGATAATAATCACCTTTGAACTGAATCAGATACTCCGCCGGGCCTGTGGTTTCACTATCAACCAACCAGCTGTGAATAGTCTGGTCAGTGTTCAAGATTTTGATGCTGGTGGTGACTAGCGGTTGGTTGCGTGAAGTGGTGGTGGTGGTCACCGTGTTGTTTAGCTCTGGTGTGTGGTTGATCAGGTCTGGCATGTGTATACCGCCATGTAGCTGATATAACGAGCTGTGAAACACTAGATACTCTTCTGTGTAACCGGCGAACTTTGTGAACAGCTCACAAGCCTGTGCTATGTTGTCATACACCTGAGATTGATGAGCCTCCACGTTCACTTGTGGATAGCCTAATGCCATGGCGATCCGTTCGCTCAGCTTGCTGATGCTGGTTATTCTGTTGTTCAGATGTGTGCTGAGAAAAGCATCTGCCGGTGGTTCTGTACATTCGATCGCCATGTTTAATTATTTATGTAAACACACACAAAAAGAGAGGCTCCGAAGAGCCTCTCTAGGGTTAAGGGTTGTTGTTTGTGTGTTACTTGATCAGATCAACAGATCCTGTAGCAGTTCCGTCAGCAGACTTAACTGTTACAGAATTACCGGTTACAACGATCGTCATTGCAACTTCAATTCCAGAAGAGACAGTAGCATATTCAACGAATGAACCGTTGATAGCCAATATCTCTTTGGTTGTGATGTTGCCGGCGTCATTTTTGACTTTGAGCACGATTTTACCCGACTCAAAACCGGTGAGGCTAACAATTTCTTTAGCAGAATCGTCCATCGCAACAGAGAAATCCTTCTTTGAGGAGTTCGTCATTGCCAATCCGGCTGAGTGTACTGATTCTACATCGAACGTAGCAGTAGCATCAAAGCTAGCTGCTTCAACAACGTTCATTGTTCCGCGGACAGAGGTGAGAACACCGGCTGCTGCAAGGCTTGTGACACCTGCAACGTCCAATGAGCTGTCCATGTCAACGGCGTCAGCTGTGAAGATTCCTCCGCTAGCATTCAAGCTCAATGAATTAGTAGCACCATTAGAAGCAGAAGTCTCATCTCCGTCAGCACTGATGATCATCTCATCAGCAGTTCCTTCGATGGAATTTGCACCCATGCTCAACGTTCCGTTGCAGTCAATACCACCAGAATGAACTGACTCAGCTGTGAATGTAGCCACTCCGGTCACCCCTAATGTGCCGCCGATGCTTGTGGTACCAGTTACAGTGACATTTTCAGGAAGACCAATTTTGATTTTGTTACTCGCGCTAACGCTAGTTTCAATCTCGCCGGTTGTTCCAAGGATGCTCAATGTTTCTGATGCAAGCACGATCTCTGTATCGAACTCACCATCCGAATCAGTCGTGAAATTGAGCTGATTTGATGCACCAAGTTGTGTGTCGATATATTTTGCAACACTGTACTCAGATGGAATGACCTTTTTCTTAGCGTCTTCCGCAAAGGAGAGAGTATCTCCAGTGAGGATGCTGCTAAGTGTATTGGCACCTATCTCTAATTCTTGTCCCTGAGGTATACTCAGGCCGCCTGTTACTACGAATTTTTCACTCATATATGTAATTATTTATACAAACCTGACGACTTTTCTCAAGTTGCGCACCATGAAAAATAACAAAACCATCAAACGACTGTCACTCAAATACAAGTACTTAACTCTTGAGCTTCAAGAGGTTCAAGAAGAATTTAGCATGTTTCAACGACAATTCAACGAGTATATCACGACGTTGGAGCAAACACATCAAATACAGATTTTTGCCCGGCAAACAACAGATCCGGAAAAAAGTTGTAAAAAAATGAAAAAAGTTGAAAAACCTGTCAAACCTGACGACAATACAACTTTAAAGGGCATGTACAAGCAAGTTGCACAGAAGACACATCCGGACAAGACTGGTGACGATATAGAAAAATCCGCCATGTTCAGACAAGCCAAACGCGCCATGGACAGCAACGATCTGATGGGCATGCTGAATTTATGTGATGATTTGAACCTTGAAACTCCCAAGCTTACCAAAGAGCATCAAAACACAATCGAGAGTAACATCAAGCGGATTGAAGATCAGATTCGATCGATCAAGGTTCAAGACGCATATGTTTGGGGGGTGGCTGATGCACCGGTGAGAGAGAAGATGGAGCAAGCGGTGCTCAGCAAATTCAACTTAACATGAATTTGTAAACAGATAAATTCACAGGCTCTGATGTGGTTGCAATTATGCTCACCTGTGTGTTGTTGATTGTGGCGTTCAATGTGACCATGTCGGTCTTTCCAAGGGTACCGTATTGAGACATGTACATGTCGTCGCCACGCGCCGTCACAAGTGCTTCGGTGCAAAAAACATCTGTCGAAGTCACACCATTTATTATGTATTTTGATGATGTGTGATTGGATGTGTTGAACGTGTCGAACGTTTGTGAACCACTCAGGGATGTCACTTGTATGGTGGTTATCTTGGAGTTGTCGGCGAATATTATCGCATCAGTTTGCACTCCGTCACCACTGGATGCTACTGCTTCTCTCCAGTCGGTGTTACCACTACCAAATTTTTCGTATCGCTTGAAGTTGTCATTTGTGTCTAGATAGTATGTACCGATGGCCGCTATCACACCATCACCAGTGGTTGGGTCTCCTGACGCTTTGACGACCACTTGCCTCAACGGCAACTCATCTCTTATAAAATCTTCAAATTGTGACATGTTGTTATACTTCCTGTACGGTTATTTGTGATGTACCAGACGCGTTGTTGTTGACTGCCACGCGATCAAGATAGAAAAATGTATCACCGGCGTGGTTGACCAAGCTGAGATTAGATGAATCAACAATGGTGTATTTACCAGTTACATCCACCCCGGTGCTGATGTCTGTATCCAGTGTGGCTCCGTTAGCGATCGAGTTGTCGAATGTGATGTTACCTCTGAACGTTTCGGATATTGTGAGGTCTTGTGGATCACCGACGGTGGTGCCCAGGTGTCTAGTACGTGACAATGCTGACATGGTCAACACACGCGACACAAACCCTGATAATGTGTATTTGTCTCCAGAGGAGATATCACTCTGCGTCATGTTGGATAAATTGATCGCGGATAGATTCAACCAATCGAATTGACCTTTGTTATCGAGGTCAGAAACCTGTAGATTTCTCCTCCATGTTCTGTTGTTGTTTGAACCGATCCAGTCACCGGTCAATGTGCCTGCTCCCGCGGGGGTTGTGAGATCAAAACTGCTCAACTGTTGATTTGATGTGACGGTGATTTGGTAAATTTGTACTGATGTGTTTTCCTGCCCACCAGACTTCATGGAGCCTGGACTAGACACACTGATACTAGGCAACACATCTACTACGCGGATCAACCGGGTGTGAGATGTTGTCTTGTTGTTCTCTGCTCGGTTAACTTGCACACTGTAGTTGTTTGATGACACATTGTACACGCCTGGGTTGGTACATGTCACCGTCTTGATTTGATCGTACGTGGTGGTGTCTGGAATTGTGACTTGTGAACCTGGAGTCGAGTATGTGTATGTCGGGTTACCACCAACATTTGACACAGTCAAGCTCACTGATGCGGTCTCGGATTGTTTCAATGCTGTTTGACCTGCAGGGTATGTCACATTGAAGCCACTGTATGTAGGACCCACATTGTTCACTACAACCGTGTTTGATGACACGGTATAATTGCCGTAATTGTTGTTACCACCAACAGCACGTATGCGGATAGGTTGGTTATTAGGTGATGTCACGCTAGTATCAATTGTTATGGGTGTTGTGCCTTGTAGTGTGCTCACGTTCACTCCGCGAGTTTCATTTGAACTGGCGTAATTACCTCCACTCTGCAGCTGGACACTGTGCACATTGTTTGTATCAAAAGTAACAGTTATGTTTATGTTGTCATTGTCTTTGAGCTCGGTCTGTGTACCTGGATAGGATCCGAACACTATATCCGTTATCTCAGGACCTTGTCTCACAGGAACAGTTTGTGTGGATGTGTGTGACACGCCTTGTGTACCAAAGCTGTTCTTGGCGGTTATTTTCACAGGCACCTGCGTGATTGTGGATAATGATGTGTCCACCGCGGTGTTGATGACCACGGTGCTTGTGCCGTCACCATTGTCTGTCGCGGTTACTGATTGATTGTTTATTGTGCGAGTCGCGGTGTCGTTGCCACCGTCAAGCGAAATGGATGTCACATCAGTTGTGTCGAAGGTTATAGTTATTTTGATTGGATCACCATCCAGGTACATGGCTTGCTGAGTGCCTTGATACGTTGGTAATGGACCAAACTGCACGTCAGTGACACCAGGACCGCCGCCTAGCAGAGTCACATCAGCTGTGTGTGTGCTACCATTGGCGATAACTTGTATCTGTTCTTCACCTGCTAGATCGACATTCATAGTAGCGGCGAATCGTCTCGTGTCGTTCAAGGAGGTTATACTTGCGACTGGTATCGCCACACCATTGATACTAGCCTCTCCCATCCATTCATCTTCCGGGCCATCCCACTCAACAGTCACATCCAGATTAGAATCATCATCAACAGTAACACTGCTGATCACCTTGTTTGCTGGTACTGTTCCTGTGTTGTACACCTTCTGTATCAAACCGTTGTTGTTGGTTATATCGGTTATGAACACCGGTGTGAGTTGATCAGATTGCAACGTCGCGAGATCTATACTGTTACCATCTGATATAGATAACACGTTACCAGACAACGTGATCTGTTGACTGAACCGGTTCAAGTTGATTTCATTGCCACTAGATATGGTGAGTGTGTCACCAGTTAATGACAATGTCTGACTGAG
>ERZ887849.1634-NODE-1634-length-20307-cov-9.730644_pt1 | contig 20307 bp, 20 predicted proteins | sample MGYA00521267_ERZ887849 | MGnify/ENA primary metagenome ERZ887849 (study PRJEB32303, sample SAMEA104408601) | aquatic metagenome | biome: Brackish water; feature: Pelagic; material: water | place: Baltic Sea | collected 2014-06-06T16:11:00 | depth 2,863 m ... | reverse complement strand
TATAGTAGTACATATGAATTATACATTTGTCGTTTTAGGAGTAATTCTTGTAGTCATTCTATACATTTTATACAAAGTTTTCACAGAAAAGAAAACCGAACTTGCTTCTTATCGTAAATTAGGTGGTTCTGTCAATTTTAGTGATTTAAAAAATCCTGGTTCTGGTAGTTATTACATTAGTATATGGTTATATGTACCAAATAAGTTGTCTGGAAATACAAAAATTTACGAAATTAACGGAGGGCTTACATTAACCTTAAAAATTGATAACAGTCTTACAGTCAGCAACGACGGTGGTTCAAATGACCTGTTTACTATAACAGATAGTTTTCCTTTACAACGATGGACATGTGTTATCTTGAGTGTTGGTGGAGGTGTTATAGATGCATATTTAGATGGTAAATTGGTAAAGTCTGTAAAGGATGCACCACCTAATCCAAGTGCAAGTTCAACCTTAACAGAAGGAGTCCAAACTAATGGTACTATATACATTGCCAAGTTTGAACGTATCCCCAAAGTAATCGATGCACAAACCGCCTATGAAACTTATATGGCAGGAAATGGAGGGAATGGTCTTGTACAATTCTTGAAACGGTTTGGTATATCGCTTACACTTACCAAAGATTCAACCGACCAAAGTACATTATCTTTCCCACCATAAATAATATTTAGGGGCAATATATTACATAATAGAATATATTATACAATATATACACGTAACGTACCATGAGTTTGAATCCACAAAATATGATTGAACAATTGAAAGACTCTACGAAAGATATACGAGAGAACCCTACCGAATTTGCAGAAAATACAGGCGATGCTTTGAAAGACACGTTTACGGATGCAACACAGGGGATTAAGTCTTCTATCGACGAATTCTCTCAAAAAGGAGTTATGGAAGCAAGTAAAGAATTCTTAGAAACCAATGGTCTTTTAGCAAAATTTGTTTTTATTATTTTTGTGCTTGTTGTATTTATGGTACTTTTAAACATTGGTATGCAAATCATTGGGTTTTTCACCAAAGATAGTGCAAATCCGATTTTAGTAAAAGGAAAGATGGGTGGAAATGAAAAGGTAGTGATATCACAAAACCCAGCAAACGAAGATGGCAAATCGATTTTCCGTTCCAATAATAAACAATCCGGTGCTGAATATACTTGGTCTACTTGGTTGTACATGAAAGGCGAATCAATGGATACGAAACGATATCATGTATTTTCAAAAGGACAAGGTGTAAATGGAACACTTATTAACGCAGATGATTATTATCGTATTGCCAATGGGCCAGGTGTTTATACTTATACAGATAGTAGTACCAAAGTTTCAAAAGTAGAAGTATTAATGGATACTGCAACCGTTAGAGAAACCATTGAAATCGATAATATTCCTCATAATAAATGGTTTCATGTGGCAATTCGACTTCAAAACAAAATCTTAGATGTGTACATTAATGGAGTTGTTGCCAAACGTATGGAACTTGTCAATATGCCCAAACAAAATTATCACGATGTTACAGTGGGTGGAGGTAATGTTCAAAGCGGTGATGGTTTCAATGGGTCTATATCGAACTTACAATACTTTAGTTATGCATTAAATGTCTTTGAAATCAATAACATTGTGATGAAAGGTCCAAACTTGAAAACAAGTGAATTGTCCGCAGATTCTTCTGGTGCATCCGGAAATTCCTCTTTCTTATCCAATTTATGGTACTCCAATACACAATAATTTTGTCATAATCCATTTTTAATATACACTAACAGTGTATAGAAGTGTATATTAAATATGTCATCTGATAGTTTACTGGACCAAATGTGTATTCAAAAAAAGAATCGTGCAATTGTGAATAATCCACCATTGCGTCTTGAAAAACCGAGTCCATATCGGTCATATAGAATGAATGACGACGGTGAAATGGTAAGTACATCAACGAATTTTACAAAAAGAGAACTGGATATGCGTCGTAAAATTGAAATATTAAAATATCAAAACAGAAATGGACGACAATCCCAACGCAATCAATTTACATCGTTAAACAATATACCGTCCTCATCTACACGACGACTATCATCGGTCGAATGTTATAAAGACCCAAATAAAAACAAAAATAGCAACGCAGATATACCAGGTAAAAACATAATATTCGAATTTAAGCCTGAAGTGCCTTTATACAATTTTATTCCACGTACAGAATCTTTGCCATCAGAAACCAGAACACTTGATGTATTTTATCGGTTTCATCGTTCACAAGGTATTATCAATATGTCATTTCAAACGAATGGAAAAAACGAGGAAGGATTGGTAGTACATGAAATGATAACCCCTGTAACAATTGGTCTACTTGAATTTTATGACAATATTCCGTCTCAACAAATATCGTTTCGATTAACATCTACTTTAACTTTACATGTAGATGACCCGGTAAAACAAGATAATCTTACCATAACATTAAATCAAGATGACCAGGCGCATGTAAAGATATTTTATTCAAATACAGAATTAATAAATTCAAAACGTTTAAACGTGTTCTCGGGAGCACAAAATAGCCTTGTAAGAACTGTAGCTAACCCTAATCCCAGTATTGTCATAAATACAGACATTGTTAATTTACCTTCACGTACGGGATACATATATCAATTTCAATACAATTTTAGTGGATTTAAAATAGAAAACCCAAATCCATCACAAGCTGATTCGTTCTCTCTTCGTGTAAGTAATATAACTATGGAACCAATATAGACATAAAAAGAATTTTATTCAATATATTATCATGGAGTGGATAATATATTATTTCCAATGTATGTGTTGTAAACAAATAGAGACAAATCATAAAGAAACGTTTGAACCAAAACGAAATAGTATCAATGTTTCTGTGACAGATAGCTGCTTTATAGTAGAAACAAACAACGATTCTATCTACACAAATGATTCATTATACCATGATGGATTTTTAGAAACAGTCGTTACAAATCCCATCACGATAGACCAGATGAAGACCAAAATTGTTACTGACATATAACATTTTTATTGCGGTGTAAGGGTTGGATTCAAGCACATTTGTTGATTGGGGAATACTTGTCCTGATAAACATTTATCGCTTTCTGTCACAGGTACACATCCACGTTTATTTTGGTATTCCCCCACCAAACACCAATTTTGTTTACCAGAGGTGATTGGATTTTGTATTGGATTGTCGGTAGAATCAATCGATGGCTCATTGTTATACGTTTTCTCTCTGGCTTCTTCTAAATCAGTACGTAATCGGTTTGAAGGGTCTGCTTCTTCACTTGCATCTATCAATAAATTACCAACATTTTGTACAACCCCTTCTGCCACATTTACTCCCATTTTAATCGAGTCGGACGCAACATCAGCGGTTTGATTGATTGTTTCACCAGTAGTATATCCAAATGCACCGACGATTTTAGATAGTGTAGGTCTCGTTATATTGACGATACTTTGCAAGCTATCTCCAAATATATTCAAAAAGTTGATACCTAAATACATTAGAACAAGTAAAATAATTAACACCGCAATCAATATCATTTTCCAGTCAAAACTGGGACTTGTATAAGCCTCTGTTCCAGCAACCGAATCTGCTTGTTTGGATACCATTTCAACCATATTATCCATTTTATTACTGCTACTTGCAGTTTTTTGAGGTAGCGATTCTTCTAAACTATTCATTCTCTTATACTATTCGTTTATTTTATATATTCTATGGAATAGAAAAAAGAACATAAAAGAATCATCGAATTTTTCGTTATATACGTTTCCTTTTTTTCCATTGGTAAAGTAAAATGTTTCAATTAATAGACAGTTTCTTTTTTATAAGTTTAGGGATAACTTTTGTATTGCTATTTTTGATGGCATTTCATTTTAAAAATCGTGTTAGTGCTTTGGAGAATAAAAACAATGCATTGACAGAAATATGCAATACAATTGTACATGAAATAAATCAAGTAAAACAAATTGTAAGTGTGTCCACCCCATCTACCTCAAATTACAATCATATCCCAGTGAATACAATGATGTACACGCAAGGATATAACGAAATACCACAATATAATGACGAAGGAGAAAGTAATGAAGATGATGGAGAAAGTAATGAAGATGATGGAGAAAGTAGTGAAGATGATGGAGAAAGTAGTGAAGATGATGGGGAAAGTAGTGAAGATGATGGGGAAAGTAGTGAAGATGATGAAAACAGGAAATATACCCCCATAACCGAAGAATATCCATCACATGATGAACATATTCTGAAACTTAAAATAGAGTCAATCGAATATTCGGATGAAGATACAGAACCCTGTACCAATTCTGAGCTTAAAAGTGGAGAATCGGAAGAAACCATTGAAGTTCATAAAATTACATTGCCTGATGATAATGTAGATATTTTAGAAGAAACATTAGAAGATTTTGAAGTGACAAAAATAGATGATGTTGTACATATAGAAGATGATATTGCTTCCGAAATTCCTTCTGTGTCTACAAACCAAAGGCAATCTTCTTACAAAAAAATGAACGTACAAATGTTACGTACAATGGCCATTAGTAAAGGATTGTGTTCTGACCCATCGAAGATGAAAAAACAAGAACTTTTAAAAATGCTTGATGACCATGAAAATGAAAACTAAGTTGAAAAAAATATTAGTACATATGTATATAGACTATACACATATGTTTTCACCCGCATCTCCTTCCAAAGCGTTATCTGTATATGATGCATATCCAAATATGCATCTACCTTCAACCGCATATCAAAGTAACAATAAATACAGCAATTTCCCACCAATGATGAATGATGGTCGTTCGGTACAAGCGTCATGGCAACCCGGTGCAGTTGTGAATGAAATTATTCGAAAAGACAATAATATTCAATCCAATTGGCAATATCGTAGATATTTAGTCGAAAATGCGGAAGATATTAAAAGCCATAATTTCAAACAAGCATGCAATGACGTTGGATATTACGTACGCAATGAACACCAAGAAATTGATAATCGAGTCACACAACCTCCCAAATTTTATGAGAGTTTCACAGAACCAGTATCCCATCGTGGGGCATCATCCAGTGACTTAAAGGATGTGTACTTGACAAGAGAGCAATTACAAGCCAAACAAGTCATTCCTTCTATGACACAAGCAGAAATAATGAAAACTTGGAAAAATTTATATACGGTCGATAAAGAAAATTCCGGTTCTGTCAAAAAGTAATTTTATAAATCATAATAAATAAATTTCATAATATATATGTATACAGATAGTATGAAATCTTTTTTCGCTCTTTCGCTTTTATTATTTGTCCCAAATGTTGTAGGTACTACTTGGGATTCGTTTGTTTCGTTCATGGAAAAACACAACAAAGTATATCAAAGTTACGAAGAATTTCAGTTAAGATATGAAACTTTCCGAAGTAATATGGATTATATTCAAGAAACGAATTCTATACAAAAAAATTATACCGTGGGAATTACACCTTTGATGGATTTAACCCTTGATGAGTTTCGAACACAATATTTGACTACATTTTCTTCTTCCAAGACGTGTTCTTCATTTACACATGAATCAGCCAATGCACCAGATGCATGGGATTGGAGAGACCATAATGCAGTAACCCCTGTAAAAGACCAGGGACAGTGTGGTTCATGTTGGTCATTTAGTGCGACTGGTGCTATGGAGGGTGCATGGTCCATTGCCAAAGGAAATTTGGTCTCTTTGTCTGAACAGCAATTGGTCGATTGTTCTGCAGGAACAAAATATGGAAATCATGGATGCAATGGTGGTTTAATGGATGGTGCATTTCAATATGCAATTGATAACTCGATGTGTGCAGAAGAAGATTATTCATATAAGGCAGTCAATGGACAGTGTCATTCATGTACACCAGTTGTGACCATTTCAGATTGTCAAGATGTACCTGCAAACAACCAAGTTGATTTACAAAAGGCAGTGAGTCTTGGACCGGTATCCGTAGCCATTGAAGCAGATACTCGTACATTCCAATTATATACAGGAGGAGTGATTACAAGTGATGCATGTGGTACAAATTTGGACCATGGTGTATTGGTTGTTGGTTATGGAGAAGAATCAAGTACCCCTTACTGGTTGGTAAAGAATAGTTGGGGAGCATCTTGGGGAGAAAATGGCTACGTAAAGATTGAACGTAGTTCCAGTACAAAAGATAAGGGTGTTTGTGGTATTGCAATGCAACCATCATTCCCCATTGTTTAACTTATTTGAAATATGACAAAAAATAAAGATTGTTTTTTTTGTCATAATATTATCATTATTATTATTCTTTAACAGTTTCTAACTGGTACTTTTTCTCTGGTGAATATGTTTGCATTTCTACAAATAATTCTAAATCGCTTTTTGTATCGGCGAAATCCCACCCATTTTTATATAAATTATCCATGAGTAATCGATTCATATTTGGTAAATTTAATATCCGCTTATATCGTTCAATGGTTATTCCATATATTTCGGCTCGTTTTATATCATCTATATCATGCGTTTCTTCGATAACTATTTTACGAGTGGTCGTATATCCACAACACCACATATTTACATATATCTATATAAGTACATCGTTTTTATATATATTTTTCCACATTATACAGTAACCCAAATATAATGCGAGTCGGTTTCATCATTGTAAATTGGCAAATATTGAATATCTTTTATGTGCAATTTTGAACCGTCTTCCCACTCAGAACACATGGACAAATAATGATTTCGTTGTTGTTCGGTTTTCATATCCAATAAACGAGTATGTACTTGAAAATCACATATAATACCGTCAAAACGAATACTATTTGCCAAATAGTCTTCGTCACTAATAGTCAATATATTGGGTACAATTTTGAATTTCATAAATGTATTTCCAACCGAATAGACAATACGAAAACGGTTATAATGATAAAACTGCCAATAGTGGTCGGTGTATCCGCCTGTGTTTTCAAATACCCCTCCCCATTCATTGTACCAATCCCATTCATCGTGGTATGTATAATACAATATAGTTTCAATAATACGGTTTGTCCACTCCATTTGATTATAACTCAAATTATAAACATACTTCATCAAACATACTTTGAACATATTTGTTTTTACATATCCATGATAAGTAGGGTCGTAACTGCATATTTCACGTACTAATTCAGAAGGAAGTATACTTTGTAAAATTACAAGTGCCATTGTGATAACTATTATATAATTCATATATTACTTTGATTACGACATATATCAATTTTTTTTCATATTTTGACAGAAAAAGAAGTTAATAAGAACATATGTAATACGTACATTGTATTGAATGGCATCATCTCTTATTAGTTTTGATGTAGGGATTAAAAACCTTGCATATTGTGTATTTGAATTATCAGGCAATACTATTTCCATTATAGATTGGTCATTAGCAAATTTGACAGAAGACAATAATGGTAGTCCAAAAAGTCAAAACGAATGTACATGTAATCATATGCTTAAAAGTAAACAAATGAAAATGTGTGAAAAGAAGGCCAAATATAGAAAAGGCGATGTATTTGCGTGTGAAAAACATGCAAAATCAAGTACGAATTACATGATTCCACAGCGAGAATTCTCATTTACTTTTCTAAAAAAATTAAAAATCGAACAATTGAAAGAAAAAGGAAAAGAACACATGTATTTCTATAATGAAACTAAGAAAATGAACAAAGCCGATTTTGTACAAGGATTATTTGACCATTTGCAAAAGCAATGTTGGACAAAAATAGAAGAAAAGAAAATAGTAAGTGCAAGTAAAATGGATTTGATAAGTATTGGAAGACAAATGCATATTCATTTCTCTCAAAAACCCTTTTTAGAAAATATGACGTATGCGATTATTGAAAATCAAATATCTCCAATTGCAAATCGAATGAAAACAATACAAGGCATGATTACACAAGAATTTATCATGCGTAATTGCCCCAAAATTGAATACATATCTTCCTCTAATAAATTAAATCATTTTCTGTCAAAATCACAAACGAAAGAGAAGATGTATAATTATAAAGCACATAAAAAAGATAGCATAAATATTTGTAGAAACATAATCGAGTCACAATATCCAAAATGGCTTCATGTTTTCGACAATGCAGGCACAAAGAAAGATGATTTAGCCGATTCATTTTTACAAGGATTATGGTACATCCAAACAAAAATAAATGTATGATGCGACAAATATAAAAATAAATAATGTGAATTAACCATAAACGAAAGAATTATGGAAGTGATTGATATTGATTTTAATGACATTCCTGTCAGTGATGTACCTGGTTCTTCAAGTAGCATGAATGACGATTCTGTCAACTTTGGAAGTGGAATTGAATTATTGATGAATGACAAAAAGAAAACAGGCTCAACGAAAGTTGATTTAGGCGAATTAGATAATTTGGAAGCAGAGCTGAATACATTATCATCGGAACAACCACAAACAAGTGGTACTTCAAGCGGAGGAACCAAACAACTCAGTGGTCTTGGTGGATTTTCTAATTTGTTTAGTTTCAATAAATCTCCAGAACAATCAAGTTCTTCTTCATCTTCTTATACAAGTGACGCAAATCTTGGACAAGCAACAAAAGATTCTATTAATGAACGTGGACCAAGTACTTGGGATGGCTTTACAAAGGCATCAAATGATGTACCCATGAAATCATCACAATTGACAGAACGTGAAAAACGAAGAAAAAAACGTATGATGATTAAAAAATTAGATGAATGGCGTGAAAAGGGAACGTATAAACATGGCACACAATTTGACATGGAATCTAATTATGATGAAGTCGAAGACGAATATGAAGGTGCTTTAGAAGAAAAACGTAAAAAAGATAGTATCAAATTGCAAGGATGGTGGTTTACAACCGTCATTAACACCATTGAATATGGAAATGCTTTAATAAATCCATTCGATTTGAATTTAGATGGATGGGGAGAACAAGTGACAGAAGACTTGGATAGTTATGACGAAATCTTTTCAGAGTTACATGATAAATATAAAGGCGGAAAAATGGCACCCGAGATTTCACTACTATTGCGTGTAGGATTTTCAGCAGCAGTCGTCAACATGAGTAATAAAATGCTTAGTTCTGCTACACCAGGATTCAGTGATGTAATTAAACAAAGTCCAGAATTGATGAAAATGTTTTCCAATGCAGCAGTCGATACCATGAGCCAACAAAATTCTGCTTTTGATTTTGCAAAAACGATGATGAATAATCCAGCTGAAAAGGTTAATACCAATTTTGGACCACCTCCCGCACCCATTGAAACGAAAAAACAAGCACCACCACAAAGACCAAGTATGCAATTTACACAATCTACCGGGAATCGACCAGATTTAGCAGCAGCAAATAAAGGTCCCATGTTTCGAGAACAAGGTATTGATATGAATCAACAAGGTGCACCTACTTCTATGGAGTCAAAAACAATAGTCCCTCCACGACCAGAAATGAGAGGCCCTCCTACATCAGACATTGACCAGCTATTATCTGGATTGAAAAAGAAAACAGAACCACAATCCACAATTCCATCAGGTCCACCATCAATGAGAGAAAATGTCACCATTGAGGATGTAAATGGAGATGACTCGATGATAAGCATTAGTTCTTTGAAAGATATGAATAACACCACTATGCCAAAACGGGTTCGAAAACGTAGAAACAATTCCGATAAAAACAGTGTTTCTCTTGATATATAAAAAAATTTAATTGTACAAAAAAAATATAAATAAAGATTTGGACTTATTATTTATATTCTACATGTGGACATTGATAAAACAACGATGCAAATCATTTTGTATAAAGGTATTATATCAATTATTTTGTATTTTTGATGATTTGTACCATGTGTGTAATAGTACTGTTCAACCGTTTATAAATCACTTTTATCATAGAGAACCGGAAAAAGAGATTGAAGAACCACAATATTATCGTATTATTGATTTACTTGAAAATGACGAGAAAGTATATGATACGAATGAGGAACGAACGATTACAAATGATGTTCAAACACTATATCCAGCATCCATTCACAACTTTTCAGACGAGGATACTCTCGTTTATAAACATGAGCTTTATGAACCGAATATGTTGATAGATAGTATTTGGCTTGGTAAGTTTCAATATAAATCAGATACATATTATCATTGCTTTACTATGTGGAATAATAAAAACCGTAATTTTGACTCAGTTGAGCGATATATTATACATGGAATAAAGGTCTCGCAAGTTGAGTTTTTATTTGTCGAATACAATCACCCAAAAATGCATCATAGTATTGAATTAAAAGTACCCAAGTCCTTTTTAATATGTGAGAATGAAATCTTTAGCGTTGGATTTGTATTTTACTTATTACAGAAACAAGATACTACATTTGTTTTTGATTTAGACTATAGGATTGATATTCTCGATGGTACTATTACAAAAGTAGAATTAACTTCCAATGATTATTTACGATTACAAGAAAATGCATATCAAATACTTCATTTGGAAAATTAACATTTTCTGTGTATAATGTATAATAAATATGGGGAAAACAAGCGTTTGTACAGAAATTACCACAAAACGGTGTAGACATCCATGCAAGGTGGTGAAAAAAAAGTCCAAAAAAGTTTGTCAGACCAAATTTCCAGACACCAAGAAAAAAAAGAAACAAAAGGAAAGTAAAAAAAAGAAAAGAAAAAGTGCTAAGAAAAAGAAAAGAAAGAAGAAGACAAATATGACAAATATGACAGAACAAATCACAGAAAATGCCACCGAAAAGATGAATGAAGAGTTGAAAGAACCATCTACTACTGAGAATACGCCAGAACCATCTACCACCGAGAATACATCTGAACCATCTACCACCGAGAATACGTCTGAACCATCTACCACCGAGAATTCTGAAACAACATCCACAGATACTTTAGAAACGACTAACTCTGGAGATGGTTCTGAACAAGCTCCATTAGACCCAGTGAAAAACTTGGTAAGCAATATATCGGAATCTGCAACGAATGCATTTAGTGGGTTAACCAGTTCAACTGAGGAAAATAAGTGAACATAAAAACACTACATAAATCAATATAAAGATTTATGTAGTAATAACATATAGATATAATATGGCAACAATGTGTGTAGCGGTAACAGAACCAGATTTCCAAGACGGTTCTGCTCAAACCGTACCGGAGCAACATTTGTTGAATGACAAATGGGTATTATATCACCATTTACCATCCGAAAAAAATTGGACGTTGTCGGGGTACACCATTCTCGCCAATGATATCGACACAACTGCAAAAGTAATTGCACTGAAAAATTATATTCCTGAGAATATGATAAAATATAGTATGTTATTTCTCATGCGAAAAGGGATAACTCCATTGTGGGAAGACCCAAGAAACAAAGAAGGTGGTTGCTTTTCTTATAAAGTATTTAACAAACAAGTTGAACAAGTATGGCGTGAATTAATGTGTGTTATATGCGGAGAAACATTAACGGATGAAAAACATAGCAAGTACATTACTGGTATCACTATTTCTCCGAAAAAAAACTTTTGTATTATCAAGATTTGGTTATCGACCAAAGATTATCAAGACCCGAATATTATTCTTCCAATTGAAAATTTAGCCAAGCATGGCTCTGTTTTCAAGAATCATATGGATTGAAAGCAAATTACAAACCAACATAAATATATGAATGTATATATATTTATATATCAATTGTAATAATGACGCCTTATTATGCAGTTGCCAATGGAAGAAATATTGGTATTTTTACATCTTGGCCAGAATGCAATGAATCTGTCAAAGGGTACCAATGTGCAAAGTATAAAAAATTCAAGACAAAAGAAGAAGCAGAACATTTCATACAAGAATATCAAGAACATTCAATTGAAACCAATCGTGTACCTGAACAAACTCCATTTGAATCCGATTATTATGTATATACCGATGGTGCATGTACAAATAATGGCAAACCAAATGCTTGTGCTGGGATTGGTGTATATTTTGGAAACAATGATGTACGAAATATTTCACAACGCATTCAAGGAAAACAAACGAATAATACTGCTGAAATTACTGCAATAATAGAAGCATATCAAGCAATTAAAGACGATATCCAACATGGAAAGAAAATTACTATTATGACGGATTCAGAATATGTTATGAAATGTATATCTTCTTATGGAGACAAATGTCATCTAAAACAATGGAATGTACAAATACCAAACAAAGAATTGGTACAAACCGCATATAACCACTTTCGGCATCAACCCAATATAAGAGTTGTACATGTAAAAGCCCATACGAAACAAACTGACATTCACTCGTGTGGAAATGCGGAAGCGGATAGATTGGCGAATGAATCGGTTGGAGAAACTTCATGTCCTTATGCAAACAAATAAAAATGCTTATATTCAACAATTCAATCCATTTTCGTCGCAAGCGACGTTTTCTTCTGTCCAAGTTCCAGGTATTGCCCAAGCACATTGTTGTTCAATGCCCAATTGATTTTCCCCCAATACCAAACGAAGAAACCCCATTTCACCCCAATAAGACCCCCATGAATTCCGCACAATCCAGTATTGTTTGTCTATGGTTTTATCATATCCCCATCCAACCACACTTATCACATGGTCGATTAGTCTCAATGCTTTGGGAACATCTAATACTCCTCCATGATAGTCTTCAATTTTTAGTGCGTTGATTCCGCATGCAATTGGACCATTTTTCATGATTTCGGCTTTCATATTATCCGCCCCTTTCACAGCACCGAAAGACTCGATAGTGGCATTTGGGTAATAATGTATCGCAACACATTGTCCACCATTTTCACTAAATGTATCGCAAGTACGACATATATTGATGGGGTCACATGTAAAGTCCTGTTTATTTTGACATGCCACTTCTTTTGAGTCAGAACTACATGCTTGATAACTCATACAGTCTTCTAATGGGATTTGACCAAAATCCTTGATTGCTTTATATGCAGCTAAATGGTCACCGCCCATACACGAACCTCCTAATTGGCAGTTTAATACGAATTGAACAGACAAAGATAAATCTGGAAATTTGCTGTTTCGTTTGATTTTAATACGGTCTGCGAGAGAGGTCACGCTCCCTTGTGCCCAACATGAACCACAATACGAAGGAATATGTTGATTTACATTTTTGGTCAAATAGTTTATTCCATTGATAGACCCCCATGTAAATTCCAAAGGAAAGGTAGTTTCATTATAATCATGTATATAAGGCTCTAAATCAAGTTTCGGGATGAATTCAGATATTCGTGAGGTCACGAGGGATGTCGAATAAATACAAATGGAGAGAAATCGTATCATATATCATATTATACGATAATATATCGAATAGTAGTCACGTCTTATTACACTACATATTCATTCATTCATTAATTATTATTTGCAGGTGGCAATGGAGACAAACACAAACGAATATCTCCCATATTAGAACCAATATCATATTTCACAATCAATGGTAAATTGTTTTCCAAATAGATTTCCAAATGTTGTGACAATGGTGTACATTTGATAAAATTATTCAACGATTTCAATGGGAATTCGCCACACATGACAACTGACGCATCCGGCTTTTTACGGAAATGAATCGCATCTAATTTATCATCTAATAACTCTACATTGCCGCTCTTTTGTTCTGTACGATAAATCCGTGATTTTGCAAATGGGCCTACGCATGAAAATATCAAATCATCTCCAACCGATTCAATACGAATACGGTCTGATAATCCAGTTAAATCACGAATGATTTTTTGAAACCCGGCACTTGGCATATGAATAATTGCACTGTAATTTACTTCAGGTACTTCCAATTCATCATCTTCTGGTTCATACAAACGCAATTTATAATTATTACATTGATTGATTTTATCATTGTCATATTGTAATCCTAAATGGGATACGGAACCATCGTGATAATCTTCCTTATCAATGTACATGGAAAACAAATCATCGTTGGATGTATTCGAAATCAGCTTGAATAAATGAAGTGAATTTGCACACACCACAATTTTATCTGGTACACAAATATGTTTGTCAAATAGAACTTTCACGGCGACTAATGTTGTATGGTTTTTATCAAAATTAATAATCTTCAAACCATTCTTATCCACAATCATGGTAATATCTGGTACTAAATCTTTCAACGCACTAAACAGATTCCGAATAGGCGATATTTGGATGGTCTGCATCGTCAAAATGTTGTTTTCAATATCCATGTTTGTATATGCGTTCAACTATGAGAAAAACTAGACGTTTTTGTTTATATAATTTTGTTTATAAGTTATTGTCTATAAACAAAATACACAAATGAACTCCCATTATTCACATTTCCTTTTTAATTTTTTACATGTTTTTCTTGCCATACGAAGTGCAGGACTATCCTTTTTACACCCATCTTTCAATATATGATAATCATATGCACTTGATGGTCCTCCAGTAATTGCACTGGCTAATCGTGCCCTCGCCCATGATTGGGCAGTTTGCATTGGTCTGGAACCACTTGAATAATATGCACCACGACCTTTTTTTGTAATTCGTTTTAATGCATGTACACTACACTTGACCTTTTTCGCCAATGATTTCGATGGAACTATTTGATTTACTTTGTAATATTTTTTTGCAGTAGTTACATGTTGCGATTCTTTCCGTTTATATGATTTCAAGTATGGCCTATCTACATAAACATGCTTTTTATATAAGCGTCTTGCACGACTTATGTTTCGTTTTTGTGTTGCACGGTCTTTTTTTGTTAAATATTTAGGAATATATTTTTGCGGTATACCCAACATATACATTATACATGTAAAAAAATTACCTTATATGAACAATTTCACGGAAAAAATTGACAGAAAATAATACGACACGATGGCCTATCACATAACAATTCAAGATAAACTATATTATCATGACATATAACCGTTTTGAAAATCTATCTGTAGATGATGATAAGGCTGGTCCAAGTACAAATAATGTTGACAGAAAGGCAAAGAAAAAGTTACGAGAAATCGAAAAATTGGAACAAAAATCTGTGAAAACAGACGATGAATTGCAAAAAATAAAAGAAAAACCTTACTGGGAAGTAGTGTTAAATCCGAATAAAGACAACAATATCCAAGTTTCATTACAAAAAATGTTAAACACCCATAAAAATATTATTATTCATCAAACAAAAGAAGACTTGACTAATTCACAATACTTTGACGGAACTTGTCCATGTTGTATGGATGAAATGGATAACGTGAAACAAGTACAAATAAGTGATTGTGAACATCATATGTGTCACAAGTGTTTGTTGAAAATTTTAGATACACCTGATTTGAAAAGTTGCCCTTTATGTCGTACCCGTATTACCGGCATTACCATTCAAAAAGATAGTTTAACGACGACATTTTCTAAAAAAGTTACACAAAGTCAATCCATTTCTAAATGGATTACATATGAATGGTTCCTTTACACATGAAAACTACGCTTAAATACCCATTCCTATAAAAAACAACACATGCATATGTGTCTTGTTTTTTTATCTGTTTCTGGTAATTACTCATTCACCGGTTGATTTTCCAAATCTACTTGTAAATATGGATGACTTGTAAATTCATTACTATTGTCTTTTGTATCACCATAACATACCAATGGTTCTTTTTTACTGTGGCTGGAACGGTATAATCGGCAATCTACGGCGGATTCTTTGATCACATGTAAAAACTGGTCAATTAATCGTTGCTTTAATAAGGATAGTTCATACAAGTACAAATCTGTAGTTACGGGCGTTTTCCCATCTAATTTACTAATATCATTAATCATGATTTCTTTGTATTGGTCATTTTTCTTTTGTGCTTCCGAGAATACACTCAAATATTGGAATACTTGAACGGTACGCAATTCTGGCTCCAAATCCATATGACTTCCAATACGTCGGGCACGACCAACCACTTGGTCTACACGTGTTTTGTGCCAATATGGCTCCATTATATGTACATAACGTGTATTTTTCAAGTTGATACCTTCTGCACCTGCTCTTGTAATCATAATCACTTTTACGATTCCTCCGTACTTATTTGTGTCTGCAATTTGTTGTAAACGGTCGGATATTTCATCCGGTACAAATGTCCAATCTGAATTGTAAATGTTACGAAGTAAATCACGTTCTTCTCCTTCTCCTTCTCCTGTATATGTAATATAACATAATTTACCAGCATCTTCTGGCTTATCAAAGCCTTTTAATCGCCAACCATCCTTACCATATTTTTCGACTTGTAATTCTCTCATATTATTATGTTCCAACACCATCTTGAAAAATTCAATTCCTTCCATGTTCAAAAAATCACTGTATATCAAATGTGGTCCTTTGTGTTCTTTGTCATTGATTCGTTGTATCATTTCAAAGAATTTTGGACTGTATTTTGTCAAAGCATCATCGGAAAAGAAATCATTCTTCTTTTCTCTCATTAGATTCGCTACACGTTCTATTTCTTTGTCGTAAATTTTCTTCTTTTCTTTTCTTGCCTCTTTATCCATATCTACATCGGGATTGTCTCCATCTTCACCCGGCTTTTCTTGTACATCAATATCTAACATTCGAGGTCTTCCTGGGTTACTTGGGATTGCATAATTGCATACCAACCGAGTAGACGAACGATAACTCCCTGTAGATTGTAAAACATCATGATTATCTTGTCCACCTGCCTTCGCTCTCGCCATACGTTCTTTCTTTTTTTGCTTTGTTTCACGGTCTCTTTCTTCTGTACGTAAAGTCGCATATGCTTCAAATTGAACATCGCTCATTTCTACCATAACATTATGATATTCTTGACCATTTTCTGTCAATATAAAATCAGGTAACAACCCTTCTTTTGGACTTCGGAAATAAGATGTTAGTCCCATGATACGTCTATGCAAAGTATCCCGATTCAAAATATCACCAGTACCTTTCCCATCATCGTATTGTTTGACAAACTTATCTTGAAACTCCTTTTCTTTATTTGGCAATGATAAATATCCTTTGGGTCGTAACATTTTGTTTTTAATATCGATTCCATTTTCACTCAACCGTTTCTTTACTTGTACAATAAAATCCTTTTCTGTCAAAATATCTTTTTCATTTAACGCAACTCCTTTATAATTTGCAACACTACCACCTTCCATTCTATTATCAGATGATGATGATACTTTATTACGTCTTGTTTTTCTTGATGGCCTTATCCCCCCTTTCTGTGTTTTATTCTTCTTTCTGTCAAAACCTTTATTGTAAAAGCCAAATGGATTTTTTGTAATGGTTAATTTTTTAGTGGATGCTTTGTAATCAATCAAGTCATAATAATTCAAATTATTTTCATCTAATATTTTTTCAATTATGACAGAATCCATTTTTTTCGTACTGCTTGTTTCAACGTCTAATTCCCATGTATTGATTTTTCCACGTAAAATATTATAGATGATTGACATTTCAAATGGATGATTGACAATTGGTGTACCTGACAGAAGAACGATTCGTACATCTTGTGCAGCCATTAATAAATTATAGAGATGATTTGAAGGTGAATCTTTTTTATCCAAATTGTTTTTGATATTACTAATTAGGTTGTGTGCCTCGTCGATTACTACCACACTATGGTCAAATGGGTTCTCTTGTTTTGTTTTTGTAGATATTTCTGTCATTTTATTGACAAACGACTGACCTGCATTATAATGTAAAAAACTATATTTCTGTTCAATCATTTGAATGATTTGCTTTCGAATATTGTCTTGTTCTAAACTTGTTAGAGAATCATAATTGGAAGGTTTGGACACGTCTACCATATAAGCACCTCCTTTCTCTCTCACATATTCTACACTTAATGACAATGCATCTGCAAATACTTGTATCAATTCTTCTTTTCCTTCGGATGGTACAAATTCCCAATATTGGTCTACACGATATAAAGGGTCTCCAAACTTTTCCAATTCTGTCACATAATTATAATGTAAAGATGCGGGAAGCATCACAATAACCCGTTTATTACTTTTCATTCCTTCTGCAATCGCAACACTTGTATACGTTTTCCCTGAACCCAACCCATGATAAATAAGCAATCCTCGATATGGCGTATACACATTCAAATAATCAAGTACAACACGTTGATGCATTAATAAATCGCTTGAATCTTCATATTTGTCCCCATTTTTCCTCGCTTGTTCATGTTTGTCAAATAGTTTTTTTAGTTGCAAATGATATTTGGCACGATTATGCATATAGTATGCATTTTGTTTCATGACAATTTTCTCTCGTTTCGGCAATCTGGTCGGTAATTGACTTACTTGGAAATTATCTGCGATATATGTCGCTTGGGTTGGTTTCCCTTGCTTCGCCACCGGATTGTTCTTGCGAATTACAATACTTTGTGTATTATTTCCATATTCTCCTTGTAAAAATAAATACATTTGTTCTCTCAAAACCATAAGTTCGTCAAAATCTTCTACTTTATCTTTTCCATTTCGAACCATTAATTTGGCAGGATATGTCAAGTACAATATTTTCAACAGTTCTGGACTAGTTGAGAACTTGGCATATAATGCATGATATGTATACTTGAATTTGTTTTCTTCATAGGTGTCATCAATTGGAATATTTGTTTTCACCAATTTTCCCTTGTCATTCTTGACTTTGAATGTTCCTTTTTTTTCCAAGTCTTTTGCCTGTTTGTAATCTTTCAATGCGTCTAATAGTTCTTCGTCTTCATAATACTTGTACTTCATGTAAATAAGATAATGTGCTACATTCGTCCACTTAAAACCGTCTAAATCAAGGGGCGTTTCGTGTGCATTGCATAGTTTATGCCGCCAATCTCCTTGCTTACTTAATTCTTTGTAATCTTCGTCCGGATTCTTTTTATTGAGTTGTTCTTTTGATGCTTTTCCGGGTGCATTTTTGGTACTTGAGCATATTACAAATACTGTACTTGTCGTCGGTGCAGGTAAAGACAATCCTGCCGGGTTCAAATTTTCTGATGGTATATCTACTTTATCCATTGGTTGTTCTTGTTGTGGGTTAGCATCTTGAAATGCATTGCTATTTGTTTCAATGTCTGACTCAGTAAGATTATTATGTGTATCTGCATTTTCTTGGTTTTCTTGGTTTTCTTGGTTTTCTTGGTTTTCTTGGTTTTCTTGGTTTTCTTCATTTTCGTCGTCATCGTCCAATGTCACTGTTTCTTTACCTTGTCTTTGATAATGTTCACCTTCTTTTTCTCCTTCTTTTTCATCATCTTTTTCAGCCATATTTTTTTTCATCTTTTGCTTATCTTCTTCTGTTTCACATATTGTCACTAATGCATTTTTCTTACGTAACTGTTCTAAAATACTTGTTCTATCCATATGTTTCGCACTATCCATATTTTGATAATCTACAACGATTTCATCAAGTGGCTTTAATTGTGTTTCCTCTGCATTTTCATCTAATGAAATTATTTTATGTACATCATCGTATTTCAATGGTATGTCTTTCGTTTTTAATGTAGCATATAAACTATTCATATTTCCTGTAAAAAAATGTATATAATACACATATACATTGTTTTGATTATAATAAATTACTACACTTACTTGAATTATGAAAATGCGAGATGTTTTTGCTGGACTTTTTGAATAATTATCTCAAAATCAACAAACTGTTTAAACAATTCAATCGCATTTTTACACGCCGTTTGTTCTGCAGTTTGCTTTATACGATGGGTTCCTTCTCCTAAAAACAAGTAAATACTGTTACATTGAGCCATATGTACATGTATAGAATCAAATGATTGAAATTTACTATGATTCATTGTTTGATTATGTTTTACTCCATGAGGACTTTGGCCAAGTACCAAATATACTCCCATTGTATATCCAATGTCATTTGAATAAGGACGTACTTCCATAAGGTGTGGTGTTGTCTTGAATTCACTTTGCATTAATTCTTGTAAAGGACGCTTGTAATTTTCAGTCTGTTTAGTGATACGAGTCCAGTCGATATAATTATTAAATATACTTTCTACAAACAATTGAGCAACTTGAAAACCAGGACCACAATTAAACATATTTTCAAACCATTTATCCTCGTCCTGAATACTTATACGATTAAAATCTAAAAACAATGCGCCTACAAATGCTTCAAATAAACACCCTAACCGCTTATGATTCGTACGAATATTTTTTTGTTCCGTATGTTTTGACACCATGAACCATTCATTCAAACCCATTTCTAATACAATACGCCCTATCGTTTCATTCTTTACTAATTCTATT
>ERZ887849.1633-NODE-1633-length-20312-cov-9.482302_pt1 | contig 20312 bp, 16 predicted proteins | sample MGYA00521267_ERZ887849 | MGnify/ENA primary metagenome ERZ887849 (study PRJEB32303, sample SAMEA104408601) | aquatic metagenome | biome: Brackish water; feature: Pelagic; material: water | place: Baltic Sea | collected 2014-06-06T16:11:00 | depth 2,863 m ... | reverse complement strand
ACTTGCCTCCGCTCGACCTTCTCGTTCCGTTCGAGGCCTCGGCCCGTTTGGGCAGCTTCACCCGCGCCGCCGAGGAGCTTTCGGTGACCCAATCCGCAGTGAGCCAGCGGGTCCGCACGCTCGAATCCATTCTCAATACAGCGCTGTTCACAAGATCGCACCGCGCGATCAGCCTCACGGATGAGGGGCGCGAGCTTTTTAACGGGGTGAAGATCGCGCTTCAGCATCTTTCCGCCGCCACGGTCAGCATGCAGCACCGCGACGCGCGGCCCGTGCTCAGGCTGGCCGTGGACACCTCTATCGGGGCGTTTTGGCTGACCCCGCGCCTGTCGAGCTTCCTGTGCGGACATGCGCCGCTGACGGTTGATCTGAGCGTGAGCGATGATGAGGCCGAAATCCTTGGCGCGGACGTGGTCGTGCTGCATGGCAACGGGACGTGGCCCGGCTTTTCCGCGCGGCTTTTGTTCGGCGATGAGGTGGTTCCCGTTTGCGCGCCCTCCTATCTCACCAAATGCCCGGTGACCACGGCGCAGGATATGCTCAAGGCCGATCTGATCGATCTGGATTACAAGCAGTGGAACTGGATGAATTGGGGGATTTGGCTGACGGAGAAGGACCTGAACCCGTCCGAGGCGCGCGTGTTGATCCGCACCGATTCCTATGCTGCCCAGATTGATGCGGCCCGCGCCGGGCTGGGCATCGCGTTGGGCTGGAGCCAGTTGCTGGACGAGGATCTCGCGGCGGGTCGTCTGGTCAAGCCGATCGAGGCAAGCGTTCAGACATCCTATGGCTATTACCTGCTGCTGAGGCACGGGGCTGATGAGACCGCGCATGCGTTGGCGGAGCACATGTGCGCGTATATGGGCGAGAGCGCGGCCTGAGACGGCGGACTGAGACGCGCCGAAGGCCGCACAATCCTGCGCGGCCTTCGGCATTTCCTCGAGGGGAGGATCAGTTCAGAACATCGGGCCAGTTGGCATCCGCCTTGGCGATACGGCCGGGCACGTCCTTGAGCCATGTCCGTTGAATGCGCTGGTTGAAGTTGAGGTAGAGCTTGTCGTCCACGATCTTCCACGCGTCCGGGTCGATCTCGGCCGTGTAGCCTTCGGAGACCGCATAGGCGCAATACCCGCCGTATTGCGGCGCGTATTTCGCGGGGTTGGCCTCGAATGCGGCCTTGTTTTCGGCGCTGGAGAAGTGCCATGTGGCGCCGTCCCACTCAAGCGCGTGCTCGACGCTGCCTTTGGTGGGTTGGCCTTCCGCGAAGTAGGCCACGGTATCGTAGCCGCCGATCACGGCCCCATCTTCGATGAAATACGCCTCCGTCTCGGCGAAAGCGGGCAGGGTGGCGAGGGCGGTCGTGGCCGAAAGGGCGATGGCGGCGGTGAGGAAGGTGCGGCGTGTGGGCATGGGGGATCTCCTGTGATGCGCGGCGTGTCTGTGCGATCTATGTGGAGGCATATGTGCGCCCGCGTAATCCCCCCTCGCGGCTTTGTGACGGGGCGGGGCCCGCGCGTGATGCGGCTGTAACGTGGCTCAGACGGAGAGGGTGGCGGCCACGGCGCGCGTCCACCTTGCATAGCGCGCATCGCGTATCTCTGGCGCCATGGCGGGTGTGAACGACCGCTGGCGCGCCCATGTGGCGGCAAAGGCGTCCTGTCCGGGGTAGAGCCCGATCTGCATCCCGGCGAGCCACGCAGCCCCAAGCGCTGTCGTCTCCAGCACATGCGGGCGGTCCACGGGAGCGCCGGTGATGTCCGCGAGAAATTGCATGGTCCAGTCCGACCCGCTCATCCCGCCATCCACGCGCAGGGTGGGGGCATCCTTTTCGGGCCAATCGGCGTGCATGGCCTCCAAGAGGTCACGGGTCTGAAACCCCACGGATTCGAGCGCGGCCCGCGCCATTTCCGCAGGCCCGGTGCCGCGCGTGAGCCCGTAAGCCGCGCCGCGACAGTCCGCATTCCAATAGGGCGCGCCAAGCCCGGTGAAGGCAGGCACAAGGATCACATCCTGCGCGGGGTCAGCGGCCTCGGCGAGCGTGCTTGTCTCGGAGGCGTGGGTGATGATCCGCAGCCCGTCGCGCAGCCATTGCACCACGGCCCCGGCCACGAAGATCGAGCCTTCGAGCGCATAGGTCGGCTTGCCGTTCAGCTGATAAGCGATGGTGGTGAGCAGGCGGTTTTCGCTCAGCACAGGTGTGTCGCCGGTATTGAGCAGCGCGAAACATCCCGTGCCATAAGTAGATTTCATCATGCCGGGTTTGAAACAGGCCTGCCCCACGGTGGCCGCTTGCTGATCCCCCGCGACGCCCCGGATCGGGATGGGGGTGCCGAAATGTTCAGGAAGGCAGGTGCCGAAATCATCGGCGCTGTCGCGCACCTCGGGGAGCATCTCCATGGGGATGTCCAGAAGGGCACAGATCTGCGCGCTCCACGCGCCTTTGTGGATGTCATAGAGCAGCGTGCGCGCGGCGTTTGTGGCATCCGTGGCATGGACCGCCCCGCCGGTGAGGTGCCAGATCAGAAAGCTGTCGACCGTGCCGAAAAGCAGTTCGCCCTTGGCCGCCCGTGCGTGCGCGCCGGGATGCTGATCGAGGATCCATTTCAGCTTCGTGCCCGAGAAATAGGGGTCGAGCAGCAGGCCAGTCTGTACGCGCACCAGCCGCTCGTTACCGGCGGCGCGCAGGCTGGCGCACGTCTTGGCCGTGCGGCGGTCCTGCCAGACGATGGCATTGCAGAGGGGTGCGCCTGTGGTGGCGTCCCAGACGATGGTCGTCTCGCGCTGATTGGTGATGCCGATGGCCGCGACGGGGCCGGATTTCTTGAGCGCGGCGCGGCAGGTGGAGAGGGTGGTGGACCACAGATCCTGCGGATCATGCTCGACCCAGCCGGAGGCGGGGAAATGCTGCGCGAACTCGGCCTGCGCGGTGGCCACCGGGCGCAGATCGGCGTCGAAGACGATAGCGCGGGTGGAGGTGGTGCCCTGATCGATGGCGAGTATTTGGCTCATGGGGCACTCCGGTCCGTGGGGTCTTCGGGAAAGCTTAGGCCTCTGCGTGCGCCTTGCCAATCGCCGCTGTGCGCATCCATGCATCAAGCGCTGCAATCTCACCCGCGCTCATCTTGAGGCCCAGCCGTGTGCGCCGCCAGACGATATCCTCGGCGGTCTGCGCATATTCATGCGCCATTTGCCAGCGCGCCTCGGCCTCGGTCAGGCCCGCGCCGAAATCCCGGCCCAGATCGGCGCGTGTTTTGGCGGTGCCCAGCATCTCCCGCGCCTCGGTGCCATAGGCACGGATCAGGCGGCTTGCCTCAGCGGGGTTGAGAAAAGGATAGTCGTGCTCAAGTGCGGCGGTCAGCTTTGCCACGCCGTCTACCGGGAAATCGCCGCCGGGCAGGGGCACGCCTGCGGTCCATTTGCCCTTAGCATTGGGAAAATACGCGGCAAGCTCGGCCAGCGCGGCCTCAGACAGGCGGCGGTAGGTCGTGATCTTGCCACCGAAGATGTTGAGAAGCGGTGCTGCGCCGGAGATCTCCAGCCGCAGGACATAATCGCGGGTGGCGGCGGTGGCGCTGCTGGCGCCGTCATCATAGAGAGGGCGCACGCCGGAATAGGTCCAGACGATATCCTCGCGCGTCACGGCGCGTTTGAAATACTGGCTGGCGAAGTGGCGCAGGTAATCGGCCTCGGCCTCGCTGCATTCGGGCGGCGTCCGCGGGTCGGAATGTTCAGCATCTGTGGTGCCGATCAGGGTGAAATCGCCTTCATAGGGGATCGCGAAAATGATGCGGCCATCCTCCCCTTGGAAGAAATAGCTGCGGTCGTGATCAAAGAGCTTGCGCGTGACGATATGGCTGCCGCGTACGAGGCGGACGCTGTCGGCGCTGTTGAGGCCGATCGTGGTCTGGATCACCTCTGCCGCCCAGGGGCCAGCGGCGTTGATGAGGGCGCGGGCGTGGTGCGTCTGGGGGCCGTCGGGCCCCTCCAGCGTGACCTCCCACAGATCGCCCACGCGCCGTGCGTGGGCCACACGGGTCCGGGTGAGGATGCGCGCGCCCCGCGCCTCGGCGTCGCGGGCATTGAGGACGACAAGGCGTGAATCCTCGATCCAACAATCGGAATACTCATAGGCTGTGCGGTATTTATCCTTGAGCGCTGCACCCGCCGGATCGGTTTGCAGATTGAGGCGGCGGGTTCCGGGCAGGATTTTGCGCCCGCCCATGTTGTCATAAAGAAAGAGGCCCAGCCGGATCAGCCATGCAGGCCTGCGCCCGCGCATCCACGGCATGAAAAACGTCAGAAGCCGCGAGGTGGGCGTGCCCGCCTCAAAGCGCATGTCCTTGTGGTAGGGCAGCACGAACCGCATGGGCCAGCTGATATGCGGCATGGCGCGCAGGAGCGTTTCGCGCTCTTCCAGAGCCTCGCGGACAAGGCGGAACTCGAAGAATTCCAGATAGCGCAGGCCGCCATGAAAGAGCTTGGTCGAGGCCGAAGAGGTGCCCGAGGCCAGATCGCCTTTTTCGGCCAGTGTCACGCTCAGGCCCCGCCCGGCCGCATCGCGCGCGATGCCGCAGCCATTGATGCCGCCACCGATGATGAAGAGGTCCACGGGGTTGGTCATATGCGCGCTCCTTCTGGGTGAGGGGAAACCGCAGGGGTGAGGCGGAGTCAAACATAAATGTCTGATACTGTTCGGTTTGGGGCGGGAATTGCGGTGATGGATGTAGGTGCCTTAGGGAAAAAGCACCGCAGAAATCAGGTGCAGACGGTATGAGGAGTGGAGGCCGGTATCCAGCGGGGGAGGGGTCTCACGGTGAAAAGATCAAGCGTCGTGGCATTGGCTAAAATTTTGGTAAGACTTTCTTAATCCCTGGCGTGGCAAATTGAGGAGATGACTACACTCTAGGAATACCCACATGCCCATTGTCCCGCCCCAGAGATGTCTTGCAGTAAAATGTTCTGACTGGGTGCGGCATCCCCATGATCGCGTCACCCGGTGATCAGTTCTGGTTTGACCCAACTGCTGCGGCTCAAGCGCGTGCACAAGCGGGGGTTACAGCTTGGCGTTGATGCAGTTTTACTGACATTTTGTTTTGTGCTGGCAATGTTCATGCGCTTGGAAAGCCTCACCTTTTTGGGGCTTCCTGGTGTTTGGGCGGCGCTGGGCCTGATCCTTCCGATCAGCCTGCTGGTCTTTGTGCGGCTGGGGTTTTACCGCGCCGTCATTCGCTACATCTCCACGCATTTCCTACGCGCCATTGTGTTGGGCCTCGGTATCTCCGCGCTCATGCTGTTCGGGGTCAGTCAGGCTCTGGACCTGCCCGTGCCGCGCTCGGTTCCGGCGATCTACTGGCTTTTGGCGATCATGGCCCTTGGTGGCGTGCGCGTGGTGATGCGGGCCTTGTTTGCGCGCCGCGCGCAATGTGGCCGGGTGCCCGTGGTGATCTACGGAGCGGGCGCCTCTGGGCGGCAGCTTCTCAGCTCGCTCGGTGCAGGGCGTGAGTATCTCCCCGTGGCGTTTGTGGATGACGCGCGAGAGTTGCATGGGACCACGATTGGCGGCCTACGCGTCCATGACCCAGAGCGTATTGCGGATATTGTGGCGCGCCATGGTGCTGGGCTTGTTTTGCTGGCTGCTCCCAGCGCCAGCCGCGCCGAGCGGCGCGCGATTATGGCGCGGCTTGAGACCCTGCCTTTGCGGGTGCAGACCATTCCCGGCATGTCCGATATCGTAGCGGGTCGCGCACAAGTGAGCGACATTCACGACGTGGCGATCGAGGATTTGCTGGGGCGAGACCCTGTGCCTGCCATGCCTGAGTTGATGGCGGATAATATTGCGGGCAAGGTGGTTATGGTCACCGGCGCGGGCGGCTCCATCGGGTCAGAGCTTTGCCGCCAGATCTTGCGGCAGGGTCCGCGTGTGCTGGTGCTTTGGGAGCTGTCGGAACTCGCGCTTTACGCGCTTGAGATGGAGCTGCGCGAGACGGTTGAGGCCGAGGGTCTGGACACGCGGATCATCCCGCTGATGGGGTCGGTTCAAAACAACGAGCGTGTGGCCGCAGCTCTGCACCGTTTTGGGGTCGAGACGATCTATCACGCGGCGGCCTACAAGCATGTGCCGTTGGTGGAGCATAATGTGGTCGAAGGGCTGCGCAACAACGTGTTCGGCACCAAAGTGCTGGCCGATGCCGCGATTGAGGCTGGAGTGAGGGCGTTCATCCTGATTTCCACCGACAAGGCCGTGCGGCCCACCAATATCATGGGCGCGTCCAAACGGCTGGCTGAGCTGGTCTGTCAGGCGGCGGCAGAGCGGCAATCAAACACGGTGTTTTCAATGGTCCGCTTCGGTAATGTTCTGGGCTCATCAGGATCGGTTATTCCGCGGTTTCGCGCGCAGCTTGAGGCGGGGGGGCCGATCACAGTCACTCATCCTGACATCACCCGTTACTTCATGACCATCCCGGAGGCGGCACAGCTTGTAATTCAGGCAGGGGCGATGGCGTCCGGTGGGGACGTTTTCGTGCTGGATATGGGCGACCCTATCCGGATCGTGGATCTTGCCGAGCGGATCGTGCGCCTGAGCGGGCTTGAGCCATACTGCACCACGGGTGATGATGCGCAGGTGACAGGTGATATCGCTATTCGCTTCACGGGATTGCGGCCCGGCGAGAAGCTCTTTGAAGAATTGCTGATCGGGGACCGCGCGCGACCCACCGTGCATCCGCGCATCCTCACAGCGCGAGAGGCGCGGCTCAGCCCCGCCAATCTCGACCGGTTTCTTGTCACACTGTCGGAGGCTTGCGAGGCGCAAAACGTCGACTGGCTACGCCGTCTGATTATGGCCGCGCCGACAGGATACAAGCCCGACGAAACTATTGCGGATTTGTTGTGGGAGAAGGCCGCAGAGCAAGCGGATGCAAAGGATGTATGGCCGCGGCCGGGCCGTATGCTGCTCGCAGGCGAGTGATCCGCGCCGTAGCGCGCGTATCACAGCAAGGCAGGCGCGCACCTATGCGCCGTTGCCCAGTGGGTCTAGGTGTGACAGAACGTCAGCAACGAGAATCCGAAGCCCGCGAGTTCAGCCCATGACAGATTATGCCGCACGCCGCACCATGATGGTGGACACTCAGGTCCGCCCCTCGGATGTGACCAAGTTTCCGATCATTGACGCCATGCTGTCGGTGCCGCGCGAGGCTTTCGTGCCGCGCAGCCTGCGGGAAGCCGCCTATATGGGGGAAAATATCGAGCTGGGCGGCGGGCGCGTCATTCTGGAGCCGCGCACTTTGGCCAAAATGCTGGACGTGCTGGATATCAAAAGTTCTGAGCTGGTGCTCGATGTGGGGAGCGCGCTTGGGTATTCAGCGGCGGTTATGGCGCGGATGGCGGCGGCCGTTGTCGCGGTCGAGCAAGATGCAGGCATGGCCGCCGAGGCGCAAAGCCTCCTGGTTGAGCATTCCGCCGACAATGTAATCTTGCATGAGGGGCCGCTGGCGCAAGGCGCTGAGGAGCATGGACCCTATGACGTGATTGTGGTGCAGGGCGCTGTGCAGCAGCTTCCCGGGGCGCTGACGGCACAGTTGAAGGATGGGGGGCGGATTGTGTGCCTCTTCATGGAAAATGCGCTGGGCGTCGTGCGGATCGGCTACAAAGCGGACGGACAAATATCTTGGCGGTTTGCCTTCAATGCGGGCGCACCGGTTTTGCAAGGGTTCGAGAAAACGACGGCCTTCACGCTTTGAGGAGCGCAGGGGGTGCAGTGAGAGGATGAGAGCATGACACATGCGATGAATTCTGAAGCGGCGGGGCAGTTGGGGCGTTTTGCGCTCTTGGTGCGGCGCGCGGCGCGCGGTGCGGCACTGGCCGTGCTTATGGTCGGTGGGGCCGCACAGGCCGACACATTGGCCGATGCGCTGGTCGGGGCCTACAATCACTCAGGCCTGTTGGAGCAAAACCGCGCCCTGTTGCGTGCCGCTGATGAAGATGTGGCCAGCACTGTCGCGGGCCTGCGCCCGATTATCAACTGGAGCGCGGATATCACCCGCTCCATGGCGTATGGCAATCGGCCCGGTGGCGGCACGATCCGCACTGGCGATACGGATATCAATGCGGGGATCACGGCGGAGCTTTTGCTTTACGACTTCGGTCAGCAGCGTCTGCGCATCGATGCCGCCAAAGAGGCCGTTCTCGCCACGCGCCAGACACTGGTGTCGATTGAGCAGCAAGTGCTTTTGCGCGCGGTCGCAGCCTATATGAACGTCTTGCGCAACACCCGCTTTGTGGAGCTTCGCCGCTCCAACGTGCGTGTCATCAATGAATCCCTACGCGCCGCGCGTGACCGGTTCGAGGTGGGCGAAGTGACCCGGACCGATGTGGCGCAAGCCGAGGCGCGTCTCGCCTCCGCCCGAAGCGGTCTGGCCAACGCCGAGGGCGATCTGAACCAAGCAATCGAGGAATACATCGCCTCCGTAGGTAAACGCCCCGGCACCCTCGCGCGGCAGCCGCGCCTGCCTGAAATCACACGCTCGGTCGATAGCGCCAAACAGGTCGCGATGCGCAATCATCCAGATATGCTGAAAGCGCAGTTTGACGTGGCCTCCGCGGATATCAACGTTCTGGTGGCTGAGGCCGCCGTGCGCCCACGTGTGACGCTGAATGGCAGTTTGGGCGTGAACGAGGAGTTCAACTCCAACAATTTCGGCCAGTCGGCCACGGTGGGTGTGCGAATCGGTGGGCCGATCTATCAAGGCGGTTTGCTGAGCTCGACCAAGCGCCGGGCATTGGCGCAGCGTGACGCGCTGCGTGGGGCGCTTCATGTGGTGCGCAACAACGTGAGCCAGAATGTGGGCGTGGCCTATGCTATCCTTGCCGCGACGCGTTCCTCTGCGGCTGCAAGCTCCGAAGCGGTTCGCGCCGCCCGCGTGGCCTTTGACGGGGTCCGTGAGGAGGCCAAGTTGGGTGCGCGCACCACGCTCGATGTCCTCAACGCCGAGCAGGAGCTTTTGGACGCCCAAGCCAACCAAATTTCGGCGCAGGCGGACGTGTTCATCGCCGCCTATCAGGTGCTCGCCTCCACAGGGCAGCTGACCGCGCGACAGCTGAATTTGGGCTTTCAGAGTTACGATCCGACGCTCTATTACAACCTTGTTGACGATGCTCCGGTGCCGTCGAGCCAACAGGGCAAGCAACTGGACAAAGTGTTGCGGGCGCTGGGGAAAGAGTAAAACTCTCCCTATCTGTTGTGCGAACGCGGCGGTGTGGGTTACACTATGCCGAGGCAAGAGTGGTATAATAATATGTCTGATCCCGTGACCAATGTGGAAATCGAGGATGTGCTGTCGTCTATTCGTCGGCTCGTCTCGAATGAAGAACGTCCGCGCAAGGCGCAGGATGATGCACCCGCAAAGGATGAAGAAAAGGCGGAGCCAGAGGCTGATAAGCTGGTTTTGACGCCGTTTTTCCGCGTGGATGACAACGAAGATACACAGCAAAAAGATACACAGCCAGAAGATGCAGAGTTAGACGACACACAGTCAGACGACACACAGTCAGCTGTGACCGAGGCCGAGGATGACGCACCTGCGACAGTCGATGTGCAGATCGACACCACGGATGACGCCTATTTCGGCGGACCCGGTGCCGCTGTGCCGTGGGAGGATTATGAACCCGATGCAGATGGTGCCAACAGCGATGACGATTCGGCAGAGGCAAAGCCCGCCGACCCCGAGCCTGCACCAAAACTACGCGAAGTTACTCCGCCCGCGCCGGTAGATGACATACCCGAGAATTTCGTAGCGGAGGAGCCACGCCAGACCGACGAGGAAACATCTTTTGATGCGGGACTGTTGGGTGAGGCGGATGATATTCTTGACGAAGATGCCCTGCGCGATCTGGTGGCTGATATCGTGCGGCAGGAGTTGCAAGGCGCGCTGGGCGAGCGGATCACGCGGAATGTGCGTAAACTTGTGCGCCGCGAAATTGCCCGGGCGTTGGCGAGCCAAGATCTCGACTAGCGGCGTGCGTCACAGCTCCCCGGCCAGCGACAACAGCTGATCCACATCCATATGCGTCTCTAGATGCGCGGCGAGCGCGTCTAGCGTGTCCTCAACACTGTCGTCAAAACGCATTTCCGACATGGCACCCAGATCGGCGAGATAGGCCGCGCGAAACGCATCTGAGGCAAAAAGCCCGTGCAGATAGCAGCCGCGCACGCGTCCGTCGCTGGAAGCCGCGCCCTCAGGTCGTCCGTTCACCTCAAGCCATGCGCGCGTGCAATCGGGGCCTTGGGTCTTGCCGAGGTGGATTTCATACCCCTCGACGGCCGTACCACTCGCCACATGCCGCGCCGAGGTGAGTGCCAGGCGTTTTTCGCTGTGCATCACCGTAGTTACATCCAAGAGCCCGAGGCCCGGAACGCGTCCCGGCGCACCCTCAATGCCGTCCGGGTCCGCAATCTCGCGGCCCAGCATCTGGTAGCCGCCACAAATGCCCAATACATGCCCGCCACGCCGCAGATGGGCGGCAAGATCGATGTCCCAACCGTTGGTGCGAAAGGCGGCAAGGTCGGCAATGGTGGATTTACTGCCGGGAATCAGCACCAGATCGGCGTCCCCCGGCAAGGGCTGTCCCGGCGCAATGATTTCGACGCTCACACCCGGTTCGGCGCTGAGTGGGTCCAGATCATCGAAATTCGCGATCCGTCCAAGGCGCGGTACGGCTATCTTGCACGCTCCGGCGCGCTTGGAGGCGATGTCCATGACATCCTCTGCTGGGAGGCGCCACGCGTCGGCGAACCACGGCACCACGCCTAGAGAGGGCCAGCCCGTCCGCTCGACAATTGCTGTCAGCCCGTCATCGAAAAGGGAGGGATCCCCGCGAAACTTGTTGATGGCGAAGGCCCGGATGAGCGCTGCATCCGAGGCGGGCAGCACCGCTTGGGTGCCGACGATCTGAGCGATTACGCCACCCCGGTCTATATCACCCACCAGAACCACCGGCATGCAAGCGGCCTCGGCGAAGCCCATATTGGCGATGTCGCCCGCGCGCAGGTTGATCTCGGCCGGGCTACCCGCGCCTTCGACGATAATCAGATCGGCCGTGGCGCTGAGCCTATGGAAGCTCTCAAGCACCGCGCTCAGCAATTGCGGCTTGGCCTTGGCATAGTCGCGCGCGCGCAGGGTGGCGAAACGCTGACCTTGCAAGATCACTTGCGCGCCTGTCTCGCTCTCGGGTTTGAGAAGAACGGGGTTCATATCGGTATGGGGTGCGCGCCCTGCTGCACGGGCCTGTAGTGCTTGGGCGCGGCCAATCTCGCCGCCATCTTCCGTGACGGCTGCGTTGTTGGACATGTTTTGCGGCTTGAAGGGGGCAACGCTCAGACCGCGAAGGGTGCAGGCCCGTGCAAGCCCCGCCACCAGCATGGATTTCCCGACATTCGAGCCGGCGCCCTGTATCATGATTGCTCGTGCCACCGCGCGCCCTCTGCTGTCTTACGTGGAGGGTGATACGCATTGTCGGTGCTTGAGGGAAGTCATGACGCGGCCTGAGCGCGCATGGGCGACCCTAAAACGCAAAAGGCCCCGCCGTTCAGGCCGGGCCGTTTGCTTGGTCTTCAGATATGTTTCAGGCAGCTTCAGCCTGAGCAGCGGCTGCACTGCGGCGCTCGCTTTCTTCACGAGACAGCGCCACAGATGTGCGCACGCCTTTGGATACGAAATCCATCAGGCCTGTCACAACACGCTCATTGGGGTCGATCCCGGCGCAGGACAGCACTTCGCGTCCATCCCGAGAGCGCGCCCAGCGGGCGATCTGGTCGGGGCCGTTGCCATATTTCTTATCGTCGGAAATGGCATCATCCAGTGCAGCCAGTACGACAGCTGCGAAAAGTTTGCGTGCGCGATTGCCTTGCTCGTTATTGAAGGCGGCACCGTCAACGAAATCCTTCATGGTTCGTCCTTGTTTATTGCTCTTGTGTTTTCGGCTTAGCGCTGGGTATGCCCGGTTTCCTCCGATTCGGATAGAGCATAAAAGCATATCTCTCATGCGCCTGGCGCATAGCTTTATCTTGTCCGATACGATATTTGGTCATCTTGCTCCCCAACGCATCACAAGATATAGGGGAGGGCAAGTTTTCTTCAACCTTTTGTCAAGGTTTTGCCACAATGCCTAAAATCAACGGTAACGAAATCCGACCCGGTAACGTGTTGGAACATAACGGAGGTTTGTGGTCGGCTGTGAAAGTCGATCACGTGAAGCCCGGTAAAGGCGGCGCCTTTGCCCAAGTTGAGATGCGCAATCTGCGCAATGGATCAAAATTGAACGAACGGTTTCGCAGTGCCGATAAGGTCGAGCGGGTGCGCCTTGAGCAGAAAGATCAACAGTTTTTATATGAAACTGATGGCATGTTAGTGTTCATGGACGCCGAAACCTACGAGCAGATCGAGCTTCCGGCGGAGATTCTGGGTGAGCGGAGGCCGTTTTTGCAAGATGGCATGACAATCGCGGTAGAATTTTATGATGCAGAAGCGTTGAACGCGACTTTGCCGCAGAAGGTCACCTGCACCGTTGTGGAGACCGAGCCGGTGGTGAAGGGTCAGACAGCGGCCAACAGCTTCAAGCCTGCGATTCTCGATAACGGGATCAAGGTGATGGTCCCGCCCTTCGTGGGGCAGGATGAGGCGATCGTCGTAAACACCGAGACGATGGAATATTCCGAGCGCGCGTGACTGAAGCGATTTGCACGAAGTTTAAGGGGCGGCCTCGGCGGCCCCTTTTTCGTGTCAGTCGGGGGGCGTCCATGTCACGTCCGCGTCCCCGGCTTTCATCGGGGCCGTGGCGCGGTCAAAGCGCAGGTAGGCGATGGCGCGCCCGCCCGATTGCGTATGCAGCGTGCCCGCGGGTTTGCCATTCGCCGTGATCTGCGTGCCCACCGGGGCCGCGCCGTTGATCTCAACCGTTGTGAGGCCTTTACGAAGCTCTGTCTTGTGCTTCATCCGCGCGGTCACCTCTTGCCCCACATAGCACCCTTTGCGGAAATCCACGCCGTGCAGCCGCTCGAACCCGGCCTCTAGGATGAACGTATCGGGGCCAAGCTCCGCACCGCTTTCGGGGATGCAGTGCGCCACGCGGATCGCGTCCCAATCAGTGCCGTCATCGCCGGCCTCAGACCCGTAGAGCCGCCAGCCCATATCCGCATGACGCGGATCCGCATGGGCTCCGTCCGGGGCCGCTCCTGTGCCCCGCTGAAGCGACAGCGGGCTCTCGGTGATCTGCACATCGGCGCGCAAACGGTACATGTTGAGGCGCGGGATCAGCGTGGGGGCAAGGCCCGCATCCACATCGAGCACTATCGCATCGCCGTGCCGGGTGAGAAAGAAATCGGCCAGATACTTGCCTTGTGGCGTGAGCATGGCGGTATAGATGAGGCCCGAGTCTAGCCTGTTTACATCACTGGTGATCAGCCCCTGAAGAAAGCTTGCCGCGTCGGATCCGGTGATAAGGTGCAGGCTGCGCATAGGGACCTTCTGGATTGCTTGTGCTGGGGGTAATATAGGTGTTTGGCGGAGCGGTAACAGGGGCAGATCATGCGCGCGGAACTTTCGGTGATTATTCCTACGCTCGACGCCTCGGTGGCGCTGCCCCAGACCCTAAGCGCGTTGATGGAGGGGCTTGAGGCCGGGTTGGTGCGTGAGCTGATTATCTCGGATGGGGGATCGGGGGATGCGACCCGCGCCATGGCCGATGAGGTGGGGGCTGTTTGGGTTTCTGGCGCGCCCTCGCGTGGTGGGCAATTACGCCGGGGGGTGGCGGCGTCGGGCGGCGCTTGGCTCCTCGTGCTGCACGCCGATACGGTCCTTCCCGAGGGATGGAGCGGCGTCGTGGGGCGTCAGATGTCGCGCGGGCGGCCCGGATATTTTCGCCTTGGGTTTGATGCGGAGGGGCTGGCCCCCACGCTGGTCGCGGGCTGGGCCAATTTGCGCAGCCGCGTGTTTGGGCTCCCTTATGGCGATCAGGGGCTTTTGGTCTCGCGCAGTGAGTATGACGCGGTGGGTGGCTACCTTGATATTCCGCTGATGGAGGATGTGGCCATCGCGCGGGCACTGGGCCGCAGGTTGGAGGGGATGCCTCTTAGGGTGCGCACCAGTGCTGCGCGTTACGCGCGGGACGGATGGATGCGGCGAGGGATGCGTAACCTGATGCTTTTGCTGCGCTATCTGTGTGGTGCGAGGCCGGAGCGGCTGCGCGCACGGTATTGAGGGCGGTCTTGACTGGCCCCGGGCGATGACATGCCTCAAAGCTGCTTGGCGGGCGTTGTGTACTGGTAATACGTCAGCCTTCCAAGCAAAGGTTCTGGATTTCGTGCGGTTGCATGGGGTTACTATATACTTGGGAAAGTCTGAAAAACCTGCCGGTTTCCGTGTGACCTTCTTCTTCAACGCGTCACGAAGGCCGGGAATGGCGGGCTGTTTTTGCATCGGCGCGGTCTCCTTTGGTCGATGCCCGCAGCCTACCACATCACACGGAAACCGGCAGGTTTTTCAGACTTTCCATAACTTGAGCCCTGGAGGATTGGTGATGAAAGACTGTCTAACTCTTTTAAATGGCCGTCTAACGGAAAAGCAAAAAGATGCATATTGGAACGATGGTTACCTCTTTCCGATTGATGTTGCTGATCCGTCGCAGACAAAGCTGTGGCGGAGCGCACTGGAGCAGATCGAACACGATTGGCTCGATAACGGTTTGCCGTTACCTCTCAACACCTACAAACGGGTGAATGCGCAAGTAGTTATGCCCTTGGCCTGTGAAATCGGGTTGCACGGCCCAATTCTGGATGCGGTAGAAGGGGTGCTCGGCCCCGATGTGATGCTATATTCTGTCGAATTTCTGACCAAAGAGGCGCACACAAAACACATGGTCACGATGCACCAAGATCTCGCATATTGGGGCATGGGAGACATGGATAACATCCTCACGGCATGGCTGGCACTGTCGCCTGCAACAACTGCCTCGGGATGCATGGATTTTGTGCAAGGCAGTCATAAAAATGAAATTTTGGATCACCGAGACAGCTTTGACAAACATAACCTTCTTTCACGGGGGCAAGAAATTGCTGTTGATGTGACCGATGCAGATAAAGTCGCTGTTGAACTCTCTCCTGGTTCCATGAGCCTTCATCATGGGCTTACCGTCCACGGGTCTGGCCCTAATCAGTCCAATGATCGCCGGATCGGTGTGGCCATAAGATATGTGTCTGCCAAAATGCGCAAAGCTGGTGGTGTGAAAGATTACGCCATCTCGGCGCGAGGCACATTCAGTGATGAAAGTTTCGCCACCTATGACCCACCTGTCGCGCTGTTCGATGCAAACAGTCTGGGCCTTTATGAGGAAATCCGTGCAGAGCAGGCAAAGGTTATGATGGCAGGCGCACAAAAGGGCAGTGCCATCTACTAAACGGCTGCTTTGGTGATGCCTTGGAGTTTGCGAAATTCACTCCCTGAATTCGGTGAACATCATGATTGAGTGGTCGTTTTCAGCCATTCACACGCTGTGCAGCATTTGGTAGTATGGGCTCGCTCCTGGCGTTCGCCGCGCATGCACACCGAAATAGATTGAGCCGCGGCTCTGAGTGTCTGCTTTCTTTGCGCTGACCCTGTGGTTTCGCACCTGCAGCGATAGTCTCCTTCCCGCTGATCTGACGCCCCCTACAAATAGAACTGTATGAAAGCACAGATAAAATGAGCTACGGCATTTACATCGGGAAGAACCATAGCAGCACCGGGCACGCCTGGCTGGCGGGGTATGGCGATGAACCGTCAAGCCATTGGCTGGAGATCGTTCCGCGCCGCAGCCACCCCGATACGGCCACGATCACGGTTGGCATGACGCCCGAGGCTGATCTTCCGGGGCAGCTGAGCACGATCCCGCAAGTCGCCGAGACCGCTCGGCACCTGCGGGTCAGCTACAGCTACTATCTGGGCGCGCCATCACCCCTGACCAATGGCGGGCTGAACGAACACGGGGTCGCGGTGCGCGATATCTGGGCACCCTCGCGCCCAGAGTTGATTGCTCTGACACCCGCGGAGCAGACCGGGCCGAACTATTCCGACCTCGCGCGGATCATCCTAGAGCGCGCCCATAGCGCCCGTGAAGGCGTTGACATTATTGAAGATATGATCGCCTCTCATGGCTATTCCTGCTACGGTGGCAACTCGCACATCATTGCAGATACCGACGAGGCATGGGTGGTCATCGAATTTTCCGGTGGTCTTGGGTTGTGGGTGGCGGAACGTCTGGGGCCGGACAGTATCCGTGCGTCCCGCCCCGGATATGTTGGCCAGATCCCGATGGAACCGGACGAAGATTTCCGCTTCCCGCCGCATTTCATTGCCACGGCGATAGAACGCGGCTGGTACGATCCGGGATCAGGTGCCTTTGACGTGAACGCGGTCTATGGCGATGGCAAGGGCCGCTGGGATGGCGTGCAATGGATCGAAACAGAGATGCAGGCCCGTGCAGCGCGGGCGGAAAAGATTGGCCTGCCGGACGTCATATGGGCGATAAGCACCGAAAAGCTGACCGGCGATACAGCCGGTTATGGCCAGGTTGTGCCGCTTCTGGACCCATCAGATGATGCGCTGCGACTGCTGTGGCATGCACCGGTTGGCCCGGTCACCGCGCCGCTTGTCCCGGTGTTCATCGGCCAGACGGACGTTCCGGTCGAATATGGGCTGCACAGATATCTTACTACAGGCGAAAGCAGCCGGTTTCTGGACCACCGCTACGACGACGAACCGGACCGGATTTCGACCGTGCCACAAAATCGCGAGGTCACCCGCTCTGCGTTTCAGGTGCAAAAGCGCCTCATGCATCTGGCGTTTCGCCTGGGGCCAGTCACCCTGAGGGACATCCGGGCGCATTGGCGGGCGATGGAGGCCAGATTGGCGGAGGAATTGCCCGATATTGTGGCCTCGGCCGAGATCCTGAGGGCGGCCGGGCGAACGGACCTGGCGGCACAGGCCCTGACGCGTTTCAGCTCGCAGGCCCTCTCGCTTGCCTTGCAAGATGCCGAGGCATTATCTGCGGCATATGAAGTTTTGCTTCGTAACGCCGGCGGCCTGAAAGACGGTGGGGCGGCGATGGTTCCCGAACAGATATGGTAACCTCGGACTCCGGTGACACAGCCGGCCACGCAGGCTCTGATAGGGTACATGAGCCCGGGCAGGTTCCACGCCTTGACTGGGATCGGGGGCCGTGGAACCGCTGGACCTTTCAGAATATTGACCTGATCCTGCCAACCGCACCGATCCGTAAAGGCCCCCAAGTGACGGCCCTGCCGCAGGCTACAGGGTCATTGAATGCCTTTGGCTACCGTGGTGCAGACGGAGCGCCGACAACCTTCGGCCAAATGCTTGAAGAAACCTATACCGATGCGATGTTTGTCTGGAAAGACGGGCAGTGTCTTCACGAAAGCTATCACAACGGGATGAGCCCTCAGACGGTGCACCTGCTTCAGTCCGTTTCGAAGTCGATTACAGCGACAGCGGCCGCTTGTCTTTTTGCAGAACAGATGATGGACCCTGCGGCACCCATTACAGAATATCTGCCCGAGCTTGAAAAAACCGCTTGGAACGGAGCGAGTGTTCAGCACGTCCTTGATATGACATCGGGCGTGACGTTCAACGAAACCTACGAGGCGCGCGACAGCGACGTTGGCAAAATGGACTTTGCCGCCGGTTGGAAACCTGCGCCGCCGGGTGTGGATGTGACATCCTGGCCGGGTTGTATCCGGGACCAGATATTGTTGCTTACCCTTGCCGATGCAGACCATGGGCAGCGCTTTTGCTATCGGTCAATCGAGACGGAAGTTCTGGCACATGCCATGGAGCGCGTCACCGCGCAGTCTCTCCCCGAGATCATTTCCGACCGGCTGTGGAAGCCGCTGGGCTGTGAGGAAGATGCGAACATCACCGTTGATGCGACGGGTTATGGCCTTGCCTGCGGTGGCATCAGTGCGACGCTGCGCGATCTGGCCCGCTTTGCGCTTGCTTTGGTAAATGATGGGAACGTCGGGGGCCGAAACGTTATCCCCCGCGCCTGGATTGCCGATATAAGGCATGGAAACCATGGCCTTTTTGACGACGAGTCACGTCAGAATTTTCCCAATGGGCGCTACAGGAACCAGTTTTGGATTGAAGATATCAGCGGCGAACGACATCTGTGTTTGGGCGTATTTGGCCAACTGATCTTTGTCTCGCCTGCCTCCAATTTTATCGCGGTCAAGCTCTCTTCATGGCCCAGCTTCTCAGACACAAAATGTCTCAATAGCACTTTGGCCGCTCTCCATGCCGTCGAAACCGAGTTTTCGTGAGCGTTGCGGAAATGCGAAGAAGGCATTTACTGCCTCGTTGGAGGCCGATGTTGCGACGCTCTGAAAGCAGGCAATGTAGTTCTGGTTCCAACGCGCTTCAATTTAATGATATCCGCGCAACCGGCACGGAGCGGACCCTTGAACAGCCCGCAGCGAACGGCCGCAGTGAGCCCGATGTGATCGATGCTGCAAAAAGTGCGAATGACCGCTATTGGGTCTAGGTGAGTTCAAAAGCGGATGTCTTTTTTGCCTGATCAATCCTAACCTGTTTGAAGCCGACAAGCGCTGTCGCATTTGGGCGAGACCCCGCTACATCCGAAAAGGACATTGTTCGCGCAGACATGAGCGAGGCTATGATGACAAACAAAATCAACCCTGACGCGATGAGCAGGGAATGGAATTATCACCCCGAGCTTCCGCTTGCAGACCCATCATTATTCAAGTGGCCTCCAGATACTCGCTTTTTGGGCCGTTGGGTCGTCCGCAACTGGCTTACGATGAGCGAGCGCGTGATAATGGTTTTGCTGGCAACGTTATGTTGGTGGTTGCTCTACCCAGCCTTGGAGGCGGCGCAGACCTTCGCATTCGGATGGGTGTTTCAGATATGGCTTGTCAATCTATGCTTGATGATCGGGGTCGCAGGAGGGCTCCACTGGTTTTTCTACATGCGGAAGGGGCAAGGCAAGACGCTGAAATTCGATCATCGCGAGCCCGCACGCGGCAATCAGCTCTGGAATTTTTCGAACCAAGTACATGACAATGTGTTTTGGTCTCTGGGCAGCGGCGTACTGCAGCTGACCATGTTCCAAGTCGTCATTATGTGGCTGATGGCGAACGAATACGTTCCGACGATCAGTTTGACTTCCAATCCGATCCTGTTTGTTGCCGGATTGGTATTGCTGCCGATCTGGTCGGCTTTTCATTTTTACTGGGTGCATCGGCTTTTGCATGTGCCGTTCATCTATAAGCATGTCCATTCGCTGCACCACCGCAATGTCAATATCGGGCCGTGGTCCGGGCTCTCCATGCATCCTGCTGAGCATCTGCTCTACCTGTCCTCGCTTTTGATCCATTGCGTGTTCCCCAGCCACCCGATCCTTGTGTATTTCCATGTGATCTATCTTGGACCGGGGGCGGCGATGACCCATACTGGCTACGAAGACTTGCTTGTCAGGGACAAACGCAGATTGGCGTTGGGAACGTTCTATCACCAGCTGCATCATCGCTATTACGAGTGCAACTATGGTAATCAAGAAATGCCTTGGGACCGTTGGTTTGGAACATTTCATGATGGCAGCGACGATGGGACTCAAGCTACGCGAAGACGCAAGAAGACAATGCACAACAATATTTGATGAGACTATTCTATGTAGCACCGAGAGACCTCATCGGGCTTGAGGTACGAAAATTATAATGTGGCTGTATCAGCGGCATAGTCCGCCTTTTGCATCGCGCCCTTCGAAAGCAGACATTGGCGCAACCGCAGCGAATGGCAACTTGGTCCGCATAGCTGACCTTTGTGCATCACGCAGCGAATGCCCGCTATCCGCCCAGACTGCTGGGCCTACTAAAATTGGGGAGTTCGAAGGCGCACATCTTGACCTCGTATCGCAGGTGAAATAGACGGCATTATGGTCGCGGGCGTTGTGTAATGGTAAGACCCTTGCCTTCCAAGCAAGAGACGCGGGTTCGATTCCCGCCGCCCGCTCCATAAAGGTCCAAGGTTCACGGTCTAACGTCTTGATTGGCAAGGATATTTATTCTTGCTCAACAAACGGGTAGACCACATGGTAGACCACTCGAACCACTATCTCTTCTCCAAACGCGGCACCTTCTACTATTCGCGCAGAGTACCGGCGGCCGTCCGGCAGCAGTTTGGCAAGCCCAGATTTGTGCGCTGTCTGCACACTTCGCACAGGGGCAAAGCTGAGCGCCTTTCCTTCGAGCT